>Ga0070681_10000457_pt1 | contig 33462 bp, 31 predicted proteins | sample KBSC83BmetaG_FD_65650 | JGI IMG/M metagenome (GOLD analysis project Ga0070681, IMG submission 65650) | Corn rhizosphere microbial communities from Kellogg Biological Station, Michigan, USA - KBS C8-3B metaG | ecosystem: Host-associated > Plants > Roots > Rhizosphere | place: USA: Michigan...
GCGTGTGCTGCGACCATCGACCGGACCATGGATTCGAGAACCACTCGTCCATCGGTAGATCCGAGTAAGGGATCAGCCGCGCGTTCCGGATGCGGCATCATGCCCATCACGTTGCGGCCCTCGCTGCAGATGCCCGCAATGTCGCGCAGTGAGCCATTGGGGTTGTCTAGATATCGGAACACGACCCGATCCTCGGCTTCTAGCGCATCCAGCGTGCGTTCATCGGCAAAGTAGCATCCTTCCCCGTGGGCGACCGGTGCTGTGATCCGCTGTCCGGGCGTCGCGGCGCAGGTGAACGGAGTATTAGAGGTCTCGACGCGAAGGGTGACGGGACGGCACACAAAACGGAGGCTTCGGTTGCGCAGCAGCGCACCGGGAAGCAGGCCGCTCTCCACCAGGATCTGGAATCCGTTGCAGATCCCGAGCACCAGTCCGCCCTCTTGCGCGAATTTCTTCACCGCCGTCAGGACCGGGGAGAATTTCGCAATGGCGCCGCAGCGCAGATAATCCCCGTAGGAAAATCCGCCGGGCAGAATAACGGCGTCAGCGTTGCCCAGCGAAGTGGAATCGTGCCAGATGAATTCAGCCGAATGGCCCAGATTATGGGAGACCGCGTACCACGCGTCGTGGTCGCAATTACTTCCCGGAAACACGACGACGCCGAATCGCATAGTAGGGAAACTTCAGTGTAACATGAGCGAAATGGAAGTTCTTCCCGAATGTGTTCAGAAATATTTTGAATGCCTGAACCAACGTGCGTATGCCGTCGCATGACGGATCATGAGCGGAGTTCGGGAACCTGTGCCTGCGGATCGAAGCTACCCGAGCCGCTGTTGTACTGGTGAGCGCGCGGAAGCTGTGGTAAGTTCAAAGAGTCTCATCGCGCGCGCCCGTAGCTCAGTTGGATAGAGCGTCTGGCTACGAACCAGAAGGTCGCATGTTCGAGTCATGCCGGGCGCACCATTTCATCTTTGATCCCGAGTTCCGACGTCAGAGTTATGCTTATGATGGGTTCGGGAACTTGACGAATCAGACGGTTACCAGCGGATCGGCTCCGGCCTTGAATACCACCTATGACCCGGCGACCAACCGGCAGACCGGGGAGTGCGCGGATGCCAACGGAAATATCAACTCGGCAACCAACTGCACCAACGGGAACTACTTTGATATGGAGAACCGGCTGGTACGCAGCGGCGGATCGCCGATGTCGTGGGCCTATTCTTACGCGCCGGGAAATAAGCGCGTGTGGCGCGGGGTCTGGAGCAGCGGAACGCAGACCGCAGACGAGGTGACCTTCTGGAGCGTCAGCGGGCAAAAGCTCGAAACGTACCAGTTGAGCCAATATAAGCCATGGCCCGGCGACGATCACACGCTGCCACAGTTGGTGGCATCGCAGACGGGGACCAATTATTACTTCGGCGGTAAGCTCGTCAAGAATTCCGCGGGGTACGTGACGCCGGATCGGCTTGGTTCCATTGGCAAATACTTCCCTTACGGCCAGGAGCGTCCTTCCGCCACGACCGACGGCAAGGAAAAGTTCGCCACCTACTTCCGGGACAGCGAGACTGGGCTCGATTACGCTAACAATCGCTACCACCAGCCGGGCATGGGGAGATTCATGACTGCGGACCCATACGCCGCATCTGGCGGCCCGAGTGATCCGGGAAGCTGGAACCGCTACGCTTATACCCGCGGCGATCCAGTAAACCGTGCCGATCCCGGAGGGACGGAAGACTGCCCCGCCGGGTTCAATTTTTGCTCGAATATTCCATCGCAGCCGATTCAATCATCGGTGGAACTTCCGGGCACTCATCAACCGCCTGGTGGCAACGGCGATCCGCAGTGCATGATCCTCTACCTGGCTGCTGAAAACAATCCTGACGCGGAACAGATGTTCGAAGCTTACTGTACCGGAGAGCAAGTTAGCCAGAACACACAGCCTTCACGGACGCCGAATCCGTATCAGGTCACTTTAGAAATACCCAAAGCCGTCGTGACGGCGCTAAAGCTTCTCGACAATCCTGATTGCGCTGCTATCTTTGGAATTGGATATGCCCAGGATGGTTCAACGGTAACGCCATCAGAGGTTCTCCTCAATCTGTACATGGGCGGGACGTACGGGAGCATTGTGGCGGGCGTGCCTACAGTTCACCCGGGACAAACCGTGGGAGCGGTAACTTCGGATATCGCTACAGTTAGGCTCAGCGACGTTTACGCTCACGGTGTAACTCAGATCCTCCTGAACGACACTGCCGGAGCCTTCATTGATGGCTCACAGCAGGATCAAACGATTGTATTGCTGCACGAATTGGGACACGCCATGAACTATATTTTTGGGTTAGGCACCAATGGCTTCAACCAGAGTGACGCAGGTAACGTAAGACTAAGCAGGGGAAACACCGACCTAGTTAAGAAGTACTGCAAATGATCAAAACACTTCTAGCATGTTCATGCGGCCTCTCGGCTGTTGTAGCCGCACAAGCCGCGAAAAAACAAGCCTCAGATCCTCCCATCCTGTCAGTGTGTGAAGTCTTATCTAAACCTCTTCAATACGACGGACAGCTAATCCGTATCCGTGACGTTATGAGGGGTACAGAAGAGGGCAATTGGTTTGTGGGCGATGATTGCCCGAATGCTTTTGCAGTCGAGGGGCACAGTTTCCCGTCGTTGATTTGGCCCAAAATACCGGGTAATCCTATGCCTCAACTTCATCCCGTCGATTTCCAGTTCAGCTTCGAGTCTGAACGGAAACTTGAACCGAAGTATGAACAGCTCAAGCGTCGCGTCGGAGAGGACTGCCTCGTATGGACGTACACCGGGGTATTCGAGACTAGGAAGGACTGGACCGGGGCCGAAGCCAAGACGATCGACGCATCGAGGCTTCGCGGTTTCGGACATGCCAATGCCGCGCCGGGTCAATTGATCCTGAAATCCGCCGATGATGTAACAGCGATTCCAAACTGCACTCCGAAGCCAAAAGACAAACGAGTTCCACTTCCCGGTTGAACTGTCCTGACGGGGAAATCCGGGACAACGACCCCTTTCCCTCAGTAAAGTGTTCTGAAATCGTCCCCCAAGGCACCAGCTAAACTCGCCAGAATCAGCGAATTCGCAGCGGTATCCTCAGAGCATCAAAACCCGAGCTATACCTACGACAACGAAGGCCGCATGGGGTTTCGGGGCCCAACCTCGGCACTACGTTCGACAGCATGGGCCGCTTGCAAAAGCTCACCGACGTCGGTTCAGCCACCGACATCGTGTCGAACGCCACATATAATCCGGCGGGCCAGTTGCTGACCATGTCAAGCGGGACGTATGTAGGGGTGAGTGAGACACGGGCTTATAACTCCCTGGGACAAATGACGCAGTTAACAACTTGCAACAACGGCTACACGTGTTCCGTGACTCAGAATATCCAGTACAACTACCCGGCGACGCAGAACAACGGCAAAATCACCTCTCAGAATGACCTTCTTTCGGGCGAGCAGGTTAGCTACGCCTACGATTCGCTGAACCATCTGGCGAGCGCGAGCGGCTCGGGATGGGGGCAGAGTTATACTTACGGACGGCGAAAACCGGGACAACGACCCCTTACTCATCAGAACGATGTTCTGAAATCGTCTCCTAGGGCGCACCATAAATCAACAACTTAGAAGGCATCATCAGCCGCTCCCTTCCGAATCTGTGTTCAATTGGGTTCAATTGACGCGGTAACTTTTCTCGCCACACTGCTCAGCTTCCGATCCAGCAGCTCGACGGCCGCTCGCACGCTGGACGGAATTTGCTGCATGTAAACATCTGCTGTGATGTTCGGCCTCGCATGACGAAGATGAGCCTGGATGTCTTTGACGCTGCCGTACGGCTGCATGTGCGTTGCGCAAGACCGTCGCAAGGCTTGATGGGTCAACGCTTCCTGCGTCGAAACAGACACCGTCAGGACCTCGCACGCGCAACAAGCCGCGACCACTATCTCAGTCTTCGGTCATGGGAAGCCTTCCGATAATGATACTCATCGGGCAACTCTCAGAACAGGATTTTCAGATCGGAAATGAAGGGTAGTTTCCGGATACGCCGTCATCCAGGACTCAACCGCCAGTGGATGGCCCTTGGTCTCCCAGGATACGAACGCCTTTTTGTTGTCGTCGCGAGGCCCGGGAAATCGCTTGTGATGAACTCCTTGCGGCCTTTTCGTGCCCCGGAGAAGGCGGGGCTGGCTCCGTCCCTGGGTCATTTGGAGGTGCTCCGGGATGGAGATATTCAAGCAAGCCGACCAGCGGAGGGGCGCTTGGGTGTAGAATCTTTTTGGCCGCAATGGAACTTCTGATTGAAATCTGCGCAGGGTAAAATTCCTTCGTATGACTCGTGTCGATCGCCGCACCGTGGATCTTTCTGCCTATCCCGACTTGATAGTGATCATTCTGGGCATGCGTGTGAACGCGTGGACAGGCCTGAAAACGCTCCTCGGCCTGGGGCCGCAAATCGCGAAATCAGCGAAGGCGAAGCCGGACGGACTGCTGCTTCATGAGGATTTTCTCTTCTCGCTGTTTCCGCCACACGCGGGCATGCGCCAATATTGGCGCGATTTCGAATCGTTGGAACGCTGGACACGTTCCGAACCGCACCGCGCGTGGTGGAGGAATTTTCTGCGCGATTCGGGAGGCACCGGATTCTGGCACGAAACCTATTCCATCCGTGGCGGAATAGAAGCAATTTACAATGATATGGCCACGCCCATCGGCATGATGAAGTTCGCGCCCTTGACCCCCGCGCGAGGCTCCATCTTTTCCGCTCGCCACCGTCTGCAACGCGAGGGCGCGGAGGCATCGCCCGCTCCTGCAACGGAAGCCGAGCTGTATCGGAATGATTGAATCTCGCGAAATTGCGCGACGGCTTCAGTGGGGAACGCTTTCAGCCTTATCAGACCCGCAAGCTGGCGACGGGCTCCGTTCCCGAGGAGTTTCTTTGGCAGTGCGAATCGAGCGCAGTCGACAATAACCTTCTGCAAGAACTGCTCGTTTGACTTCAGGTACGGAAGTTACCTCCCTCCGGTCCTGGTGTCTGTCTCTGGAAAGTTGGCCGAGGAATCGCGGCCGATAATACGAATTAACGGGCGACAAACTATCGTCTGCAGCAGGGCGGGGACCATTCTATGAGGTAAGCCCGAGTTGTCGATTACAAAAATTAATGGACGGTTAGCCGACCATACATCCACTATCCAAACAACTCCTTCCAATCAGAATTTTATTTGAAATTCTACTATCTCTGCTTATACGGGTAGGTCGTCGCGCGAGATGCGAGTACGATACATCTCACCCGGCTGGATTGCGAAGCGCGGTCTCATTGTTGCCTGACGAATTCCGCTTTGGCTTGCTTGAAGATCGGGATGTCAGCATCGGCGTCTTTCCAAAGAGTGAGGAAATCCTGGTAGGCAGACTTTGCGTTGGCTTTGTCTCCCGACAAAGCCAACGCCCTACCGAGTTGCAAATGCGCGAGTGCGCTTATGGGATCGCTGACCACGATATTACGGCCATCGACAACTTTTTGGAATTCCGCGGCGGCTTCGGCGCCGCGATTCTCGGCGAGATAAGCTAGGCCGCGCACATATATCGTATAGAATGCCCCGATGAACATTGGCGAGCTGGATGGAGGGATGCCCCGATCATAGGGCCGGGCGAGTTGAAGCAGGTCGATGGCCTTGGAAGGCTGTCCGTCGTTCAACTCAAGAAGCGCGCGAATCGCCCGCACGTAAAAGCCTTTTACCGCCGTATCATCCGGAAAACGCGTCTCCAGATCGTTCGCGAGCGATCGAGAGCGTGACGATTCCCCCGACAGAGCGAGGGCGAAGGCAGCGCCGTACTCCACATCGCGATCCTTGGAAAGGTCCGCTGCGGCAGCCGCGCTCTTTCTGGCCGCAGCCATATTGCCGAAGAACCCGTCCCATAGTGCCGGTCCGATTTCTATCAGGGCTTTTCGTCCCCGCTGGTCCGGCTGCGAATTCAAGTCCGCCACACGCTGGGCCGTCAGCTTTGCCTCTTTCAACCGGCCGGAATATGCCTGCACAAAAGCCTGCCGGTCATAGACCAGATCGTTGCGGGGGGATTGCTCGTGAGCCAGAGCCAGAGCGGCTTCCCTGTCCATTCCCACTTGGTCTCCTTTTAAGAAAGCGATGTCATATCGCTCGACGGCAAGCTCAGGGATCTCGAGTTTGCGGTCGGAGGCTAGCCGAAGAGTTTTCTCAGCTTGCACTAAATCTCCAAAGAATCGAGAGTTGAAGGCAAGCTGAAGATAACCGATATCAAAGTCCGGATCGAGCTCAATTAACTGTTTGGCTACCTCGACTCCCTTGTCATATTTGACGAGCATCGGGTAAACATATGCACCCAAGATCCCGCGCGGGAGTTTCTCGCGAGGATAAGCTTGCGCCCATAACTCACACGTCTGTAGCGCCTTCTCTAGGTTCCCGGTTACTTGGGTGTCGTACGTGGCAGCGATGAAGAACTTCTCCCGGTCACTGGCGCGATCCCGCAACTCGTAGGCTTTCTTGTTGCTTTCCGTGGAGAGTGCAGACTGTCCCAGAAGACCATACATAAATCCCAACGATGCATGGGCCACTGCGAATTTAGGGTCTATCTCAATAGCGTGCTGGGAAAGAGAAATAGCGGTGGGTAGGTCGTGATTCGTGTTGAGATTTCTCATTGCCACGCTATGGGCTTTCAAGGCTTCGAGCGATGTGGTAGTGGCCTCTTCGAGCGGAGTGCCGTGCTGCTTAACCGTGGTGAGCGATTCACCCACCTTGGTTCTGAACTTAATTGCAATTTGGCTCAGGGCGCTCATCACCTCTTCAATACGAGGGGCTTGCACCTGCTCTTGGTCGAGAATCTCTCCTGTACGGCAGTTCTTGGCGCGCAGCCCCAGCACGTATTGGCTTCCGAGCCTAGCAATCGACCCATCCAGAACGGCAGTGCTCCCCATTCGCTCGCAGATTTCCTTGGCAATTTCCGGGTTCAGCCGCGCCCCCGCCTTTTGGCCCATCAGACCAAGCGTCTTCTGGACGCCTTCGTCGGAGACCATGCTGAGAAAAGGGGACTGCTCAAGCTGTATCGCCAACCCTTGGCGAAGCGTCTCATCGAACACCGGATCACCGGTTGTGTTGGCGAAATCGGCTAGAACGATCGTGTCCTTGTCGGTGAGCAGCCTAGCTTGGCCCCGCTGCAGCCAGAAGAAGCCGCCCGCGGCCAGAATCAGCGTGACAGCGGCGACCATTCCGTATTTCAGGAAAGGCTGGCTTCTTCGGATTGCGGCGGCCGGGCTCGATCCGATTTGCAACCTTTGCAAATCGTCGCGCAGCTCCGCCGCAGACGCGTAACGCAACTCGCGATCTTTTTCCAAAAGCTCACTGATGATCCGTTCAAGCTCATCGGGGACCTTCGGATTCCGCTCATGAACCGGCTGGGGCGCCTTATTCAGGAGGGCATCGAAGATGATCGGGGATGTTGGACCGTCAAACGGCCGCGACCCCGTCACCATTTCGTACAGAACCACACCAAACGACCACAGATCGCTGCGCGCATCGACCACTTCGCCCTTGGCTTGTTCCGGTGACATGTACGCGACCGTGCCCATGGCCGTGCCTGGCTCCGTAAGCATATCCACTGTCAGCGCGTCGCTGTCTGCAGGCTGATTGTGCTTGGCTAAGCCGAAATCGAGCACCTTGGCATCACCGCGTTCGGTGACAAAAATGTTGGCTGGCTTGATATCTCGATGAACGATCCCCTTGGCGTGGGCGGCCTCCAACGCGTCGGCCACTTGAATACTTAGCGCCAGTGCGGCCGGAATATCAAGAGGCTGGCCGCCGATCCGCTCGCGAAGCGTTTTACCGTCAAGCAACTCCATCACCAGAAATGGATGGCCCGCCGCTTCACCCACGTCGTAAACCGCGCAAATATTGGGATGGTTGAGCGCTGAGGCGGCACGCGCCTCGCGCTGGAAACGTTCCCGCGCACCTTCCGTTGCAAAGGATTGTGGCAGAACTTTGATGGCTACTTCGCGTCGCAGCCGCGTGTCCCGAGCACGATACACTTCGCCCATGCCTCCCTTGCCGATGGGGACAAGGATTTCATAAGGACCGAGTTTGTCGCCAGGTTGAAGCGGCATCTTAGTGCTAGAGCCAAGTTTAGCCCATCAGAAAAGATAGATCTGGTTAACGGCGCATACGGAAGCTATCTCAACCTCGATCCCGTGCGGAAGCCTTCCGATAATGCCCCTTATCGGGCTAGTAAACTGGTGTTTTTCTCCGCCGCGAAATATCTATTCTCGTCGTTCGGTTCGTTGCGGCAAGAGTTCCTTCGGGATACTGGTCACTGAGCGCCACTCGACCTGGAAGTGACCCTGATAGCCGAATAGGCGCCCCCATGTCCGATTCTTTACGATGACTTCGATTCGAAAGGACTGATTCGCGTCGTCGTACCATTCGCACACATCGGCGACGCCGGAAAACAACATAGGGAAGGAGAATCCGACCGGCCCCTCATAGAAGCGCTGTGCACCCGATCGTAGCGACAGGCCGCCATTGGATGCGACCTTAAGATCGATGTCCACTGCCAGGTGCTGATGAGTGCCGAGATAATCGACGATCCGTCCGCGCTGCTCGCTGAGGATCATGTACGCATCAAACCGTCGGGGACGCCTGGTGTGAAATGTCCGAACCCACGTCATGGTCTCTCGGCCGTAAGCATCGACGTAGGCGTAATTCACAATTTGAAACGGCACATTTCGACCGCTCTCCGGGAACATGACGTGACGCCAAGAGCCCACATATAGGAAAGGCAGCGTATAGGGCGGTCCGTGCCAAACTTCCTCCATCACGCCCGTGCCAATGGAGGCCACTCCGTCTCCGCTGGAAAACCCAAATCGTCGCTGGATCTCAGGGTGAAGTCGATTGAAGTCGGAGCCCAGCGCCTGATCGTAAATCGACCTCATAAGGCCTTTTGGGGTGCGCTCCGAAGGCAGCGTGAGGCTGAAGGTAGGTCCGCCGCGGAAATGTATCCGATGATCGAGAGAAGAACCATACCGACGTTAAGGGTAACCGGGTTGAACGCAGCCACAAGATAGGATGGCGATCTAAGTGCGACCGCTATGAGTGCTCCCAACATGGCCAGGACATTCAACAGAAAAAACAACCGCCACCGCCAAAAGCATAGCGTCACAGCGGCGAATACCAATTCAAGCACGCCGAACGCCGGCACAAGTCCTTGCCACAGCCAGGTAAAGGCAATTCCAAACCGCGCGAAGGGCATGAATCAGTGTCATTCGCATGCTCGTTTCGGGGGGTATCCCGCGATCAATCCAGAGCCGAAGCCGATCAAAGCTCCAGGCTGTAGCCCAGCCGATAAGCCGCCGGAACAGCAGGCGGTCGACCAGTCGTCCGACGTGACCAAAGCGGGCCCGGTAGTCGTACCATGTTAAAAATCGAACTCCGTCAATGATTGGAAGGTACTGCCAGTATCCTGAGCCCTCTTCGATTAATGACTTCGCGTCAGAGGACTAAAACTTAAGAGCGGACGTGCGTGCGCCGATAGCGTCCTCGCGCGTTCCCGTGCTTTCGCCCCCCCCTCAATACTTAGTCCAAACCCTATGCGCGTCGAATAAACGAATCGTTGCGGTTCGTCCTCCGAGCGTCTCGGAAGGTATTATATGGCGGTAAAGCGTAAATCCCAACGTTCGTGAAGATCGGGAATCTGAGTGCGGCGCCAGATTTCGTCCGCGTCTGCGCAGATTAGAATTTCGACGTATATTCCCGGGTCGTCCGCCACCACCAGAAGATAGCATGCGGCTAACGCAAACGAATCCATCGCTCGTGGCGCAACAACTTTAGTGACTTAGTGACTTCGCAAGCCTTTGGAATAGGCGCGCGGGCCAGCGTCCGATAATGTGGGATAACGGTCGCCATCCCAGAGGCTGACTTCTGGATTCACACCCAGCCTAAGGATCGGTAAACACTAGGAACGACTTGACAGGAATGATCGGGCAGCCCCTATGGAACAGGCCCGATATGCAGATCAACACCGAGCGTCCTCCCCAAATAGATGCACGCGTCCGCCATTTGGCCCAGTGTCACACTGCTGCCGTGATAAGCGCTGACCCACTCGCCATTGACGAGGTCTTTCGCATTGCGGCCGAGGAACTCCTCCGCTGTGAAGTTCCGGAACGGCGATCTTCCGAGTGAAACGAGCACGGGGCGCGCCGGCGTCTTCAAAGCTCTTTCGAATTTGTCATACTCCGCGTAGGGTCCCCCTTGCGTGATCACTACAAAAATTCGACCAGGATAATCGGCCTCCAGTGTCTTGGTGATTCCGACAACACCGGGTAGGGAAGTCCGAAAGAGGTGTCCGGGCCCGTAGATGAGCAGCGCCCTGCCGTGCTTCTCAAGCACTTGCTCCTTCAGAATCGAGACGGCGGAGGTATCGCGATCGATGTGGGACCCGGTAGGCGGATCGCCCGCGAGTACGCGCACTCGCGCGCCGGCGGGCAGCTTCCTGTTTACTTCCCGGACGGCCGCAAAAAAGTCCGCATAAATCGGCGAGTCCCAAACCCCATTGGCTTGCGTTGTGGCTTTCCAAACCTGTTGAAGTTCCGCGAGCGGCACGTCTTCGCCCCGGATATAACGGTCAAGAGTTGGCTGCTGCGCGGTGCTCCCGAACTCCACCACGATGAAACGCACCTTTTTGGCGAATGCGGGATTACGAACCAAGGCGATTCGGAGGTCGGAGTCCAGCTTTCTCCAGTGGTCGTCGCCTAACGCAACAATGTCGACATGATCAAATGCCGAAACCAAGATCTTGACAATCCTGTCAGAGCCCGCGGTTTCATCGGGCAGGCGTAATTGTGGCTGCTGGCCAACAAGGCTTGCGCCAAATAGCAGCAACAATAGCCAAGCTTTCATTTCGTCCCAGTTTAGCTGGTTCCGAATTAGATCCTGCCAGACGGCGCAGCGTTTACCAATAACTCCCGTTGGATCGGTAATCCGGAAGTTGCTCTTTGGCTCGTAGATTCGCCGCCGCATCTCTACCGATAATGAAGCATAACGGACATCTTTAGGTGGCGATCATCAGTAATTATTCCGACTAGGTGGCCCAACTCGATTACTTCCGAGTCGCCTACCACTCGGACACAATCGTTCATGCCACGCCGGTTAACCGTTGAAAAGGGAATCCGAGACAACGACCCCTTACCCACTAAAGTGTTCTGAAATCGTCCTCTAAGGCGCACCAACAACTCTAAAGTCTCTAGTTCCTTTCGGGCAGGTTCTATATGGGCCCTTATGTCTTCGGGGCGATAGCGGACCAGCGTCCTAATTTCACATAGGGACAGCCCTGTCGCAGGAGTCGGTCTCGGCGGACGCTAGCTACGCTACGCTTCGTTATGCGCGCGTACTCGTGTTCCGTGAGCAGTGTTTCTAATTGGGGGTCGGCGGCGTTCTTGCGTTCGCTCCGCGGTGCGGTGTTCATATGTGCGATTTTTTCGCCGCGGGGATCTCAGATACCAATCGAAAAGCTAACTCACAGCAGGAAAAAGAGTTTTGGACGTGGGGTAGAAGCCTCACGTGAAGCAAAGTAGAAGCTTCAGGGCAGATACAGGTCTTCCACATCCCGCTTCATTCGATTGGCCAGTTTGGTGACGGCGTCGTCGCCGTGATAGTTGCCGTTGTTTCGCAGCGATGAGACGGTGCGGACACTGATCTTGAGGAGGTCAGCAAGCTCTTCTTTGTCGTAGCCCTCGTCGTCCATCCAGTTGCTGATCATTTCGACATTCAGTCTTGGTTTGGACGACGCCACGTTGCGAATGGTTGTCCCTGGGGACTCGAAGCGGATTGGTCCCCTACGAAATCGGACGTCTCTGTGCCAATGATTTCTGCGTCGTGTGCTCCGTCTTCACGAAGCTGTTCACTCCTCTGGATGGTGTCTTGCAAGTACAACCCAGCGGCTCCGCTGAGCCTCGTGATTGATGAGCGTAAGAAGACAACTGCTGACAGACAAGAAAGAATGTCTGGGGAGCTTCCCGATGAATCCGGTCAAGGCCATCAGCCAATCTAAGCCCTGTCGCTGAGTAACTCGCTTCGTAATAGAACTCTGACGCCAAACCTGCCAGGACCGAAAGAATTCGGCTGCCGCGGCCCACGATAGCGCAGGATGAAGCGAACGTGCGGTGATTTCGAGATCGTAAACGGCCTTGACGACGATCTCCGCTAGACTTATGTTGCATGAAGAAAATTGGCTTTCTCTCATTCGGCCATTGGACACCTAATCCGCAGTCTCGAACGCAATCGGCGGCTGACGCGCTTCTGCAGTCCATTGACCTCGCTATGGAGGCCGAACGCCTGGGAATAGACGGAGCGTACTTTCGCGTTCATCACTTTGCGCGGCAACTGGCGTCACCGTTCCCGCTCCTTGCCGCTATCGGTGCTAAGACGCGAAACATTGAAATTGGCACCGCAGTGATTGACATGCGGTATGAGAATCCTCACTATATGGCGGAGGATTCCGGCGCTGCGGATCTCATCGCCGGCGGGCGCCTGCAGTTGGGAATCAGCCGCGGTTCTCCCGAGCAGGTAATCGATGGGTGGCGCTATTTTGGCCACCGCCCGGTTGAAGGCGAGGACGATGCCGGCATGGGCCGGCGGCACGCCGAAGAATTTCTCCAGCTGCTGGGCGGCAAGGGCTTCGCTCAGCCGAACCCACATCCCATGTTCCCCAATCCGCCAGGGCTGTTGCGCCTTGAGCCGCACGCCGAAGGACTGCGCGATCGTATTTGGTGGGGGGCGGCGACTAATGCCACGGCCGCGTGGGCTGCCAAGCTCGGAATGAATTTGCAATCCTCAACCCTCAAATTCGACGAGACCGGTGAGCCGTTCCACATCCAACAAGCCGCGCAGATTCGCGCCTTTCGTGCAGCCTGGAAGGAGGCTGGCCACGTCCGCACCCCGCGTATTTCCGTCAGCCGCAGTATCTTTGCCTTGATTGACGATCGGGATCGTGCCTATTTCGGACGAGGAGTTCAGGAACAGGACCAGATCGGGTTTCTTGATACAACCACACGAGCGATTTTCGGCCGTGGCTATGCAGCGGAACCGGATGTTTTAGTTGAACAGCTTAGGGAAGACGAGGCGATCGCGGCGGCAGACACGCTATTGCTAACAGTCCCAAACCAGTTGGGTGTTGCCTACAATGCTCATGTCATAGAGGCAATTCTAACCACGGTCGCCCCTGCTCTCGGTTGGCGCTGAATCTCCGATACTGAGGCGATCCACCGCACGTCCGCCGGCGATCAGGAAGGATACCCCAGCAGTCGCGGTGAACTCGGTAAGCTTGAGGTCGGCTTAATTTGAGGGAGCGGAGGTGCATCCAGGGTGAAGGATAGCCTGCCACTGGTTTATCGCCACGGGCCATCGGAGGAGGAGACCCGCCCCTCAGTTATATAGATGTGACGCGGAGATTATAGTTGCAGTTCAGGACGGAAATGGAGGAAGTCGAATGACGGGCTTTATGCCACCCGCAGGAAGGGCTTTACCGGAATCGTATATTAACGCCAATAGGATCACGCACGTACGAATTACATGCGACGGCTGCCACACCCAAGTGACGGTTCCTGTAGCATCAGGCGCGACGCGACCGGTATTACGTGGCTGCCCGTCCTGCAATAAAGAGTTTCCGCAACAGTTGACTGATCGTCTTCGTGGCCTCCGCGACCTGCTCCGACAGCTACAAGAATCGGCTTCAGTTCTGGAGTTGAAAATCGAAGCGGGTATGTGGGAGTCTTTTCGTCGCGAAGTTCCTCGACCGAAGGATCAAGGGTCATCAGGTTAGAAATAGCGGAGCGGGACGCCAATTCGCTGCCGATAATAGTACTTAACGAGATCCTTTGAGGGACCTCTCGGACAGCCGGGCTACACGGCGAAATCGGCCCTTCATGGCTGCGGAATCGCTAAGGCGATTCGCAACAGCGGATCCGATCGAAGGGGGAAACTTCCGAGTTTAACCGCCGTGCGAAATACTACCGGCTCACGCCTGCGGGAAGAAAGCAACTTCAACGCGAGCATCGTGTCGAGCAAGCGATATGTGTCCGTGAGCGATTCGGCGCCACGCGCGTAGGCCGAGTACGTGTGGAGAACGTCGTCGTCGACCTGGAAGAAAACACTTAGACCGCTACTCACCCTCCATAAGGACGGGGTGGCCCTTGGCTGCCGCCATCTCAGCCTTGTTCCGATAGTTGTAGTCGGCCGGCGCAACCTTCGGGTCAAGCGTCACATGAAAGTCATAGTTGAAATCGCTGGCAAACGAGGAAAACCACGAAATGCTCCATTTCTTTTCCGCTTTGTAGGCGTCGAGCTTGGCCAGCGGCCCGGGACATTCGTTTGCACGCCGGACGCCAATTGTCTCAGCCGAGTTTGTCACGAACGCGACTTCGACGGCGCGAAATATCGGATCGGTGACGGACGCTAGGCCCCGTCACAAGTTGTCAGATTCGCGTTTTGGGGCGAGGGCGAAGACCGGCAAAGAGTAATGGAAATATCGCCGACCACTCGGAAACTATCGTTCACAACTCTTCTTCTTCGCTCATACCGCGCCTCAACGTCCGTTTTAGGATTAAAATGATCAGGTGCGCCGGATGGTTTTGCCTCTACTCGTAATGCTGGTAGCGTTGGGCCCATGTTTGCGGGCGCAGACGGCTTCGAAGGGTGCACGACCCTTACAGCCGCCAACGGCAACGATACAGGTTCAGTCCAATCTGAACCAGTTGATGCGGGGCGTCCTGTATCCGGCATCAAACGTGGTTTTCTCTGCGCAAATCGACAATCCAGCGGACGTGAAACCTGTCCCCGGGCAGGATCCATCGATGGCGACAGATCCCTTGGTAAGCACCTTCGGAGGTTGGCAGGCTGTAGAGAACGCGGCACTGGCCCTAACTGAATCCACCAACCTGCTGTTGATCCCTGGACGAAATTGCGCGAATGGCTTGCCCGTCCCGCTGAATAATCCGGACTGGCCGAAATTTGTTCAAGAGCTTCGGGATGCCGGAGCGAAGGCTTACAAGGCGGCCCAATCCAAGAACCAAGACAAGATGGTTGATGCCGCCGATACGCTGTCTGCGGCGTGTTCCGGCTGCCACAAAAAATGGCGCGAAAAGCCGAGGCTCGCAGACCGATGCAAATAGACGCGGCCTGTCCGAACGCGTAGTGCCTGAGTTACGGCGTATCCGGACAGAACCTAGGTAAGCGACGGATGGCCGACAATCTATTCCCTAGCCGGCCATTCGCTCCTCGAAGCTTCGCGTTACGGGGCCAAACACCGAAAACGAACCTTACTTACAGATGCAATCTTGCGCGTGCTTCCGGCTCAGTCAAACCCGCCGGCCAGTTCAAAACCACCGTCATGGACACGTTGGCCGAATGCTCCGCCGCCGTCGGAATCAGGAACCGGCCGTCCTTGCTGACGTCGAAGTTGGGTTGGTCGCTCCCAGGCGGACGTCGAACAGCGCCTTGGGGACCACCATTGGTCGAGATCTGCTACTTCTCCTCGGGCGTGGGAAAGCTAGTGGGTCATCTTATTCTTCGCGATCGTGTTCGAGGTGGCGGGAACCCTGACCCTCAAATTCACCGAAGGCATGACACGGCTGTGGCCCATGGTGCTGATGTTCGTATTTTATCTGGCCAGCCTCTTTGGTCTCTCCGTGGCCGTTTGCAAAATCCAGTCGTTACCGCCTACGCGGTCGGGTTGGGCGTGGGGACGCTGACAGAGGCGGTGACGGGCGCCTTTGGGCTAGTGTTTTTACTGCCGGCGGCAGCTCGGGTTGTAAAATGAAAGTTTGATCAGGCATAGGACCGGGCTGAATCTATGGCGCGTACACCCTTACTCGGTCTTGTTCAGTCGTTAGCGCGAGACTTTGCACGGGCGGATGCTTCCGGGCAATCTGTGCAAGACGTTCAGGCCGCTCGCCTCAGCCGCCGTTCCAGCCGCCGCAAATTCCTTCGATCGAGCGGTATCGCAGTGGCGGGGGCATCGCTGCCCGCCTGGGCCGGACAGATTGCTCCCAAAGTTGCTCCCCGAATCGCCATTGTTGGTGGCGGCATCGCTGGTTTGACCGCGGCGCTTACCCTGCGGGATGCGGGCTACTCCGCAACCATCTATGAAGCCTCCTCACGCTCCGGCGGTCGCATGCATTCCGACGCCGCCACCTGGCAGAACGGACAGGTAACCGAGCGCTGCGGGGAGCTGATCGACCCCGAGCATGACACGATTCTCGATCTGGCCAAGCGGTTCAATATTCGCGTCACGGACGTGAGTCGGGCAGAACCTCCCGACTCCACCGACACCTACTATTTCTTCGGGCAGCGATACCCGCGCGATCAGGCCATTGAGGATTTCAAGCCCGTCTACCAGGCCGTGAAACAGGATCTGAACGCGGCTGGGTACCCTACCCTCTATTCCAGTGCCACTCGTGCGGCTCAGATGCTGGATCAAATGAGTCTCTTCGAGTGGATCGACCAGCGCATTCGTGGCGGGCACAATTCTCCCATGGGCCGGCTGATCGACATTGCTTATAGCCTCGAGTATGGGGGCGAAACCACACAGCAGAGTTCGCTGAACCTTATCTACCTGTTGGGGTATCAATCCATTCGTGCCATCGAGCGGTCCGCGGAACAATATCGCATGACCGGAGGGAACGAATCTCTGCCCCGCGCCATCGCCGCGGCACTGCCGGCCGGCACGATCCGGTTGAATGCGTCGCTGACCGCCGTCGCGCGCAATGAAGACGGCACCTATACGCTCTCTTTCCGCGGCGGCGGACAATCCAGTCCGGTTCTTGCGGACCGCGTAATTCTGACGTTGCCCTTTTCCGTCCTGCGCCATTTGGATTACTCGGAGGCAGGCTTCAACGACAAAAAGACGACGGCCATCCGGGAACTCGGGTACGGCACGAACGTGAAATTGCACACGCAATTTCGCACCCGCCTGTGGAATCGGAGTGGCCCCTGGGGGGTCGGGAACGGATCCAGCTTTTCCGATACCGGGTATCAACACACTTGGGATGCGACGCGTTCCCAAGGCGGGGAAACCGGCATTCTGGTGGATTATCGCTGTGGCAATATCAGCGAAGAATTTAACGGCGACGATCCCGAAACGATTCAGAACTACGCCAAGGAATTCCTCCGCCAACTTGAGCCCGTGTTTCCCGGCATCGCCGCGGAATGGAACGGTTTGGCGACCCTGAGCGTTCCCGCCCGGGTTCCTACGCTGCTGGGATCGTACGCCTACTGGAAACCCGGCCAGTATACGCGCTTTGCCGGCGCCGAGCGGGAACGGTCCGCAAATTGCCACTTCGCTGGGGAGCATTGCTCCATCGACTTCCAGGGCTATATGGAAGGCGGAGCCCAGGAAGGTGCCCGCGCGGCCAACGAAATTCTCGCCGATTTCAAAGCCGGGATTTATCCATAGTTCCAGTTCATGGGATGTCTCCTTTGCTGTTTTGCCACCTTCCGTCGTTGTGCCAGAACGAAGTGGCAACGCTCTCCCCCCTGAGCCTCGTTCCGGAGGAGCCGCCCGTCGCTCGCCCACGTCCTATAAAAGGTAGGTGATGGAAGGGTTGCCGACTATCTTCGGATGCTCCATGGGTAGACCTGTCGGAGGCCGAACAGGTTGAAGTGGTTGACCAGGAACGTTGCCGGCACAGTAAGCCATCCCGCCAGCGACGGCACCTATTCAAAATCCGCCAGGCCGTTTCGCTGAACTTACGCTGCCCCGCCGCAGAATCATCCCTAACAAAACACCGGGACATCTTACTAATGTCCTCACTTACAACGATCCGGAAGGTTGGCCTTTTCGACGAGCGGCAGCAAGTCGTTCGCAACCCGATACCTGTCGTGGCAGTTGGCGCACGCGGCGTTTATCGTGGCAGCAGCGTCAACCATCTTGTCTTGATTCTTGGATTGGGCCGCTTTGTACGCAGTCATGGCTGCCTCCCGCAGTCCCTGAACGAGCTGGGACCAGTCCGGGTTCTTCAAGGGAACGTCCAGACCGTTTGAGCACTTCCGTCCTGGAAGGATGAGGAGGTTGGCGGCCTCGGCGATCGCCAAGGCGCTGTTCTCGACCGCCTCCCATTTTCCATATGAGCCATCTAAAGCATCCGTCGCCGTCGACGGATCTTTTGCCGGCTTCACGTCGGCCGGATTTTCCCTCTGAGCGGCGAAGATCACATTCGAGGCGGGAAATATAATGCCCTTCATGACCTGGCCTAAGACTGCATGTACTTGCGGCTTAAGCTCCGGAGTGCCTGCGGCGCCGCGCCCCTGTGCATCGCATTGTGGAGACAGAATCAATGCCCCAAACCCAACGATCAGTAAGTAAAGAATTCTCAGCATTCCCGTCAGATCTCGTGCAATTGCTAACCATATCACTATACGTCTTCCAGCGCGGCAGCATTGACAACGACCTCGCCAACCAGCGCCGGATTCGATCGATGTTCCGTCGATCAGAACAGCAGACCCGCGTTGGCCCAGACCAGGACGTAGAATGAACGGAGGAGAAACACGAATGATACTTTCCCCATTTTCGCGCCGGTGCGCGGTGATGTTGCTCGGAGCCTGGGCGGCTTTCACAGCCTATGCTCAAGCGAAGCTCCCCGCCGACCTTGACCCCCAATCGCGCGCCCGCCTGCCGTATCTGAAGAGTTCCGAGGTGGACGCTAAGGGAAAGAGAGTCGCCGACACCTTCGGCAAGGGTGGGACGGTGAGCGGGCCGCTCGCCTTCGCCACGTATAACCCGGCCGTGGGACAAGCCTTGCTGGACCTCCACGACGCGGCGGTGACAGGCGGAACGCTCGATCCGTACGCGCGTGAACTCGCCATTCTGGTCGCCTGCCGCGAAACCAATTACAACCTGGAGTGGAACGGTCACGAGGCCAGCGGTCTAAAGGCCGGAATCGACGCCAAGTTGATCGACGTGGTTCGCAAGCGCGGCCCGCTCGCTGGTTTGAATGAAAAGGACGCCACCGTCATTCGTTTAGGCCGCCAGATGCTCACGGAAAAGAAGGTCGATTCCGCCACCTTCGCGAAGGCCGTCCAATTGTGGGGCAAGCGCGGCACCATGGACATGGTGGCCGTCATGAACACCTACGCGGTGAGCGGCTATTTTGCCATCGCCGTCGATGAGCGCTCTCCCGAAGGCAAACCCGAACTTCCGGCGGTAAAGTAAGATCATTCGAGGGGGGTCACTCTAATTCCCCCGGCGGGCCGCCGAGTCTAGGACTTAGGCGGGTTTGACCCACTCCGTCACCAGGAACCAGGACGCCCGTCGATAGCTCGCCGCTTTTTTCGGCATCGCGTCGGCCTAGCTAAGGGTCATCAAAATAGAAAGGCGTAGACCGGCGTAGAGCAGAGCGAGTCTGTGTCGACGCATGCCGTCTTGAAACTGTTGAGATTGGCGCCGCAGGGCGCCAGCACGCGCGCCATCTCAGGGATCGCTGCAGTGGCTACCGATTCCTTTTCAAATTGCTGTTTGTCGCGGAGTTGAGCTTCCGCCAAAAGAGAGGATCGTTTCGTGGTTTCACGCGACGCGAATGATCCTCTCGAAGGTCACTTGCCCTTCAGTCCGTCGCGCCAGGCGATGACTTCGAGTTCGCCCCGGACTGCGTCCTCGACGCGGATGACGGGGTGCGCCTCAAACACAAACGCAGGGAGCATCGAACAAAACTTGTGCACGGTCAGCGGATCGTCGCACTCCACCAACATATGGCCGCCCCACTCGCCCACCCGAATCACGAAAAACTCGATCTTGAAATTGGCTGGCGCCTTCCACTGGCCAAATACTTCGAGGATTCGCTTCTGGGCATTCTCATATTCTATAGGCGAACCTTGCGGGCGTTCGAACCAGCTGATTACGTACTTCATCTTTTCTCCTTTGTTCCAAATGGTCTGACACAACGCTTGGGCAAGGAGCGCTTCGTTGAGGAACCTTTGCCGGGTTTGGCGCCGATAGGGAGCGGCATGTGATGGGTTCAATACAGTCTAGCCGATGAAGATGTGGATAGGTAACGGACGACGGCGTATCCGTCCCCTGCTTTTTCAAAACCTCCCGTTTGGCGCAGATTTGCGGTCCCGCAGAAATGTAGTGGAAGTGTAGCCGACGATACGGGAGTTGAGTTCTATGCGCAACACTAGTCTCACGGTCCGTCACTGCTTGAGAAGAGTCTCCCTATTGATGACTGCGGGATGGTGGTCTGTTCGCTCAACCGTTCGATGCGGTTGACGGCAAGCTATTGGGGGGGAGCCCACAGCGTCGCGTGCCGAGGTGGCTTTGTGAAATGTTACTTCTTCAGTGCGGACTGCCAGTTGAGTACGACGTTGATGGTGTCGGGGGCGTCGGATTTCTGTTCGACCATGCCGATGAAGCGGGAGCCGTCGGGGCTGACGCTCCAGGCGGGGTTGCGGTCGAAGCCTCCGGCGCCGACGATAGACACATCCATCACCAACTTGGGCGTGCTGGGCACGAAGTCACCGCTGGGCTTCACGTCGACTTCCATGATGGAGGCTTGATGCCGATAGTAGATCTTGCGGCCGTCGGCGCTCCAGCGCGCCTCCACGCCCTGGCCTTCCGATATGACCCACTTGCCCTCGCCCGAAGGAAACCGGCGGACGTAGGTCTGGTTGACTCCGCTCTCAAGCGAGACGTATAGGAGCCATCTGCCATCCGGAGAGACACTAGCTTGACCTTCCTGGAACTTCGTTTGTACCAGAGGCACCGGCGTCCGGGCGCCGGTGAGGGGCAGGCGCAAGACGTCGGCCCCGGTTTCCTTGCTGGAAACAGTCAAGATCAGATTCTGACCGTCCTTCGTCCAATCCGACGGCACGGCGGGTTGATCGGACTGGTACAGCATCTGAGGCTCGCCTCCGCTGACGGGTTTCGTCCAAATCGCACGCGAGGTTCCCGTGGAGCTTGCATAGGCGATCTTCGATCCGTCGGGCGACCAGACAGGAGCACGGTTACCCATTCCATCGAAGGTGAAGCGGGTGGGAATGTTGCGATCCAGATCGAGAATCCAGATATCGCCATTGATTATGCCGGCCAAGCGCTTGCCATCGGGCGAGAGTTGAACTTCGGTGAACTGTGACGCGTCGCCGGGCGTGCCTAAAGGCTTGCCCGAGCGATCCAGCCAGGTGAGCCGGAAGGTGCGGCCGGTTCCGGAGCGGTAGGCCAGAACGCCATTTTCGGAAACTGAGAACCCCGCGATGCCCAGGATCGGACCCCCGATCGTCTCGCCGTTGGAGACGGAACTGACAACCGGTGTGGGCTCGCCCGACAGCTTTCCGTCCGCCGCGTCGAACGGTTGAGCGAGCAGGCCGCCATCCCGCACGAACAGCAGATGGCCGCGGCTTCCGCCCGGCACAGAAGGCGCGAACTCGGCTTGAAAGGGCGTCGCCAAAAGAGGCTCGCTACGTTGCCGGTCCGGAGGGAGGGAGATGGAGCCAAGGTACACCGCTGGATCGCGAGTTCCTTTGATGTCCCGATAGAGATAGTGGTCCCCGTCGGGCAGGAAGCTGGGACTAAAGCGAAGGCCGACCGAACCGACGGCCACGGCTTTCGGTGTGCCGCCGGTTTCCGGAACCGTCCAGAGTCCCGTCGAGCCCATTGCCGCGCCGAAAGCGATGACGCCCTTGTTGCTCCAGGAGGCTCCGCGGAATCCGGGGGCAGCGCAAATGATCTGAGTGTCGCCGCTGGTGCTGTCGACTTTTTTCAGTTTCCCATCGGCGTAGTAGGCGATGACGCGGCTATCCGGAGACCAAAAGGGAGACGACACGCCAGGTTCGTTGGGGTCGCTAAGACGCTTGGCATCGAGCGAGTCGAGCGGCCGGACCCACAGGCTGGCTCGATTGTTAATGTCGAAGGTGATAAAGGCGAGCTTTCGACCGTCGGGGGAGATAGTGAGGAATTCGGAAAAGACTTCTTTTTCGGGCGGTAGGATTTGGAAGCGGACGGTCTCTTTGGAGGGCGGGGCCGCGGTGTAGTGGACCCAGGCGAGCGCAGTGGTGGCGAAGGCGAGGACTGCGGCGATGGCCCACGCCAGTCCAGCATGCCGTCGAGGTGATGCGGGCGGTTCGGATACGCTTGCGGAGGGCCGCGGCTCCGGATCGGCGGTGACCAGTTCGAGGGCGGATTTCAGGTCGCGGGCGGATTGCCATCTCGCGTCGGGATCTTTCTCCAGGCAGCGTTTCAGGACGCGATCGAGCGCGGGCGGCGCCAGGGAGGCGACGGACGGGGCAGGGCGTTCGAGGATCGCGGCGATGATGCTGGCGGGGCTGGCTCCCTCAAAGGCGCGCTTTCCGGTGAGCATTTCGTAGAGCACGCAGCCGAAGGCGAAGATGTCGCTGCGGCTGTCGGCTTCCTTAGCCTGAAGCTGCTCGGGCGACATGTAGAGGAGGGTGCCGAGGATCTGGCCGGCGCCGGTAAGACCCATGGTGATGGTCTGGGCAGCGTCCTGGAGTGGGGCATCCATCTTGGCAAGGCCGAAATCCAGAAGCTTGACTCCTTGCTTGGTGACGAGGATGTTGGCCGGCTTGAGATCGCGATGTGTGATTTTCTTGGAGTGCGCGGCATCGAGGGCGTCGCAGATCTGGGCGGCGTAGTCGAGAGCTTTATCCAGCGGCAGCGGACCTTTGACAGGCTCGCCTTCGACGAACTCGAAGACGAGATAGTTGGGTCCGATATCGTGGAGGGTGCAGATACGGGAATGATTGAGGGCGGCGACGGCTCGAGCTTCCCGTTCGAAGCGCTCGCTGAATTCCTGCTTGGAGATTTTGATGGCGACGGTGCGATCGAGGCGGGTGTCGCGGGCGCGATAGACCTCACCCATTCCGCCCGCACCTATGGGCGCAAGTATTTCGTACGGGCCGAGTTTGTCGCCCACAGAAAGCGGCATATCAGTGATTTAGCCCAGTTTACATGATCAAGAAATGGTTCGTGCCTGGATGATGGCGTATCCCGTCCGGGCAGATCACCCGCGAAAAGTAGGTGCCGGATGGCCAACAATCCGGCAGCTATCCAGCCAACCCTTCAAAAGCGAGGCTTTATGAGGGATTCCCGCCGTCAGCGCCGAAGGAGTTATTTGCCTGCGGGCACTTTCCGTCGCAGCTCGTCGAAGAAGTTCATAAGAAAGATCACATGATTCTGCGACTGCTGTGATTCTGACGTCTCGACAGGCATCAGAGCAGCGATGTGATTGCCATCAGGCGCGACGTCATAGCTTGCGGTTCCAATGAGACCGAAGTTCACCAGTCGCTTCTCTGACCACGGCCTAGGCTTTTCCGGAGCGAAGGAGTCGCCGTTGGCGGTATAGTTTGCCACCATGATCTGGTTATCGCCGGTGCGGAAAAACAACTCACGGGCGTTGGGAGACCAAACCGGGTACGAACCGCCAGCGCTAGACACTTGCCACCTTTATCCGGGAAGGAACGCACGTAAACTTGATAAGTTCCCAACTCGTCAGATGTATAAGCCACCCGCGGCGCGCTTGCCTGTCAGTATTCATACGGAACCAATCCAAACGAGAATATGTCGCTGCCTTGCGCCGCGTACTTCAGTGCCTGGTCGAAAAGGAACGGCCCGTTGAGAGGCGTGCCGCCGATGATAACCAGGTAATTCGGGCCAACATCGTGCAGATATTGGGATGGTTCAGCGCCGCAACCGCGCGAGCTTCGCGCTAGAAGCGCTCACTGAACTCGGTCTTGGAAACCTTGATGGCCACGATGCGATCAAGGCGCTTGTCACGGACCTTGTAGACATCGCCAATTCCGCCCGCACCGATAGGCGCAATGATTTCGTAGGAACCAAGTTTTTCGCCTACAGAAATAGACATCTTGAGGATTCAGCTTAGTTTTAGCTTATAGCTCCTGTGAGGGCGGTGGATGAAGACTTCTAGCTTGTTGTGCCGTAGGGTCAAGGGTCTCGAAGGCGAGGGCTGAAACGTGGCAGGCGCGCTCGGCCTTCCCACGCACACGCGCTCTTACAAGCCAGCCAACGCCGGGTCGTAGGAAATTTGGAGAAAGTGCCCTGCTTGGTTTTGGATTTCCGCACAGAGCGCAGCAATAATGCATAACGCGACTCCCTGGATCACGGCGCATCCCTCACCTACTCTTTCAGATTCGGCGTTTGGTGGGGTTGAGCTTCCCGCAGAAAAGTAGTGAAAATGCGGACGACCTTTCGGCATGACCTGAACTCCATCACGTTACGATCTGACCAGATAGAATAAGAGGCGCCATGCCAAAAAAGATCGATCCCCTCAATAAGAAACGGTTTGGCGCAGTCAGCGCCATGCTCACGGTGACTGACATAAAAGCCGCCGTCAACTTCTACCAAAAGGCCCTTGGTTTCGCCAAACGGGGAATCATGAACGGACCCGATGGCAAACCGATTCACGCCGAGTTGACGCTTCGGGGTACAACTTTGATGCTCGGGCCCGAGATTCCCCAAATGGGCTCTAGTAGCGCCAAGACGCTGGGAGCGTCGCCCGTCACCCTATATATGACCGTGGAGAACGCGGACAAAGTAGTCGCCAAGGCCGTAAAGCGGGGCGCCACGCAGAAGGGACCTGTCATGGACATGTTCTGGGGCGATCGCTGTGGAACCATCGTCGATCCGGAAGGGAATACCTGGATGATCGCAACCCACATCGCTCAACCCACGGCTCAGGAGATGAAGAAGAAGATGAAAGAGATGAGCAGTCAGGCCGACGCAGCCAGCAGATCCTAGCTGGCGGCTCGTCGAAAGGCTGAAGCGGCGCGAGTCAATTCGTTTTCTTCCGGCATATGCCATCGCGAGGCTAGCGCTGCGGGCCGAAGCCTGATAGCTGCGTCGCTGTCGAGCTTAGTGTTCCGCGCATGGTACACCTCACCCATCCCGCTTGCCCCGATCTGCGCAAATATCTCACGGGGTCCGAGTTTGTCGCCGGATGAGAGCCGCATCTCAGAGCGACCATCTATCCCGCGCTGACGCCGTCTTTGTTGTCCAGCCGATTGAACGTCGAGTTGTTCGACGGCCGCTTCGGTGATGGCTGAGGAGAGGAGCGCCTTGCCGGTATCGTCCAAGCTGACCAAGCCTGTATCGAACGCGGCGTCGCAGAGGGCGGACGGCAGCAGGCCGTTGTGGACGTCCCACCGGAGGGCATCCGTTTCGCACTCGGACCGGCCGAAAATCGGCTCACTCGTATACTTTTTCGCCTCAGACGAGGGCGTGGAATCACAGGTCCGGCCTTCTAGATCAATGGCGGCCCGCCTGCCTGATCGGCCACGTTCTCCGGTGTCATCAGATCGGTGCACATGAGCCGCAACACCTGAGCCGCGTCGGGCGGCAGCCCGATAATCCTGGCATGGCGGCCCGCACCAAGGACCTCCGTGAGCAGGTCCTTTTTGAGGGCAATCCATCCGCCTGGCGTTTCGTAACTGACAAGGAAATGCGCTTCCCGCCGCCCCGCCAGCAGTTGCACCCGGTCATATGGCTCAGCCTGGTGCGCCGCCACAATCTGTCTGTCCGAAGAGACGAAGTACCGGCCCGGCAGTTCTGGAATGGTGGGCGCTTCCGAATCAGTCTCAGGGTCGTCGATATAGAGGCGCCCGGTTCTGGAACCGTCGCATCCTTTGCGGGCTAGCTCGCCTTCGATGCGGCCGTAGACGTCTTCAGCGAACTGTTGCGGGTAGTCGTAAAACCGTTGTGCTTCGCGGTCGATGTGGGGCAATTTCCGCCAGCCGTTCACCCATGCGAGCTTTGCCGCGTTAGTGTCACTATCGTCAAAGACGCCATCCAGAAATACATCCTCCAAGCTGAATCGCGTTTCCGCATCGTGCTGCAAGGCCTTGAGCGCCATGTGCTCGATGAGATGGGATGGCAACCCGAATATAACTGCGTATGGAGAATAGCCGCCATCAACCGGCCTGAAGCGCGGGAAATCGTCACGCAGCGACGACGTGATCAATCGGTCGATGAGTGCACCATACTCCTTGAGCAGCAGCACATGCCGCTGTCCCGCGGGCGAATAAACGACATGGCCTTCGGGATCCGGGACGATGAAGACGTGCTCGATCATGCTGTAAGCGCTCAACAGGTCGATGCGATTCAGAAACAGTTCAGGATCGGCAGATATGCCCTGACAGATGGCTCCTGCCATATCGAGCCGCATTCGCTCATCGCCGCTCTGCAATGCACGGTCATAGGCTTTGAGCAATTCCACGAGACCTTGTACCAGCAGTGCGAAATCGAGCGCATTGGAGGCCCGCGTGCGAAGAACGACGCTATGGTCGTGGATCGACACGCGATCCTTCGCGCAGTAATAACGAATCTGTGAGGTCAGATGCCCGCCAAGCATTCGAACATGGGCCTTCTGGATTTCGAGCACGTCCGCGTCTGGCAGCGTCTCCGTGACTTGCCGGGCGACTTCGAAATAGGGCGCCAACTCATCGGTAATGAGGCTCTGCGCCAATGGAACCAGCCAGCGCGCGTCGCGCACGATCACGGGCTGATCGGCTGGTGAGCTTCTCCACAGCTCATCGAGCACGCCTTGAATTTCCGCGAGCCGCCCGCCGGCCTTTTCCTGTGCAAAGCCGCTCGGGCCTTCATCTTCTCTTCCTGAGGCCCTTCCTTCGGCAGGGACTGCATCCCAGAGGCGCATGCTCAGAAATTGGAGCCACCGGAGTACATACAAGTTGAACAGGGTGTGCGCGTAGTGCATGCGGCCGTTGCGGCCGGGCCACCGCGTCTGCTGCCAGCAATAAAACGCGCGAATCATCATCTCCGCCGGATGGATCAGGTCGTTATGCAGACCCTGAACCTGACGAGGTCTGAATCCCCCGGCCCAATGCGCTTCTTCCAGTTGGCCTCGGAGACTTTTTTGGCTGGCGGGGACCGCAGTGCGTGCAAAGAAACAATCCTCGAAATGGCGGGACAAAAGAGACTGATCCTGCAGGTACCGGATCGGCTTTCGCTGGGCGTTCAGAACGGCCTCTATGCTCTCGACGATATCTTCGCGATGCGTCAGAAACAATCGCAACAGCTCGACGTTTGCCTGAAACGGCACCTGACCAAACGGCTTCCCCGGCACGATGCGCCCCCACGATGAATCTGCACCCATTCGAGAGAGAGTATAACGAGGGATTGAGGCGGATGGGGGCGTGGGGAACCGGAGTACTGGTTTTGTTTTCGGGCCAATAACCCCTACCAGGCGCTCGGTGTTCCGCCCACCATGTCAGGCAACGCGATTGAACGCAATGAAGAGTGAATATAGCTGATGGTAACCAGTGTTAATCGAAGTATAGTGGTCCTCACGCACAGAAACCTGAGGTCACAGACACAGTAAGTGTGTCGTCATAGGGATCAGGCGTTCCCAGGACGTCAGGCGGACCGCCTTCCCTATTCCTATACCCCAGCAGCGACCCCTTCTCGGCTATGGGCATGGCGATCCTTCGTGCACCAAGAGTTCTGAGGCCCGACCGAGTCGGGGTATGCTGTGGAGAACATGACATCACAGCGAATGAGATTGTTTCTGGTCGGATTCCTTGGGATCGGTCTTTTTATCTGGACGACATTGGCGGTTGGGCAGGTCAAGAAGATTGACGACAAGGTGCTGCAGACTGCGGGGAAACGCACCGAATGGACCATGAACGGGATGGACTGGGGTGAGCAGCGCTACAGCACCATGACTCAGATCAATCCCGGGAATGTGAGCAAACTCGCACCAGTGTGGTCGTATGAACTCGGTCCCGGCGGGGGCGACCAGAAGGCGACTCCTCTCTATTCGAACGGGATCCTCTACACCGTGACGAATTGGAGCATCGTCGCCGCCGTCGACGCGAAAACCGGCAAAGAGCTCTGGCGCTATGACCCGCAGGCGGATCGAACGATGACGCAGCCGGGGAAATCCCGCCTTTGTTGTGGTGTGAATAGCCGGGGCGTTGCCCTTTACGAGGGTAAAGTACTTGTCCCCGTTGTCGACGGGCGCATGCAGGCTCTGGATGCAGCGACCGGAAAGCTCTTGTGGTCTTCATGGGCGATCCCCGAGCCGAAAGAGGGCGAGATCTCCCCATACTCCCTCACGATGGCCGCGCGCGTCGCGAAGGGCAGAGTGTTTATCGGCAATGCCGGAGCTGAGTTTCCTCCGTTTCGTGGATACGTTTCCGCCTTCGATGTGAACACGGGCAAAGAACTCTGGAAGTTCTACACAACCCCCGGCGATCCATCGAAGGGATTTGAGAACAAGGCCATGGAAGCCGCGGCGAAAACATGGGTGGGCGAATGGTGGAAGATGGGCGGCGGCGGATCCATGTGGGATGGCATGGCCTACGATCCCGATGAAAACCTTTTGTATGTCGGAACTGGCAATGGGACGGTCTGGTCTGCGGACGTTCGTAACGGTGGCAGGCAAGCAACGAACCCGGACAATCTCTACGTCGCCTCCATTCTCGCCATCAATGCGGACACCGGTCAGTTGAAGTGGCACTACCAGTGCACGCCTGGCGATGAATGGGACTATGACGCGATTCAGCACCTCCTGCTTGCCGATATTCGAATCAACCATCGCAATCGTAAAGTCGTCATGCAGGCGAACAAGAACGGGTACTTCTACGTGATCGATCGCACCAACGGCGAATTCATCTCCGCATCCGAGATGTCGCAAGTGAGCTGGGCCACGGGGCTAGATCCCAAAACCGGCCGGCCCGATGTTCACCCGGACGCGCTCTATTCTTCCAAACAGGGCGTAACGGTATATCCGGTGCAGATGCACAATACGTCGCAAATGTCGTTCAACCCGAATACGGGCCTGATCTATGTTCCGATTGCCGCCGAAAACACATTCAGCTTCGTGGCGTCGGAGACCTACACTCCAACTCCAGGGAACCAGAACTTCGGATTGAATCTGGGCGGAGCGCGGGGCGGCATACCGATGAAGTCCCCACCTCCGCACGGACCCGACCGCAAGAATCCCGATGGAAGCAAAGTGACCGGAGGGATCCTCAGCGCGTGGGACCCCGCCACTCAAAAGGAACGGTGGTTCGTACTCGGCGGGGGACAGTCCGGCGGCGGCACACTGTCCCTGGCTTCGAACCTCGTGATTCAAACGTTGAACAACGGCCGCATGAAAGCGTTTACAGCAGACAAGGGTGAGCAGCTTCTGGACTTGGCGTTGCCGCTGAGCTCCGGCGTCGGCCCGCCGATGACCTATATGCTTGACGGCAAGCAATACATCGCCGTCATGGCGGGGACCGGTGCTCAAGGACGCGGAGGTTTTGGTGGTGGCGGACGTGGAGCAGGGCGCGGCACCGGCCCGGGACGAGGAGCCCCAGCGGGTGCAGCGCCTTTTGAGCCGACAGCTGCCGCCGCTCAAGGCGGAAACAATGTTCCTCCCGGGTCGGCCGCATCTGTGGCGAACAACAATCCGAAACTGCTTGTTTACGCCGTTTCGAATTGAGGATACATCGAGCGAAAGTCGAAGTGGCAGGCTCGTGGCGAGCGGGAGATGGAGCCGCCGACTGTTCACCCTCGTGCGAAGTTTGTTCTAGAATGGCTGCCAGGAAGCCAGTCTGGCAGAAAGAAAGTCCGCAAGAAGGAACGAACCATGAAAGCCTTCTGTATTTCCGCTTGGATAACACTTGCGCTGATCCCGGCTCCAATGCCACTTTCGGCGCATCATTCATGGCCGGTGAACCAGCAACGGCTCATTACGGTGAAGGGTACGGTGGTCGATTTCCAGTGGGGCAACCCGCACCCGATGATCACTCTTGCCGTTCAGACCGCCAGCGGCAACATGGAGAAATGGCAGGTCGGCGGCCCGGCCCTCAACCGGATGGAGGCTAACGGCTGGACGAAGACCACCGTTAAGACCGGCGACGTGATCACAGGCATCGGCTATCAGTACTCCGATGGCCAGAAGATCATCAAGCTTGAGCGCATCATCCTGCCCAACGGTAAGGAACTCCTGGTCTACGGCCGCTGATCAGCTCGCTCAACGCTCACTCGTGGCGTGCCGCTTGCCCCTGGTCGGACTGGGGTGTATGCTTCGTCTGATGTCGTTGCGCCCCGTCCGAAAATTAGTTGGGATCGGGAATGTGTTCCTCGGAACTGAGCTGGTGGATATAGCGGAGTACGATCTCGAGATCTACGAGGAGAATCCGGACGATCACGAGCATCACGGAGCTAACTGGACGCCCAACGCGAAGAAGATCGAGGGAACTGTCGTGGGCGAGCTGCCTATTCGGAAAGATCTGAGGCTAGTCACGGAAGAGGGGTACGCACTGAGCTTTTACTTGCGGGATAGCTTCGGATCTATCGTGATTCTGGAGTCAATGTTAGACAGCACGGGTAAGCCGGTGTCCTAGGGGCGCCAGACGGTTTTGTGCGTATCGGCAATCCGCGCGTGTTGTTCCAGAGATAAACTTCATCGCAAATTGGATAATCCTCGGGTCGCCCGTGCCGCGCTGGCGAGTGCCCCCCGTACTTCTTCACTCCCGGTTTTGCGCACGGTGGCTGCATCTGCTGGTTCCGCAATGCGCTTTAGAGTGCGGTGGGCGCTATAGAATGTTGTGTGGAGGCAAGGACATGGACATCTTTACGAACCGCTTGCTCGCCAAATTTACAATTATCTGTTTGGCCGGATGGGTCGGTCTCCCTGCTGGTTGGAGTCAATCGCAAGCCTCAACTGCGCAGTTTGAGGTCGCGTCGATCAAGCAACTCGATCAATCCTTGCAACCGGGTCAATATGACCTCTCTTTCGTGGGAACCGCAGGTAAGCCATTTAAGATCGCTGGGAACCGAATAACCGTTAGAGGCACCCTGAGAGCCCTGGTTGCCGACGCGTATAACGTCAAGGACTATCAGGTGACAGGCGCGCCGTCCTGGGCCGAATCTCTCCTTTTCGTCATTACATCCGAGAGCCCCGGCGATGGAGTTTCCACGCAAGACCAAGTTCGGCCGATGCTTCAGGCGCTGCTCGCGGAACGGTTTCAGTTGAAGGTCCATCACACCACCAAAGAACTCCCGGTGTATCGCTTGATCCAGGCGAAAAAGAGTCGCGCGTTCAAGTCGGCCGATCCCGGCGAGACGTTTAGCTGGAATCTTACGCCGGGACCTGGAGGCACGTTGCGCAGCAAGGCCACGAAGGAATCGATTGGCGACTTCGTCCAACTGGTGGGAGTTTCCACCGACCGACCGGTGATCGACAGGACGGGCGTCACAGGCGACATCGATTACGATATCCTGATCACCCAGCCGGAGGGTAAGAGCCCGGACGAAGTTAGCAGAGCCATTGTCTACGCGGTCATAGATCAACTAGGTCTCAAGCTGGAGCCCGCTAAGGACCCCATCGATATGCTGGTCGTGGACCGTGTCGAGAAGCCCTCGGAGAATTGACCAGCGGCGAGGATGGTCTCCTATCGACATCTGACCGGATACCGCCTTAACCCCTCAGCTCAGAATGAATAGAATAGGTAATCCTAGTTATCGCGGTGAGTCCTTAAGTGGCGGGCGGTCCGAGGAATCGTTTGCATATCTAGCCACCATAGTAAACTCCGGGTCTACTGCGTTCGCGACCTCATACTCCATTCCTTGGCCGATCAGCACGCTGGCGCCGTGCTCGTCGTACCCCAAGACTTTCTGTCAGCCAATGCATCAGCTCCGTGGTGGCATGTTGTAGCGCTTCGTTCAGTGCACGCGGGCTTCCTCGCGATTGACTCACTGCATGCGTGTAGGAATGAATCGCCACGGTGTGTACGCGTCCGCGGGTATCCCCGAACCGGGCTCGATGCGGTCAGTCAGGCCGGAAGCTTCAAGGGCGACCGAGTTGCACTAAAAACAACCTTCGCCGTTATTTACCGGTGAGAGTCCGCAACGCTTGTTCCGCTGTGGCTCGGGCGTCCGGATCGGGACCCTGCGCGGCGGCCGTCAAATGCTGAAAAGCGCCGGCACGGTCTCCCTGGCGCGCCAATACTATCCCGAGTTCAACCTGCGCGCGCCAATTCGTAGGCTGGAGCCGGACAGCCTCAAGCAATTCCCGCCGTGCACCGGGAACATCTCCCTTCTCGGCCAGGAGAGCCCCCCAGATTTCATGACCGGGGGCGGAGCCGGGATCGCTCTCCACCGCCAGTTTGGCTTGCTTCTCGGCGTCGGACAGCCGGTTCGAATCGGCCAGCACGCGCGCATAGTCCACCCGGGCTTCTGCGTTGTCGGGCTTCAAGCGCAGACTCTCTTCCAGTTGGAAACGCGCTTCCTCTATTTGGCCTTGCGCCGCCAGTGCGCGACCGAGATTTAATCGCCACTCGGAGACGCCGGGCTGTATCCGGAGCGCGGCTCGGAATTCCTTCTCGGCAGCGGCCCGGTCACCCACACCCCACAGGATGAGGCCCAGATTGTTCCTCAGTTCGGGCACCTCGGGATCCAGGCCGATCGCCTTCTCGAGCGCCGACTTTGCCTCCGTCGCCTTGTCTTGTTGCCACAAGGCCCATCCCAACCTGCCCCAGGCTCGCGGGTCTCCCGGCGCTAGTTCCGTGGCGCGTCGTAGTTTCGATTCCGCAAGCGTCCACTGCTCTGCTCGCATCAATGCATCTCCCCACTGGATCAGCCGGGGTGCCGAGTCAGGATCGAGGCGGGAAGCCTCCTCAAAAGAGCGGATCGCCGAGGCCGGATCGCCAACGGCAAGGTAACCTTCCGCCAACTCCGCATAATACCCCGGCTCCGTTGGATGATACTTGGCGATTAGGGATGCCAACAGCGGCAAACCGGCCTTCAGGTTACTCTCTTCGCGAACCTGCGCGACCGCGAGTGTCAGATCGTCGTCTGCGGTCGAAGCGAGTTTGGCGGGGTAGTAAGGGACCACCTCACCCTGATAAGAAGAGGCAGCCGTTTCGGCGCGTTCGGGCTTTTCGGCCAGCAGGTTCCCCTCAGGGGGGCGGCGCGCGATGAGATGATCGGTCATCACGACATGGACCGCATCGTCGGTTCGCTGGCGTGGCATGTGGCAGCTCACGCAGTCGGCGCCCGCCTTATGCACGGACATCTTGGTGAGCAAGGTGCCCGACTGATGGCAGCCGGCACAAACCTGGTTGTAGTGGGAGACGGCCTCCTCCCCACGGGGAATGTCGTGAGGATTGTGGCAACTGGTGCATCGAAGCTCTCCGGCACTCTTCAGAAAGCACTGCGATTCCCGAAATCGGTAGCCCGCCTGCGCGATTTCGAAGCCAGTGTTCTTACCCGGTTCACGGTCGAAGTTCACTTTGAAGTCAGCCAGGGGCTGTCCTGGAATATACGAGAACGGACTGCGATCTAAGCGGACGATCGCATGAGGCAGTTTTTGATTCGATGTTTCCAGATGGCATTGCAGGCAAACCTCGATCTCGCGATCCGGATTCAGGCGCGCCGGGTTCACAATCGCGGCTCG
>Ga0070681_10000460_pt1 | contig 33209 bp, 28 predicted proteins | sample KBSC83BmetaG_FD_65650 | JGI IMG/M metagenome (GOLD analysis project Ga0070681, IMG submission 65650) | Corn rhizosphere microbial communities from Kellogg Biological Station, Michigan, USA - KBS C8-3B metaG | ecosystem: Host-associated > Plants > Roots > Rhizosphere | place: USA: Michigan...
TCTAAACGATCTGGCCGCTGCGCACGTGCGCTCACTGATGCCCGCTCATCTGATCGATGTCGTGTCGAGCGATCGGCACACGGTCAAACCCTGGTTCGAGGGTCACGCCGATGTGTCTCCCACTGTCGTCGACTTCGCGACACAGGGGTATCGCCTGGTCGGCGGCCGAGCCGATTACCTGGATCATCAGCGAGTCGCGGTCGTCGTGTACCAACACGGCGCACACGTCATCAACGTCTTCGTCTGGGACGCTCGCCGGGAGAGCTTGCCGAAAAGCGCTACCCGGGACGGCTATCGCATGCTGTTCTGGAAAACAGGGGATCTCACCTACTGCGCGGTTTCCGACACCGGCTGGGACGAGTTGTCGGCGCTCGCGCGGCTGATGGAAGCTCAGTAGCCGGCGCGGTCAGCGGGGGCCCTGCAGGACGCCGGCGACTTGCAGGCGGATCTTGTACACGGCATCGCAGGCGGCGACGTAGAGCGTCCGGGCGTCGCTGTCTCCAAAGGCAACATTCGTGGCGCAAATCTGTTTCTTGGGCTCCGCGCCCAGGATCGGCAGGTTGATCGTGCCGAGCAGCCGGCCGTCCGGGGCAGTGACGCGCACGATGCCCGGCCCCGCGCCGCCGGTCGAGTAGATGTTGCCCCGGCTGTCCGATCGCATGCCGTCGCCGATACCCACCCCCTCGGTAAACGCACTGGAGCTCCCGAGCGTGTCGTCGGCCTTCACCTGGTAACGCAGCATCTTGCGGCCCGCGGTGAGATACAGATATTTCTCGTCCGCAGACAACGTGACGCCGTTCGGGATGCCGCCGAGTTGCTTGTCGGATACGAGCAGCGTCGTCGCACCGTCCTTGATCAACCACACGCCGTCTTCCAGTTCCTTCAGCGGGCTCTTGCCCGCGCCGCGCAGGCCGAAGTCGTTGTCGGTGAGATAGACGGCGCCGTCGGACTTGACGCTGATGTCGTTCGGTCCGTTGAAGCGCTTGCCGCCTGCTCCCTCCGACAGCACGGTGTGCGTGCCGTCCTTCTCGAGCCGCATCACTTTCCTGTCGTCGTCCGCGCACCAGAGGATGCGCCCCTGCGGATCGACACCCGAGCACGAGGGTCCTATCAGGAGCACGTGCGAGCGCCCGGCGCGCGTCTGAGCGCCGACGCTGTTGGGATCGTCGCCGCTGTATCCCGCCTTCTCCATGAAGACCGAGACGGTACCCTCCGCCGTGACTTTGTAGAGAACGTTGTCCAGCAGCCCTGCCACCAGGAGGAAGCCGCCCCCGCGACCGTCCCGCACCCAGGTCGTGCCCTCGTTGAGCCCGAATCCGCTGGCCACCAGCTCTACTTTCGCGTCCGGCGCAATCAGCGCATCGATACCCGGATCCGCACGGGTGATGCTGAAGGCTTGAGCCGCTGGCGCCGGGCCGTCGCCGCGCATCGACGCAGACGCGCCCTGCACGCCCGGGCCCTGTGCGCCCGAGATCGTCGACGCGGCAACCCACGCAACGTAAGCGAGCCTTCTCATGTGCCCTCTTCCACGGGATCGAACACCGCGACACCGCATCCGGTGATCTGCGGGAATGTGTAGTAATCGTAGGCGCGATGGACTTTAGCGGGAAGCGCGGCACGCATCGCGTACCACATGGTGAGCTCGACTGCGTCGGCGCCGCCGACGCGCATGATCTCTTCCTGCGGAATGGCAACGAGACGATCCAGATCGTCGTCCAGCCGCGCGAGAAACCATCGGTCCCACTCTTCATTGGCCATCCCGAAGCGGGCGCCCGCGATCTGATGCGACATGCCGCCCGTCGCTACCACGACCACACGCGCGTCTCCGAAGGAGTGAACGGCCGACCTGATGGCTTCACCCAGCTTCTTGAGCCGCTGCGGGAGCGGCAACGGAAAACGCAGCATGTTGACTGCGATCGGGAAGATCGGCACTTGCAACGGCAGGTCGGCGACATACGGCACCCACGAGTAGATGCCGTGATCCAGACGCATTTCCTGGCAAACCGTGACGTCGAACTCCTGCGCCACGAGTTGCGTCGCCATGTGCCAGCCAAAGTCGGGATCGCCGCGCAGATCGGGGAGGGGACGCGGCCCCCACCCTTCGTCCGCCTGCGGGAAGGTATGTGCGACGCCGATGGCGAACGTGGGATACGCGTCAAAGGTGAAGTGATTGAGGTGATCGTTGTACACGATCACGATGTGATCGGGGCGCGCATCGGCAAGCCAGCGCTTCACCGGTTGCAAGCCATCGAACCACGGCTGCCAGCGCGCGTCGAATCCCCCGGCCATGCCGCGATCGTACTCAACACCCATCGAGGGGGAGTGGGAGATCCCGAAGCCGCCGACGATGCGCGCCACTAGCGACTTCCGCGCGGCAGGCCGGATACCCGCCGCGGACAGATTGCCTTCATCTCTTCGACATCCAGGCGCGCACTGTGTGCACCGATGTCCCACAAACTCTCCCCGACAGTGGCGGCGATCTTCAGGATCGCCTGCAGATGACCGCCCGCCCGCAACAGACCCGTCCAGTCGCGCCGCTCGATGAGGCCAATCTCGTGCTCCGCGAGCCGATGCTGAGCGTAGAGCGGGGCGGGGTCGGCGAGGAACGCGGTGCGCTGTACCGGGCTCTTCAGGCTGAGGGCGAAGCGATTGATGCGCTCTCCGGCGGTGGACATCGGTCCGCTGTAGATAAACGTGTCCGGGGGATCGAGTGACTCAGAGCCCGGAAAGCTCATCGCGCTTTTCCTCCGGGGATGGGCGTCGGGATCGAGAAGAAGCACACCGCAGTACCCCCGATGAACACGGCGAGGATATAGAAGTACGCCGCGGGCGGAAGCGCAAGTGCGAAGTACAGGCTTCCGACGGAGGAGCTCAGATACCCCCCGATACGAGCGACGGCGGAACCCCAGCCGACGCCGGATCCGCGGATATCCGGCGGGTACGAGTGTGCTGCGACGGCGTACAGGAAATTCTGCATTCCATTCAGGCACACGCCGACGACGGTAATCGGTGCCAGCACGGTCGACTGCGCGTCCGGGCCGGCGATGAGCGCTACACCCACCAACACGGCGGCAACTGCGCCCCCAGAGGCGATCGAAGTGCCGACGCTCCGCGACCCATAACGCGCGATCAGAATGGAGCCGACCACAGAGCCCACGACACCGCCGACGTTGAAGAGCAGCGAGCCGCGCAGCGCGGCCGACAGCGGCATGCCGGTCGACCGCAACACCAGCGGCAGCCAGTTGACGAAGCCGTAGAGCGTGAGGGAGTTGAGGATGAACGATCCCCAGATCGTCAACGTCGAGCGCAGGTGCTCGGGCGCAAACACATCGAAAATCCTGCCGCGGCGCGACTGCGCCTGAGGTGCCGCCGCTCGAGCCAGGAATACGGGCGACTCCGGTAACAAAGGGAGCGCGATGATCAGAAAGATCAGCGGAAGAGCCGCGCCCAGCAAAAAGACCGCACGCCAGCCAAAGCGCTCCATGACCGGTCCGGCGATCGCCGCACCCAGCAGACCGCCCAACGGAACACCGACGATCACGACGGCCACCGCAAGCGTTCGCCATTTTGGCGGCGTCCATTCCGCCGTCAGTGTCGCGGCAATCGGCGTCGCTCCTCCGAGACCGAGACCGGTCAGGACGCGAAACCAGAACAGCGCATCGAGGCTCGGGGTCTGTGCGCTCGCCAGCGAACCGATGGACAGCAGCGCCATGCAGGTCATCAGTCCCCGCTTGCGCCCTGACCTATCCGCCAGCCATCCGAGGGCGATCGAGCCCAACGCCATCCCCACGATGCTGGCGCCCAGCACCGGCCCCATCCCTTCCGGCTTGACGTTGAACACGCCCGTTAATGTCGGCGCGACCAGAGCCGCGGACTGCAGGTCGAACCCGTCCGTGGTCATGATGAGGAAGCCGAGGATCGAGACCCATACGGCCATTCCGGGCGTGACGCCGGAGGGAGGCGAAACGCTGGCTTCCTGCTGCATGTCTAGGGTGCGACCCAACCCATGATCGGCACGGTGCTGATGGAGTTCTTGGGGCTGCCTTCGATCACCCGGTCGCTGTAGGACACGTACACGAGCACGTTGCGTTGGCGGTCGTAGAAGCGCACGACGTGCAGGCGCTTGAACACCAGGCTACGGCGCTCATCGAACACGCTCTCGCCATCCTTCAACTCGCCGGGAATCTGTATGGGGCCCACCTGGCGGCAGGCGATGCTCGCATCGCTGGTGTCCTCCGCCAGTCCCAGCTCCCCTTTGATTCCACCCGTCACCGCGCGGCTGATGTGACACGCGACGCCCTTCACCTTGGGGTCGTCAAAGCCGTCGACTGCGATCCGATCGTTGGGCCCGAGCCAGCGGAAGCGGGTACTGACCTGGCCGGTCGTGCCCCGATCCGGGCGGCTCCATATCCACGCCACGAACGCGAGCAACAGCACCAGCACGCACACTCCGGCGATGGCGCCGAGCTTCTTCACTCCGGCGGCCCGCGCAGAGAGCGTGGAGCCTCCGGTCCGGGCGCACCGGCCGGGGCGGATCGGGGGCCGTAGTGCGGCAGAGGCGCACCCAACTCATAGGCGCCCAGATCGGGCGCCTTGCCCGCATAACCGTCGGTGACGGTGGGCAGCTCGATGCCCGCATCGACGGCGGGCGATCCCGGATGCAGGCGGAAATCGAGCTCTTCCGGCGAGTACAGGTGTTGCGGGTCGGCTTTGTCCGGACTCTTCACGCTCACGAACGTATCGTAGTCGAGCAGCAAGCTGTGCTTGTCCTGCCCGGTGGCTCCCACGTACTCCTCCAGCGTCTTGAAGTGACGCGTCGTGAGGGTCCCGTTGTAATCGGCGGCAACGCCGACTGCCGGCGAATCCCACTCGAAGGCGTTGTCGGACCCGGGATTGGGCCTGAAGCCGTTGTAGTCGGAGCTGGAATAGTTGGTGAAGGTGCGCAACGCCAGCACCTGCGGCGACCCGCCATCCGAGAGGATCAGGTTATTGCGCAGATGCAGGTTGGAAGCCGGGCCGAAATAACGGATCTGCCCGATGAAAGTGTTCTGGTACAGCAGCACCCCCGCAGGCGTATCGACGAGCTTCAGGTAACCGCCGGTCGTCCCGGCGTAACTGAGATTGCGATAGAAGTAGAGCGGCCCGCCGAAAGTCGGCTGCGCGCTGAGCGCGCCCCCGGCGGAGTCGAAGCAGCGGTTCTCGAACACCCGGATGTTGTGCGCGCCGCCATCCGCTTCGATGCAGTTGTCCGCCATGTTGTAGAGATCGTTGTCGTAGATGTCGATGGAAACGGGAACGCGGTCGCGCAACTCGTCGGGAGTGCCGTCCGGATCGCCGTAGGTGTCGACATCGATGCCGTCGTGCCAGTTCGCCACATAGTTGTGGGCCACCACGTGGCCCTGGCCGTAGACCTTGACGGCATATTCCGAAGTGATGAGCGCCGGATAGCCCGGAAACTTCGCCCACACCTCCGGCGTGAACCAGCTCTGCAGCTTGTTGGGATCGTGCCGGCCGATGAACACATTGTCGGCGATGTAGAAATCCTTCGACCCCGACCAGCCCGCCTCGACCACCCGGCCGACGTTGTAGACACGGCTGTGCTTCAAGGTAAAGCCGCTCGAGCCCGCGATCGCTTTGATGCCGAGCTTGAAAGCCACCTGAGTGTTGCGAACCGTGATGCCTTCAAAGTAGTTGTAGTTGCCGCCCATCAGATTGAACAGCGTGTCGTTCCCGTCGCCGTCGAAGATCGCCTCGCCGTCGCCGGCGGACTTGATGACGATGGGCCTGTCGGGCGTGCCGCTCTGCGTCAGGTAATACGTGCCGTCGAAAGGCGTGCCATAGGCGGCAATCGTCTTGTCGAAGCCGCTATAGACGAAGCGATTGTCCTTGTAGAGCCCCGCGTGAACGAGAATCGTGTCTCCCGCATGCACGCGTGGGGCCGAGGCGCGTGAGTGATCGGACTGATCCGAGCCCAGATAGTAGGCCGCCAAAAGGCCCGTGAAGGCCGGCTGCTGCTTGGTTCCGCGGTAATCGAACGGATAGACGTGGTAGACCGCCCCGCCAGAGGCCGGTTGCGGCTCCTTGCGGGTGCGCACGGTGACGACTCTTTCTCGCTTGCCGCGCACGCCGTCCGGATCCGACAGCACGAGACGACACTCGTATTCGGTATCGGGCTCGAGGTTCAGGATACTGCCCGCGAACATGTTGGGGGCCACGTAGGAGTAGAAGTGGCCGCCGCCGTCTCGGGGCACTCCGCCTGGAACGGACTCGCGCTGCAGGCGCAACAACGGCAACGCGTTGCGCCACGGCTGCTCGCCCTTCTTGCGATAGGTGACGGCGACACTCGAGTTTCGATTGTCGTCGCCGGCAATGCGCCACTCGAATCCGAGAGAGACGAGTGTCGGAGGCTCGACCCACAGGTCGCGGGCCACCGTACCTGGCTGGGACCAAGTCACCCTCGGGTACAAGACCGAACCTGCCATCACGAGTAGCGCGCACCCCGCACGCACCAGTGCACCCCTCATAGCCCCCCCGATGTCTGCAAACGCCGCGACGCGCCGGCCCAGCCGGCAAAAACCACGCTTTTTGCCGGCGGAAACGAAACCCAAATCCGCGAAAACCGCGCAGTAGGCCGCGAAAACCACGCTTTTCGCGGCCGGAAACGCAGCCTAAATCCGCGAAAATCGCCGGGAGCGATTTTCGCCAATCTAAAAAGGATAGCTGATGCCCGTAAACACGGCAGCCCCGTTACTGCCATACCCCACATCCACGTAGCCGACCACAAACGGACGCGCAATGCCTCGAAATCCGACCCCATACACCTGGTGCAGCTGGCCGAACGGCATGGTGCTCAGACGGCCGAAAACGCGGCCGAGGTCCACGAACGGCGCGACCTCCAGGTCCACGTGCGTCGATACGGCGTTGAAGGAAACCACGTGTCGACGGACTTCCACGCTCATCGAAAGCGAGTTCCGATCATAGTAGCGTCCCGCGCCAAACCCGCGCAGGAGCTGCTCGCCGGCGACCTCGCTTCGATCCCCGCCGATGCTGCTTAGTGCCCAGAACGGGACGTCCTTCGCGGAGAGCAGATAGCGCAAAGCCAGATGCGTGGCCAACACCGTTTGTGGAGTGACGTGAAAGAAGCCGCGCCCGTCGAACCCGGCCTCGGTGTAGAGCGAGTCGTTGAAGAGCCCGGCCCGGCTGGCGATGCCGGCAAACTCCACGAGCTTCAGGCCATGGCTCGGCACCGTCAGATCGTCCAGGGTGTTGTAGACCAGGGAGACCCGATTGAGGGCCTCCCGGTTCCGGCCCAGACCCAACGCGTTGGGAAACAACTTTTCGATGGAGGGAACTCCGCTCAGCGTACCGCGCTGAACGTCCACCTGGCGCGCCCGAGCCGTATACAGCAATTGCCAGATCTTGCTGATGTTGTAGCCGGCCTGCACCTGCACGACTTCCTGCTCGCCGGTGTAGTTGGTCTCCGCGGCTTGCGCAGTGTGATTTCCCAAGCCGAAGAAGCGAGGCGTTCCGTCGCGGTCGTAGATCACACTGGCGGTGAATGACCAACGCTTCTTGCGCTCGCGCCCGTACTGGAACTCCGCATCGAACTCACGCTCCACGCGCTGCTTGATGCCGGCCATCACGGACCACTGCTCGTCCTCTGACGGATAGGCATAGATGCGTCCATGAGCGCCCCAGCCGAAGTTCGGATTGCGCTGGATGTCGGGCGCAATGATCTTGGTGATGTCCTGCTTGTCGTTGGTCACGATGATCGTCGGCAGGATCCCGAGCGTGGTGCCGCTATCCGGATCCGTACCGATCAGCGGCACCGGAATGAAAGGAGCCGTCGCCGGGTTGAACCACCGCGTCAAGGCAGTTCCCTGCGCAGGAGCCTTTACTTCCGGCGACTCCGCGGAAGGCAACTGAGCCAGCACGTCCGACCACGACACCAGCGCAAGCAGCGCGGCGAATACACGCCAGCGCATCTGTAGGAGAAAGATGCGCCGGACCGCCCTCACTGAACGATATCCGCAATGCACTTCAGCAGCCGTTCCAGGTCGGCTGCCGTCACGTCGCCCATCGTCGAGATGCGAAACAACTTTCCCGACAAGCCGCCCTGCCCTGCGTAGATGACGAATCCCGCGCTCTTCAAAGTATCGTGCAATGTCTCGTACGTCAGCCCGGGCGGGAGACGATACGCGCGCAACACGACGGACGACTGCTCTGCCGGCACCGCCGATTCGATTCCCAGCTCGGCCAAGCCCGCTCGCAGCTGCTCAGCCAGCGCCGCATAGCGCCGATAGCGTGCCGGGCGACCTCCCTGATCCGCAAACTCGCGCAGTGCTTCGAGCAGCGCGTAGCAAGCATGCACCGCGGGAGTGAAGGGAGTATTGCGCCGGTCCTGGAGCTGCGCGAGACGCCCGAGGTCAAGATAGTAGGTACGCCGGTGTGCGGTTGCGAGGGCCGCGCGACGCAACACCACGAACGAGACACCGGGCACGCCGTGCAGGCATTTGTTGGCTGTGGCGGCCACCGCCGACAGGCTCGGGTCGCTGAAGTCGCAGGCTTCGGCACCGAAGCTGCTGACCCCGTCGACGAGGAGGCTCAGACCTCGGGACCGGCAGAATTCGCCCACCGCAGCCAGGTCGTTGAGCCGCCCGGTCGTCGTCTCATGATGCACGACCGCGACATGCGTACAGCGCCCCTCGTCGGCTTGTTTAGCGAGAGCGCCCATGTCCAGCGCCTGCATCCAGTCGCCGACGACTCGCTGGCAGGGAATGTTGTACTGGGCGCAAATCTGTGCGATCCGCTCGCCGTACACGCCGTTTTCCACGCTGAGCACTCGCCCCGCTTCAGGCACGAGGGAGGCAACCATGCTTTCCACCGCGCCGGTCCCTGAGGCGGTCATCAAAACCACGGTCCATTCGGCAGGATCCAACGCGTAGGCCGCGAGGAGGCGACGGCGTAGCTCGTCCTGCAGGTCGAAGAACTCGCTCTCCCGATGGCAAAGATCGGGCTGCAGCAAGCTGCGACGTACTCGTTCAGTCAACGTCACCGGACCGGGATTGAGTAGCAGCATCAGCGCGCGCCGCCGCCGATGTGCTGCATCAAACGCTGCTTTACCTCGACAGGACCTGTCGAAGGGCGCGGGAGATCGGCAGGTGTCCCGGTGCGCGTCAGCAGACACGCGAAGCGCGGGCCGTTCCGGGCAGGACCCTCGAGCCACGCACCGATCTGTTCGACTTCTTCGGTCTCGAGCGCCGAGGCGTAGCCGCAGGCTGCGGCGATGCCCGCGAACGAGATCTGTCCGGATACGGTTGCCTGCCCACCCGTTGAGTCATGCGCGCCGTTATCGAGCAGAAGGTGCCACAGATTCGGCGGGGCGTAAGCTCCGATCGTCGCAAAGGCTCCGAGACGCATGAGCGCGGCACCATCGCCATCGAGTGCCACGACGCGCAGATCGGGACGATTGAGTGCCAGCCCGAGAGCGAGCGGGGCCACGCATCCCATGGATCCGACCATGTAGAGGTGATTGGAGCGATCGTCGATCGCATACAGCTCACGCCCGCAGAACCCGGTGGACGCCAGCACCACAGTTGACTCAGGAGGCGTATGAGCTACGACCTCCCGCAGCGCCTGGGCCCTCGAGGGTCGCGCTTCGAATGCCCCGCGCCTCGGCGCGACAGCGGCGGTGGCGAACGGCTTGACAGCGGCGGGAGATTGCTTCTTGAGCGGGTACGAGGCCACGCTGCCTTTCTGCATGACCAACGCATACGGCAGGCCCGAGGAGTTCATGTGAGCCATCGCGCGATCCAACGCCGGGCCCACGGCCGCCGGCTCCGTGGGAAACAGCTCCCACGAGATCTGCATGGTCTCCAGCATCTTCGGCGTGATGGGACCCATCAGGGCATGTTGCGGCTCATCCGCTACGCCGGGCTGGCCACGCCACGTGACAATCAACAGTTGCGGCAGACGAAACGTCCACGTCAGCGATGTGAGGGGACTGACGGCATTGCCGAGCCCCGAATTCTGCATCATCGAGATGCCACGTCCTCCGGACAGCGTCACCCCCGCGATCAAGGCGACAGCGTCGCCCTCGTTGGCCATCGATACGTAGCGCAGTGAACGGTCCTGCAACACGTAGTTGATGAAAGGTGTCAGATAAGAGCACGGGACACCCGCGTACCATGTAAACCCACGCTCGCGCGCCGCCTCGACGAAGTCGCGGGCTTCAATCATGGCTGGCGAACGGGGTCTGCGAGTGAGCGAAATCGACGGCGTCGCGGAACTCCTCGAGATCGTTGACCCCATGCCAATGCCCGTGCACGTACACGACCTCGATGGCCGCACCGGTGGCCGTCAGCGAGTTCAACAAGGTGGGCATGTCCAGGGTGTCGAAGTCCGGCCGGGCGCGCAGCTCCGCCATGACCTTCTTGAAGGTGGCGAGCCCGCGCCGACTCACTTTCAACAGCCCGATCCAGCGCCCGTGCGGACGCTCTTCCGTCTCCGCGGTCACGCTCTTGCCGCTCACCACGCGCCGCAGCAGCACCGGTGTTCCGAACAATCCACGGTCATCGCCGCGGGAACAGCAAGCAAAGTCGCGTACCGTCTGGTTGCTCTCCCCGGTTTGCGAGGAATCCACGACAACCGCGAAGTCCGCCTCGCTTTCCATCAGGTCGCGCAACACATAGCTGCGGAACAGCAGATCGCCGTAGGAGATGACGCTATCCAGCTCCAGGGCATCCACGGCGCACGCCAGCGAGCCGAGCTCGCCCGTCTGCGCGTAGCGCTCATTCAACACCAAGCGGACGCCAGCGGTATCGATGGCATCGGCACGATAGCCACCGACGACGGTGATGTCGTTGACGCTCTCTTTCTTGAAGCTGTCGATGAGCCAGCGCAGCAGCGGCTTGCCTGCGATGGGCAGCATGACCTTGGGACGGTCCGTCGTGACCGCTTCCAGGCCCTTGCCCCGGCTTGCCGCCAACACAACTGCGGAGCGCGACGCGCCGGCGGCGGACAGATAGAGGCGTTCAGCAGCGGAATACTCGTCGGCATCCTGAAGCCGGAAGATCTCGTTCACCGAGACGATACGATCTTCCACGTTCACGAGCGTCTCGCTGGCGTGAATCTCCTGGGCGACATTCTGCATGGCCGAGGCTGCGGCACGGACCATGTGATTCGCCCAGATCACCACGCTGATGCCGGCTTCCCGGAAGACTTCCGTGGGCGTGCTGTAATAGCGTGTCGGAACGATGACCAGCGGCGCCCGCCCGGCCCACTCGCGCGCAAAGGTCACGATCTCATCCGGCTTGGAGAGCTTGCTGTGGATCAGGATCGCATCCGCGCCCGCGCGGCGATAGGCTTCCGCACGCCGTAAGGCCTCGTCCATGCCCCAACCGGCGATCAGCGCTTCGACCCGGGCGACGATCGAGAAGTTGGGGTCCTTCTGCGTGTCCTTGCCCGCGGCGATCTTGCCTGCGAACTCCTCGATGTCGGCCAACGGCTGGCGCTCGCCGTTCAGGAAGCTGTTGGTCTTGGGGAACTGCTTGTCCTCGATGCACACACCGGCAATGCCGCGCTGCTCGAGCTTTCGGACCAGGCGGCGCAGGTTGTTGAAATTGCCGTAGCCGGTGTCGCCATCCAGCAGAATCGGCAGATCGCTGGCGTCGGCCATGAACTCCAGCATGTCCACCACTTGCGTCCAGCTCGCCTCGTTGTTGTCGCGCACGCCGAACTGCGCGGCAATAGACAGTCCTGAGGCCCAGATACCGCTGAAGCCGGCCTCGCGCACGATGCGCGCCGAGAGGCCGTTGTGCGCCTCCATGAGAAACTCGAGCCGATCGCTCTCCAACATGCGCCTCAGCTTGGCGCTGCGGGTATCGACTTGCTGGCCGAGAGTGCGGGCGGGGGTGACGATGGAGTCATTCATCATGGGTCATCCGGAAAGTTGGGGCAGAATTTCTTGGGTGGCGCGCGCGACGTCGGCCGGAAAGTCGATTTCGATCCACGGCGCGCCGGTGACATCGGCAACTTCGAAGCGCTGGCTGGATTCGCGCAGCAGATCGCGTATCGCCTCCTCGTGTGGCATGTTCGCACGGCCGCTCTCGACGTAGTCCGCTACGATGGCCATGAAGCGGCGCGCGGCGGCGTTGTCGAAGCGAAAGAATCCAACGGACTCACCGAGCGTGTCGTACTGCAGCCCGGGCGGGAGCTGCTTGCGCAGCTCGATCGGAACGCCCTCGCGCACGCACAGCTTGACCGGCTCATCGCCTGCCTCGAAATCCTTGTCCAGCAGCACGCGGTTGACGGGCCCGGTCCCCGACACCAACGCCGTCATGATGCGCTCGTGATAAAGCACGTCGGCATCCATCAGAAGAACGTCGCCCCCCCGGGTCATGGGCTCCGCGACGGTATGGACGGTCAGCACGCTGCCCAGCTCGAAACGCGGATTCAGCACGACCTGCGGCCTTGGCTCCCATTCCAGCCGCTCGAGCTCGGCCTCGATCAGCTCATGTCGGAACCCCAGCGCCAGCACGACATCGGCGATCCCTGCGCGCCGCAGCAGCCGCAGATGACGCTCGAGGAGGCTCACGCCGCCGAACTTCATCAGGCATTTCGGCAACTCCCGGCCTTCGAGCTGCTGCAGCCTCGAGCCGCGGCCGGCGGCCAGGATGATCGCGCGCATGCGGGTCCTCGTTATCGCCCGTTATCGGGGACGTGAATAGTACAAAAACCGCCGCTCCGACAGGTGCAGATACACCAGACCGGGCACGGCCAGCAGTACCTCGCGTGCGCGCTTCGCGAGGGACAGCGCCAGCGCCACCTCCGGAGCCAGGCCGGCCAGGGGCGCCAGGAGCAGATAACCGCCTTCCTGCACCCCCAACGAGCCGGGAATGGCGAAGGCCGCGCCCCGAATGGCCTGTCCCAGACTTTCCAGCACCAGCGCATCGCCCCAGCTCACCGGACTGCCCAGCAGGTGCAGGATCAGGTAGACCTCGCCGGTGCCGACGACCCACCCCAGGAAACTCCAACCGAAGCTGGCCGTGACCCGCGGCCAGCGGTCATACGTGCGCTGGAGGGCCGCATCGATCGCTTCCGCCCGGCTCATCAGCCGCAGCCAGTCATGTTTGCCCGAGAAGCGCGCGGCCCACTGCAGCAGCTTGCTGAACAGCCCGCGGCGCTGCACGAAGTAGAAGCTCACCATGGGCACAGCCAGAACCGCGCTGGCGATCAACAGCGGGCCGCGTATCGACTCACTCGCACGCGCCCCGACGAGCGTGAGTCCGAGCAAGGCAAACAGTACCTGGGCGAGTGTCTGAAGCGTAGTGCTGACGGTGATCTGCGCGACGGCTGCCTGCATGGGCACGCCACGCTGATTGAGCTGCCGGATCATCAGCGCCGGGCCTCCCAGCTGACCGGCCGGCATCAAGCTGTTGGCGGACTCGCCGATCCAACGCACGAGCACGGCTTCCCACAGCGAGGTTCGTTCCCCTGCCGCAAACAACACATGAATGGCCGCTGCATCCACCACCAGCGGCAACAGGTGGAACACCGCCACCCACAGTAGTCCCCACCCGGCCAGGGCCAATATAGCGAACACCGCCGAGAAGCCCTGCGAGACGAGCACGCCGATGAACAGCAGCGCTCCTGCCACGAGCATCCAGATTGCAACCCGGGTCACGGGTTCCCCGACGAGCGTCGCGCGCGGCGCTTGAATACCTGGCGAAAGCCGAAGTATCCGAACGAGTCCTTCATATTGGAGATGAGACGCCACCAGGGATGCATCCGCGGATCCGTGACGTACTCGAAAGTGAGGCTCACGCGCCGCTCACCCTCCACCGCGGGAGTGATGCGATGCCGAAGCGCGTCGCCGTCGAAAAACACCAACCCGCCGGGAGGAATCTGCACCGACCCCGCGACGGCCGCGACGCCGCGGCGCCGGGTATGCAGCTCGTAGTCGAGGCGGCAGGAGGATCGATCGATGACCCCGAGCAGCACCGTATAGCGACGGCCCGCGTAGTACGAGGTGTCGTAGTGCCAACCGATGTGATCGCCGGCACGCGTGTAGAAATAGAGTGCGTAGGCGTGCGGGTCCTCGGGCGGAGAAATCTGCAAGGCCTCCCCGGCCAACCGGCCCAGCCACTCCATCAGAGCCGGCAATCGATAGAGCCCGGCAATCGCCGGCGCCAGCTGGTCGATCGTGTGGCGGCTGACGCTGCCGCCCTGCTTGTGACCCGGAAGGTAGTTGCGGTTCACCGCGGCTTCGACGTTGGCGACGCAGGCAATCAGTTGCGCCGTCACTTCAGGCGTGAGGAATTCCGGGACAAACAGGAAAGAGCCCTGCTCCTGGAATTGCCCTCGCAGAGCCTCGAGATCGAGGCTTCGCAGGCGAGCCGCCAGTCCTGAGTCGGCCGATGGATCGACCTGAACGGCCGGCGCCTGCACGCGCTCCTCGCAACTCACGGCAGGACGAGTCAGGCGGCCCCCGTGCCAGGCAGAGCGTGCACGCGACGCACCACACGGCGATAGTCGAACACCACCCAGACAGCGAACAACGGCGCACCCACCGCAGCGGCTATCAGGAACGGCGTCGTGCCATTGCACAGTGTCACCAGCGGCAACAGATACAGCACATCCTCGGTTTCGAATCCGCCGACGGAGGCCTGCCGGCTCGCGGCCTTGCCGGCGAGCTCCTCGATGCGCATGCGCAGGAAGAAAATCAGCGCGATAGCGACCCCGGCCGCCGTGCCCAGCAGCAGCGGCCCGACGTGCAACCAGTCAGGCAACGCATCGCGGCCCACGCCGACGCCCATCGCCATGAACAGGAGGATCGTCACCGCGGCATCGCTTGCGAGGTCGTACAGGTGCCCGACCCGGCTGGTCTTGCCGCTGATACGGGCCAGCTCGCCATCGGTATGGTCCAGGAAATTCGACAACACCAGCAGCAGCGCGCCGAGATTCATCCAACCGTAGCTGCCCTGCGTAAAGGCCGCGGCCGCAGCAACCCCGAACCCCAGTCGCACGGTGGTGAGGTGATTGGGCCGCACCGGAGTGTCCTTCAGCGGCGTCACCAGCCACCGCGCGAGGCGGGCGTCCCAGGGACGCTGGACGGCGGGAGCGGGGAGATGTGAGGGTTCGGCTGCCATTGGGGGAGAGGCGCTCTCGTGGACGTGCATTTTACGACAGCAGCCCCTGCTCACGAAACCAGACCACGGCGTCCTCCAAGGCCCGCGCCGGAGGCCGCCAGGCGTATCCCAGCTCCCGGACGGCCTTTTCGCTGGAGAAGAACATTCTCTTGCGCGCCATACGCACCCCCTCCACGGTGATGCGATTGGAAGCGCCGGTGACACGTGACACGAGCTCGGCCACGTGCGCGATGGGCAACAACACAGAGGTGGACAAGCGGATGCGGGGGGCCTTGCGGCCGGTGAGTCGCGCGATCTCGACGAGGATGTCACGCAGCGGCATGTCCTGCCCGCCGAGAATGTAACGTTCACCGTCGCGCCCGCGATGGAAGGCCAGCAAATGTCCGGCCGCTACGTCGTCGACGTGCACTATGTTCAAGCCCGTATCGACGTAAGCAGGCATCCGGCCGGCCGCCGCGTCCATCACCATCTGACCGGTCGGTGTTGGTTTGACATCGCCCGGACCGACCGGCGTGGAGGGGTTGACGATCACCACCGAAATGCCGTTTCTGGCCGCATCGCGAGCCACTTCCTCCGCAAGGAACTTGGAGCGTTTGTAGTGACCGATCATGTCGGCCACGGCGACCGGTGTGTCCTCGCGCCCTGGCGAGCCGTCCGCGGGTATCCCAACACAAGCCACGCTACTGGTGTAGACGACTCGCGAGATGCGCGCAGCGCGCGCCGCATTCAGGATGTTGCGGGTCCCCTCCACATTGTTTCGGTACAGCTCTTCGGGATGGCGTGCGCCGAGGCGGTAGTCCGCGGCCACGTGGAATAGTGCCTCGCAGCCGGAGAGCGCACGGTCGAGCGATGCCCGCTCTTTGAGATCGCCGGTCACGAGGTCTGCGCCGAGCCGTTGCAGATTGCGGAGGTCGGACGTCGGCCGCACAAGCGCAGCGACCTGCCACCCTGCCTGCAACAAAGCCCGGGCAACCGCCGCACCCACGAAGCCGGTGGCGCCCGTGACCAGAGCTTTCATGAGACCGGGGAACGCAGCGCGCCGGCTACTGCGGTCAAGGCCTGCCCTGCCGCCCGATAACCCTTCGCCAGCCGAATCAGCGGCACGAGGTCCGTTGGACTCAGAGTCAGTGCCCCCAGCAGGCGCCACAGGCGCAGATGCCCGGCTGCATCTGCCGCGGCTGTGACCGATTTCGGCACCCTGTCCCCCGCACGGTCGACGATGACTCGTACCGCGAGAAACGGCAGGTCGCGCGACCGGGCCACCTCGGCAACGGCGAGGCTTTCCATGTCCACGGCCGCAGCTCCCGTCTGGCGAAACAGGGCGGCCTTGTCGGCCACGGAGCCCACCGCTCGCGTGGCAGTTACGAGCTTCCCCCGCACGGCCGGGCGGTGCACTGCGACGGCGGCGCTGAATCGCTCGCGCCACAGCTGCGATGTCTGGATGGCGTTCCCGTTGGGAGCGACGATCTCGGTGGGAAGGATCAACGTGCCCGCTGCCAGTGACGGATCCAGTCCGCCGGCCATTCCCCAGCTGACGAGCGCAGTGGCGCCGGCAGAGACCAACGCGAGCGCCGCCGAGGCCGCAGGCTCGCTACCCATGCCCGAAATGGCGAGCAGGGTTCCGTCTGCGAGGGTGGAAAGCGAGTCAGCTCGTCGCTTGGCTGGACCGAGATGCCGCGCCTCGGATGGCAGCGCGCAGACGATCCCGACAAGGTCTGGCGTCAATGAGCCGCTCCGGCGCGAGCCAGATTCCGGTAGGAAGACAAGGCCCATAGCGGGAAGTAGGCGCAGTAGCCGTGATACTTGAGGTAGAACACGCGCGGGAAGCCGGGTGCGGTGAACGTCGGATCGCTCCAGAGCCCATCGGGTTGTTGGGTGCGCACCAGATAGTCGACGCCCGTGCGTACGGCTTCCGAGCCCCCCTCGCCCGAAGCGATCAAAGCCAACACCGCCCAGGCAGTCTGATACGCAGTGCTCAGCATCGGCTGCCGTTCCTCGGCCGGCTGCGAATAGGTGTCGTTGCTCTCGCCCCAACCGCCATCGGCGTTTTGATGGCTCAGCAGCCACTTCACGCCACGACGCACCGCTTCATCGTCGGTGCCTATTCCCGCGTTGGCGAACGCAACGAGGACGGACCAGGTGCCATAGATGTAATTGCTGCCCCAGCGTCCGAACCACGAGCCATCCCGCTCCTGCTCCCGCCGCAGGAACTCGATTGCCCGCTGCAAGGCCGGTGTGTGAGCGGGAATTCCGGCAACGGAGAGGGCAGTCACCACGCGCGCCGTGACGTCGCTGGTGGGAGGATCCAACAGCGCGCCATGATCGGCGAAGGGAATGTGATTGAGGTTGTAATGGGTGTTGTCGACATCGAACGCCGCAAACCCGCCGTTGCGGCTCTGCATTCCCACGAGCCAGTCGAGCGCGCGGCTCACGTTGTGCGCATAGCGTCCCGAATCGTGCGACTGGCACATCGCCCAAGCCACGGCTGCCGTGTCATCCAGATCCGGGTAGAAGCTGTTGCCGAACTGAAAGGCCCAGCCGCCCGGAGGCAGTGTCGGGCGGCTCACCTGCCAGTCCGCGGGCCCCTCCAGCACCTGCTGCGCCTGCAGCCACTTGAGCGCGCGCTCCGAGGCGATGGCGGCGGAGCTACCGCCCTCCTCCTGCAACGCGAGCGCCGCCAGGCCCGTATCCCAGATCGGCGAGACGCACGGTTGGCAGTAGGCACTCGTCGGTCCGATCACCAACAGCTTCTCCAACGCACGCCTGGCCGTCGCCACCCGCGGGTCGTCCTTTGAATATCCCAGCAGCAACAGTGCCTCGAGCGCGTTGACCATGGCAGGGAAGATGGCCCCGAGGCCGTCTTCTCCATTCAAGCGCTCGAGTATCCAGTTTTCGGCCCGACGCGTCGCGCTGCGGCGCATGGCCTTTGGAATCAGGCCATCGATATGTCGCACGCAGTGATCCAGCAGCAGAAACGCCTTCGCCAGCCAGCCCGAGCGATCGCCAGGCAGATGAAAGTAGTGGCGCTCCTGTTCGGGGGGCGTCGTGAACAGCTCGCGAACGTGGACGTTGCGAGGATTCTTGGCGAGCGGCTTGTAGGTCGTGAGGATGAAGAGCGGGACCATCACCGTGCGCGACCAGTACGACACCCTGTCGATGTGAAAGGGGAACCAGCGCGGCATCAACATGATCTCAACCGGGATGTACGGCACCCCGCGCCAGGGAATCTGGCCGAACAGAGCGAGCGCGATACGCGTGAATACGTTGGCCCGCGCGGCACCGCCTCTTTCCAGAATGGCGGAGCGGGCCCGCGTCATGTGTGGGGCGTCGGGGCTGTCGCCGACCAGTTTCAGGGCGTAGTACGCCTTGACCGTGCAGCTGATGTCCAGGGGGCCGCCGTGATACAGCGGCCAACCGCCGTGATCCGCTTGTCGTGCGCGCAGATAGACGGCGAGCTTCGCCTCGAGGGCCGGATCGGGCTCCCCGAGGTAATGCAGCATCATGATGTACTCAGCGGGGATCGTGCAGTCCGCTTCGAGCTCGAAAGCCCAATGGCCAGGCTCGTGCTGCAGGCCCGTGAGCGCGGAGCGCGCCGAACGCACCGTGCGATCCAGCAAGGCGCCTCGTGTGAGCTCTTCGACATCGCGGCGCGGCGCACGCACGGGCGCCTTCGCGATGCTCGTGTCGCGTACGGGGGAGCTACGATTCAAAGTCCGGATCTCCCTTCTGATCGGCGGGCCGACCGATCTTGAGTTACATGCAATGGACCATGCCCGAATTCCGTTTTGATGAGGTGGACGGCCGCGCGAGGCGGACGGCGTGCGACGGAGGAGACCGACGCGAGAGGCAACCCGCTGGAGGCGCGTTCGAAGAGCGTGCGCAGCATCCAATCGCTACGGATAGAAACGTTGGTCAGCAGCTGAGTGAGCGCAACGGAGCGGCGCGACACTTTCACCTGAGACCCGGAGGTGTAGCCCGGCGTCCGGTGGATCTTGCGGAGAGTGAGCACGGCTAGCCCGATAGCCCACAGACAAAAGCGCCGGATACCCGTCTCGTTCCGGGGGATCAACAGCGTGTAGGACAGAGCATCGCGCAGGTGCGCGTGCGCTACGCCGATCAACTCGCGCATCGCCGCATCGAAGCGCGCATCGGTCTCGCCGGCGCGCAGCGGCTCCAGCTCAACTCCGTGCCGGGAGAAGACTTCCTGCGGAAGCCAGCAGGCCCCGCGCCTGCGATCTTCCCAGATGTCCTTCAGGATGTTGGTCATCTGCAGGCCCTGCGCGAAGGACACCGCCAGCTCGTGCAAGGCGCTACGCCGCGCATTGATCTGGGGTGAGTAGGCGCAGAACAACTCGGTCAGCATCTGCCCGACCACACCCGCCACGTAATAGCAGTAGTCGTTCAGGTCGCTCGAGCGGGGCAGTCCCCGCAGGCTGGCCGTCTGCTGGAACTGGTGCATCCCGCTGCACATCAATTCGAGGCAGCGCTGGATCGCGCTTCGTTGCTGCTCTCCGAAGGTCCGAGCAACCCTGACCACGCGCCCCATGTTGAGAGCGAGGTCGCGCTCGGCCGCCAGGGTGCGGTCCGAGAGCGCCGGAAGCAGATCCCGCGTCAGCTGGCCCGCTTCCTCCCGGCCGCACAGCACCCCGACGAACCGATGCAGCAGGTCGAGGGTCGCGGAGGCCGAGACCGTCGTCTCATCCTCGATGGTGTCGGCAATCCGACACAACAGGTAGGCATTCGTTACAGGCGTCCGCAACGCTTCCGGCAGCTGGGGAATCGTCAGCGCAAACGTGCGCGACACGTGCGGCAGGATCCGGTCCTGATAGTCCTCATCGGAAGTGCTGGCATCCATGGTGGAGAGTGTCTCGCAGGACCTCCGCCGTCGCAATCCGCCGGCCAAGGTGGCGGTCAATAGCTTCGGGCCAGCAGCCAACCCGCCAGCGCGCGCAAGGGATCCGCTCGCGGCCCGAAGGGCGCCAACGCCTCCATCGCCTGGCCATGCAGCAGCCGTACTCGCTCCTGCGAGGCCTCGATCCCGATGACAGCCGGGTGGGTGGGTTTGCCCCGCTCGCTGTCCGCGCCCGTTGCCTTGCCGAGGGTGGAGACATCCCCCAGGACATCCAGCAGGTCGTCCTGGATCTGAAAAGCCAGGCCGATCGGGTCGGCAAACTGCCCCAGCGCTTCGTACAGGCGCGCATCGAGCGCCGGCGCACAGGCTGCGGCCATCATGATGCTGACTCGAATCAGGGCTCCGGTCTTGCGCGCATGCATTTCCTCGACCTGCGCGATGGAGAGCCGCTTGCCCTGCACCGCCAGGTCGATGGCCTGCCCCCCCGCCATGCCGAAGGTGCCGCTCGCCTCGGCCAGCAGCTCTACCAGGCGCAGGCGCGTCGCGGCAGAGGCCGGCAGTGCCGGATCGCGAGTCAACACCTGAAATGCGAGGGTCTGCAGGGCGTCCCCCACCAGCACGGCCGTCGCCTCGTCGAACGCTTTGTGACACGTGGGGCGACCCCGGCGCAGGTCGTCGTCGTCCATCGCCGGCAAGTCGTCGTGGACCAGCGAATAGACGTGGATCAGCTCGATCGCGCAGGCGGCCGCCTCGACATCCTTCTCTTCCAACCCCACGGTGCGCGCGGTCGCAAAAACCAGGGCCGGGCGGATGCGTTTGCCGCCACCCAAGACGCTGTAGCGCATCGCTTCGTGCAGGCGAGTGGGTACGACGTCGGCTCCGGGGAGCCGGACGTCCAGCGCCTTCTCCATCCGCGCCCGCCACATCTCCAGCTGCCCCGCGAAGGCGTCGCGCTTGGCTGGCTGACTGAACGAGGTTTCGGTCGCAGTCGCAGCGCTGTTCACGTCCGCGCTTCCACCCGTGTCGCGCCTCTCATGGCAACCTCGAGCCGCGGTCCGCCGGCCGACCCGGCCATTTCACATCTTCCACGGATACCGTGGCCACTGTGCTGCGGCGGACGTGGTCGCCGTCGCCGTAAACCACCGGCAGATCCGGTGCCATCGGGCCGGTCAACGCCGGACCCCACAGGGCGGCCTTCAATGCCTTCAACGGGTGAGTGAACGCGTCGTTGACCGCCGTGCCTTCGAATCCGCAGTGGGCCATGCAGTTGTCGCACGCGGGGTTGCGACCCACGCCGTATTTATCCCACGCGGTCTCCTCCATCAGCGACTTGAAGCTCGGTGCGTGACCCTCATCGGTCAGGAGGTAACACGGGCGCTGCCAACCGAAGAGGTTGTAGGTCGGAGTGCTCCAGGGCGTGCACTGGTAAGCCTGATTCCCCGCCAGGAAATCCAGGAACAGGCCGGAATGGTTGAACGACCAGCGGGTGCGCGAGCCTCCGAGGCTGGCTCCCTTGCGGCGACCGCGCTTGAAGATCTCGCGGAAGAGCCGCTTGCTGGCGCTGCGACCGAGGAACACATCCTGCCGCGGCGCGTGGTGGTAGCTGTAGCCCGGGGAGACCGTGATCCCCTCGATTCCGAGCTCCATGGCCTCATCGAAGAACGCCGCCACGTGCTCCGGATTCTCGCCGCTGAACAGCGTGCAGTTCACAGTCACGCGGAAGCCTTTGGAACGGGCGAGCTTGATCGCCGCGACCGCCTTGTCGAAAACCCCCTCCTGACATACCGATTCGTCGTGGCGCTCGCGGCTGCCGTCCAGATGAATCGAGAAGGTCAGATAGGGCGAGGGCGTGTACTCGTGGATGTGCTTCGGAAGCAGGATGGCGTTCGTGCACAGATACACGAACCGGCGCCGCGCCACGATGCCCGCGACGATCTCCGGCATCTCCTTGTGGATGAGCGGCTCGCCCCCGGGAATCGACACCATCGGTGCGCCGCACTCGTCCACCGCGCGCAGCGCCTCCTCGACGCTCAGGCGCTTCTGCAGAATCTCCTTGGGATAGTCGATCTTGCCGCAGCCCGCGCACGCGAGATTGCACTGAAACAGGGGCTCGAGCATCAGCACCAGCGGATAGCGCTTCACGCCGCGCAGCTTCTGTGCGGCGATGTACTTGCCGACCCGGTAGGCCTGGATGAGTGGAACGCTCAAATCTCTTCTTCCTGTTGCTTCTGGGAATGTGTCGGCTCAGCCGGGCAGCAGGCTGCGGTGATCGCGCCAGATTTGCGCCCACTCGAGCTTGAACCAGGGAGTGAAACGGTCGGCCTGCGCGCCGCCGATCTCCTCCTGCAGCGCCTGCTGCGAGACCCAGCGCCAGTCGCTGATCTCATGGCGGTTGACGCGCAGGGGCTCGTTACAAGTGCCGATGTATACCGAGCACAGCTCGCGCTCGGCGCCCGCCGCGTCGAATTGCGCCTGATAGCGGAACTTGAACAGAAACTGCAGCGGGCAGCGCACGCCCAGCTCTTCATATAGACGGCGATGGATCGCCTTCTCAATCGTCTCGTGGCTGCGCGGATGGCTGCAGCAGCTGTTCGACCAGTACAGCGGCCAGAGGCGCTTGTGCGCGGAGCGCTGCTGCAGCAGCAGCTCCCCGGCCTCGTTGAAAATCAGCAGCGAGAACGCCCGGTGCAGCACCCCGCTGCCGCGGTGGCACTCGGCCTTGCTGAGCTGTCCGATCTCGCGATCGGACTCATCCACCAGGATGAGCAGCTCGGAATCGGCAGCACTGGCGTTCATCCGCGCATGATAGCCTGCCCATCCGGGCTTAGCCCAGCCGTCTAAAGGGTGACATCCAGGTACCCTGAGCCGGCGGAAAGGCTGCGCAAAGGCCCTCTGGATCAGGTCCCGATAGCGCTTCCGCAGCGGGCCAGGACGCTGCGCAGATCGCGGATGGCGGGAAACACCTCGTTATTCCAGTCGCCTCCCTGGGCCTCGTAGGCGCGCTGCTCGTATTCGACGATATCCTTGTCCTCGGCGAAGATCCGCTCGGTGAACCAGGTAACGAACGGCCACGCCAGGTGGATGATGCCTGGAATCGGCGGCTTTTTAACCGAAAGGTAGCCGAACGTGCGGTTCGTAGCCTGCCTGACATCCAGCGGCGTGTAACACAGCCACACATCCAGCACCGGGTCCTGCGTCGTCTGCACGTCGCGCCCCACCCAGACTTTCAGGTTCTGAGTGGGATAGTCGGTGCGAATGCGCATGTGGTCGCCGAAGTCCTTCTTCGGCTCACCCCGCCGCCGCACGAGGTCTACGATGACCTGCTCTCCCATCGAGGGTTTGCCTTCCGTGCGGCTGAAGGTGTACTCCACCTGCGCCCAGTTCTCACCGTGCTGCTTACCCAGGCAACGCGCCTTGATCGAGCCCATGTTCTTGCGGTGCATGAACTGGTGGTTCATGTCGAACAGGTTCTCGTGCATGAAGGTGTAGTGGCACGCGACTTCGCGATTGAGCCTGCGGGTCTTGTAGTCCTTGCGCCGGAACGACCCGAGTACCGTCGGCTTGCGGCTTTCCGCGAGCGCCGGATTGCCCGGGAAGATGAAGATCATCTCGTCCACCTCGCAGGCCAGGTAGCTCTTGACGCCGTTCGGGAGGCGCTCCTTGCCCAGGTAGGGCACGTCCACGCACTTCCCGGTCCGGTCGTAGCACCAGCCGTGGTAGTGGCACTTCAGGTTGTCGCCGGTCACCACGCCCAGGTGCAGCGGCACCTGGCGGTGGGCGCAGCGATCCTCCAGCGCAAACACCTGTCCGTGGGCTCCGCGATAGAGCGCAATCGGCTCGCCGGCGAAGCTGCGAGCGATCACCTGCCCGGGCTTGAGATCGTCCGACCAGGCCACGGCATACCAATAGTCCGGGTGCGCGCCGACACGGCGCAGATCGAAGGCGGCCGGCGAATTCGCCGCTCTCAGGGGGACCGGGTTCGAGGCTTCTTCGGACATGGGCGCGCTCCGGACAACGAGCCCCGGACGGTAAAGTGTTGACGCAATAGACGCAAGTTACGGGGGGCGCCCGTTACCGCGGGGGAGGCCGTCCGGCCGCGAGCCCACCAGGCACAGCCCCAACTCGTTGGCAACTGCTGCGGCAGCGCCACGCGAGCGCACGTCCAGCTTTGCAAGAACCGAAGAAACATGGTGGCCCACTGTCTTCTCGGCCAAGAACAGCCGGCGTGCGATCTCGGCGTTACGGCAGCCCTGCGCCACCAGACAAAGCACCCGGATCTCCCGATCGGTGAGGCCGTGGGGATTCTGCCGCGTGCGCGGGTGCGCGCCGCGCGGAATTCTTCGGATCCCGCGGGCACGCAGTCGGCGCCGGGCCTCAGCGGCCAGCGGCCGAGCCCCGAGCCTGTCGAATATGTCCAGTGCGGAGCGCATCCCTGACTCCTCTCCTGTCTCCAGCAGCGCCACAGCCTGCTCGTAAGGACAGCCGAGCGCCTCCCAGCCGCGAGCCGCCGCACCCCATTCTCCGGACACCTGCGAGGCCAGGATCTCCGGAACCGGCTCGCGCGCGGCGCCCGGAGGCTGCCCCTGGCAGCGCCAGAGCCAGAATGCGAGCTCACCTCGCACCGGCAGATCGGACTGCTTGCGGGCGATCTCGTAACAGCTCCCCAGTTCCTCCAGGGCCAGCGCCGGCTCGCCGCTCAGCCAGGCCAGCTCGGCCCGCGCCATGACCACCGGACCTATTCTCTGCATCTCGCCCGAGGTCAACGCAAGGCTGTGAGCCTCCGCGAGAGGCTGACGGGCATCGGTGTTGCCCCGGCGCGCCCGCACACGGCCGATGACGATGAGGGCCGGAATCCGCGTCACCGCAGCTACCTTGTGGCTGCGCAGGACAGCCTCGGCGGCATCGAGAGCCCGCTGCCAATGGCCCTGCTCGAGGTGCACTTCCGCCAGCATGACATGGAGGTAGCTTTCCCAGGCCCCGATGTCGTGCTCTTTACTGTAGGCGATGCCGTCCGCCAGATATTTCTCGGCGCGAGCGAAGTCGCGCCAGCGACGCGCCGAGTTTCCCAGATTGATGAAGGCGCGTGCCGCATGCTCCTGCAGTCCCGCGGACAACGCGAGCGACAGGCTGCGCTCCAGATCGTCGCGCCCCGAGAGGTCGCGCTGCGCGAGTTTGGCCGTCCCGACGTTGTTCAACGCATGGCTTTCGATAGTCGTGTCGCCGAGCTCGCGCGCGAGGGCGATCGCCTTGTCGCCCCAGGGCAGAGCGGCCTCACACTCATGGGCCAGCATGAGCAGCTGCGAGCGGTTGCTGAAGGCCATGGCCAGCTCCCGTCCGGGCGATAACGACTCCAGGGTCCGGATCGCGGCCTCCGCGTACGCGTCCGCCGCAGCCTTGTTCCCGCTGAACCAGGTGAATCGCGAGAGCCAGCGGAGCGTATCGCCCTCCTCGCGTGCGCGACCGGCCGCTCTCCAGAGCGCCAGCGCCTTTTCACTGGCGGCAATGGCCTCGGGAAGCCGGTCCGTCAGATACCACTCATAGGCGGCACGGCCGAGCAATTCCGCCATCCGCTCTCCCGCGAGCGCGTTGGCGTGCGAGAGCGCGATCGAGAAGTGGGACGCGGCTTCGCGATGCGCATGCAGGGAAATGGCGATCTCTGCGGCCTCCGGAGCGAAGCGCAGCACCGCTGCGCCGTCAGCGGCCTTGTCGGCATGGTGAACCAACCGCGCCACCGGAATCGCCTCACCGTCGTGCGTCCTCAACACACCCAGCACGCGAGCATGCAGGGCTTGGCCCACCGGCGGGGGCAGACTTTCCTCGACCGCCCGCCTCGCCAACTCATGTCTGAAGGCGAGCGAACCGTTCGCATGAGCGATCATCCCGGCCTGCAAACATTCCTCCAGGGCCGCGGGGCGCACGCCCACCGTTTTCTCGAGCAGCCATTTCTCGGCTTTCCCGGGCACGACCGACACAAGGTTCGCGATATCCCGCGCGGCCTCCGACAAGCGCGCGATTCTGCCGATCACGGCATCGCACACAGTCGCCGGCACTCGCCCCTCCGACATCGCGAGAGCCTCGGTCACGAAGAAGGGATTGCCGCCGGTTACCGTGTGCAACTGCGCCGAGGGCCTGCCTGCTTCGTACGCCAACGCCGCGACGGCCGCTTCGCTCAGCGGCGGAAGCAGAAGGCGCCGGACCGGCAGGTCTGCCAACACTGAGCGCAAGGGATGGCCGGGGCCAACCTCGTCATCGCGGTACGAGAACACCAGCAGCACGGGCAGCCGCTGCAAACGTCTCCCGAGGAACTTGATGAGATCCAGCGTGGCGTCATCGGCCCAATGAACGTCTTCGAAGATGACGATGACCGGCCCGTCGCCCCGGGCCAGATGGTCCACGGTGGTGTTGAAAATCACCTCGCGCTGGCGTGTCTGGGCGATCGCCTCGCGGAACTCATCGCCCGCCTGGCGCGCGATGTCATACAAAGGAGCCAGCGGGTGCGGCGTGAGTAGCGCCTCGCAGCTACCCCAGAGCACGCGCGTGGCGGCGCGCTGGCGATCGGCGAATTCACGGATGAGCGAGGTCTTGCCAATCCCCGCTTCGCCGCAGACCAGCGCGATACGCCCCCCCGAACCGTGCGCGACTTCATCGAGCGCGGCGCTCAGGGCCCCGACCAACGACTCCCGTTCCAGCAGGTGCATGGCGGAGGGAAGTTAGGCGCAACCGCGGCTCAAGGCAACGGAGCCTGGACGGGCTGCAAACCAATCCGGCGATCCGGCAAATCCGCGGGCGTTCCTCGCGGCAAAAATAGGGAGGTCTCCCGATTTGTGGCGCGGCGCGCCCCGCTAACGTAGCCCCCCTGAAATCGACCCCCGAATGGAGAGTCCGAGCGACATGCCCACGAAGACCACGTTTCGACTGATCACCGCCGCGGTACTGGCAGGACTGATCGCCGCCATATTCCTGGCCGGAATGGCCGGAGCCCTGCATCCGGCGGTGGCGGCCACCGTCGAAGTTCCCGCCCTCGCGGGGAAGATGGCCCTGGCGGACCGGCTGGAATAGGGTTGCGGGACAAAGACTTACAATGGTTTTGCCTGCGGGGTTTGCCCGATCGAGCCAACAGCACACCGAGCAACGCGAGCGCGAAACCCACGAATTGCACGAGCGAGAGCGTCTCGCGAAAGACGAGATACGCCTGCACCGCCGCAAGCGGCGGGACGAGTAACAACAGGGCCGTGACCTTCGTCGCTTCCCCATGGCGCATCATCCAGATGAGCAGCGTCGTTCCGATCACCGAGGGCACCAGCACCGCCCACGCTAACGCACCCCAGAGAATCGCCGAGCCGTCCCACTGACCCGTTCCCACCCACCAGGTCACCAGCGCTGCAATACAGGTCCCGCCGAAATTCTGCACGCTGGCCGCGGTACGCAAGTCGGTTGCCGGCAACCATTTCTGGACGAGCGCCCCGATGGTGACCGCCATGACGCTCCCGAGGGCCGCCGCGACTGTCGCTGGCGTCAGAGAGCCGACCCCGGCACTGGCCAGTTTCGGCGCGAGCACCAGCGCAACACCTGCGAACCCGACGGCGAGGCCGATCCAGGTCGACAGCGGGAGCCTGCGTCCCAACACACTGACCAGAAAGAGCGCGGTGAACAAAGGCTGCAGCGCACCCAACAGCGACATGACGCCGGCGGCCATACCCCGCCCTATCGCCCAATAGCTCGCGCACAGATAGACACCCTGCATCAGCGCGCCAGCCAACAGGTGCGGCCGCAGGCCGCGCCCCCGAGGCCAGTGCGCTCCGACGGCCATCGCGGCCGCCCCCATCACCAACGTAGTCAGACCGAGGCGAGCAAGGAGATACAGCTGCAGGTCGGCGTGCGGAGCGACCGCCTTGGCGACGATGAACCCCGTCGACCAGATCAGGACGAAGAGGATCGGAACGCCTAACCGCAGCATGTTGGCTTCGGCGCGAGGCGCCCGAGCGGTTGGATCCTCAAGTCAACCGCCCGGTTGCAGGCGGCTCAGTGGCCGATGCGCAGCCGCGTGCCGCCCGTCTTGGGGTCTTTGTACTCACGGTTGGAGTCGCACACGTACTCGAGCATCTTGTAGTGCGGCAATCGCTTGTAGGCCCACGTGAAGTTCCAGGGCCCGGTCAGGTAGGCAGGGTCCTCGACCGTGATCTGATCCTCGAAGAAATCCGGCGTCGTCATGTGGATGCGCTCGTGGATACGCATCTGGTCGCTGTGCGGGGTATTGCGAAAGCGCACGCTCTCCTTGATCCCGACGGTGTCGACGATCAGGGTGTCCCCTTCCCAGTGGCCGACGGAGTGGCCCCAGTAGCCCGGCTCGGCATCCTCGATGGCGATCTGCTTCTCGTTCAGGTAGATCCGCCGCACCTGGTTGTAGGCCTCCTGCATGATCGTCACCTGCCCGGGCGTCTGCAGGACCTCCATCGGGAACATGCCCAGCATCATGGCCGGCATGCCGTCGGGGAGGCACTTTACGTAGTCGGTGAACGCCGGCTCGCCGCGGGCATCGGCCTCATGGGCGGCCTTCTGCTGGGTTTCCCAGGCCGCTTTGTATTCCGGCTTCAGCGGCGGGGGGCCCACCGGCGGCGGGGGCGGCGGAAGCTTGGGATCCACTCCTTCGTCGAGCTGGGGATACCGATTCCAGGTTCCTGTCAGGCCGTGGATCGCCGCCGTAGGCGCCGCGTGATCTCCTTTCGATGGCGCAGCCCACGCGGGCGCTCCTGCGCCAGTCATCCCAAGAGCCAGGGCCGTAACTATGAATGCCGCACGCTCGCCACGCGCGGACCGACGCATTTCCTGAAGCATGGTCGCTAGTCCTACTGGATGTTGGCCTTGCCGGCCGGGGCGCCGTTGGCGAACTTGCGTCCGTCGGGCAGCGTTACTTGCTTGAGCAGCCCGCCAGGCTCGCCCGTCTTCAGCGGAGCGATGATCACGGTGATCTTGTCGCCCGGCTTGATCATGTTGAATTTCCAACCGATGCGATTGAGGATGCCCGGATTCGCGCATTCGACGGTGTAGTCCTTGGATGTGCCGTCCGCGTCCGTCGCATTGAGCTCGATGTAGACATGGGGATTCGCCCATTCGAAGCTCTTCACCGTGCCGGCCAGCTTGATCTGATGGTCGCTGTCGAACATCGCGAACGAGTGGTGCGCCAGCGCCACGCCGGCTGCGCCCACGGCCAGCGCCGCACACAAGGGCATCACGATGCGCCGGAGCATCCTGCGGTCTCGAACGGACTGTGTCATGAGTCTCCCCCTCCTCGTCCCGGACTTCGCATTTCTTTACACGATGCTTAAGGTAACCGTACGGGAGGGGCAAATCGATGTCTTCGCGCCCCCTGTCCACCTTGGAGACACGCCAACACGCCATCTCCTCGGAGCTCGACTGCGAAACCTGCCTGACGCAGCCGTTCCGCGACCTCCTTCGGCACGTCGCGACCGCTGGTGAGCTTGTTGGGAGAGCCGGTGTAGTGAAACAGCTTGCCCTTGTGCTTGAGCACCCGGGCCAGCGCGGCGTAGAACGCACGAGAATACAGCTCTCCCGCAGTTCCGAAGCGCGGCGGATCGTGCAGGATCGCATCGACCGAAGCGTCGGGCATCGAGGCGATCCGCTCCGTGATATCGGCCTGGATCAAACTCAGCCCCTTACCCTCCGGCGGCGACCAGGGATTGAGCGTGCGCAACCAGATCACGTCGGGATTCTTCTCGTAGGACAGCACCTGAGAGGCGTGGTTGCGCAGGCACCAGGCCGCGAAGTAGCCCAGGCCGCCACAGGTATCGAGAACGACCTTCCCTTTCGGCTGGACATATCCCACCTTTGTCCCCGCGTCCTCGTAGGGCGAGACGCGCGCTGTCGGCAGCATCTTGATGCCATCGATCTCGAACGTGGGCGGACCCCACTCTGTAGGAACGAGCTTGATCAGCGAGGCGGTGAATCGAGACGCGGGCTGAAACTCGGTCCCGGTCCAGTAGTAGATAGTGCGGTCCTTGCACGCGGCGAGGAACGGGAACCGCTGCCCCTCCCACACCCAACCGTCGGACTCAACATCCACGCTCGTGAGCGAGCGTTTCAGGTCGAGCGAGCACTCGACTCTGCGCGTGCCACCACGCGCTGCGGAGAGCAATTGCGCATGGACATCGGCCGTCAGCAGCGGGCGCACGACTCAGTTGGGTGTTGGCGCAGAGCCGGCCGGCGCCGGTGACGCCGCGGCGACGGGCGGGCTCGCTGGCGTCGCTGGACTCGTCCCCGTCGTCGACGGTCCTTCGGGGGCGGGTGTCGGCGCTGGGGGCGGCGGTGAAATGTGTTGGAGCGGCGGCGGAGCGTCGGACACCGGAGCCGTCGGACTCGCATGTGCCTCGTGCCTGACATCCGCGCGCGCAGCCTCATCAGGCGTCGGGGGCAATGACTGGGCCGACAGAGCCGTCGCGTTGATGATGGACGGATAGTCGCGCAGCTTCACGTACAGCGGACCGTCGCTCGGATGCGGAACCGGTAACGCATACCCGGGAAACCCATCGGGGACCTGCACGGGATGGGAGAACTTGGGATCGTTGGACACCGCTTCCACGAGGAACAGGTTGGAGCCCGACAGCTTGCAGGCGAGGTCGGCGGTCGCGGGACACTTCAGCTCACGCAATACCGGGAGCCGCACGAGTGTCGCGAGGGGATGCCAGTCGCCTGCTGCGCCGCCCACAACGACACGGAACTGAAGCGGTCCGAACGTCGAAGAGCCGAACGCCTTTGACGGGTCGAGGGTTGCTACTGCGACATGAGCGTCGGCGAGCATGATGCCGTTGCCGACGCTGAGCGTCGTCGTGGCGCTGCCATCCACGGTCGCGACTTCGACCTTCTCGTCGTGCGTGAAACCCGACGGCGCCTGCGCGCGCAAAGAGAATGTGAGCCTCGCGTCCTGCGGCAACTCATCCGGGTCAACCAGCTGGATGTTGCTCGCGTTGCTCGACATTGAAGGCTCGACGCTCTTGCCGATCAGCGTCGCATTGGGGCGCGGCCCGTCGATGACGACAGCCAGAACGAGCGGCCGCCCGTCTTTCAACAGGACTTTGGCCTTGACGGCATCGCCCGGTGTCAGCGCGGCCGCCGCCTGGGTGTCCTGTGCGGTCATGGCGAGCTGATCCTTGCCCTGCCCCGTCGACAGCTTCCCAGGAAGGAAGACGACGTCCTTCAGCGACAGGCTGGCGACCTCATCGAGGCGACTGCCTTGCAGCATGGCGTGATCCTCGCCCGCATACAGGGTCAAGCGCTCCAGGCGCGCGGCTTCGGAAAAGGCCTGCAGAAGCACATGCTGCGGCTTGCCGCCCCCGTGTTGGGAGACGAGCAGCGTGATGGGACCCGGCTTGGCCTGCTGCAGGGGAAGCTTCACTTCCACTTCATTCGCCTTCACCGTCTTCCAGTCCGTGCTCAGCTCCTTGCCGTCGGCGTCCTGAAACATGACGCGGTCGACGCAACTGACGCTGCCGGCTTCGAGGTGAACGGTCTCCTCGCGGCCGACGATCACTGCGCCGTCATCGGCGCTCGACAGCGCCCAGCTCTCCGAGTGAGCGTTGACCAGCTGGAACGTGGGCCCCGAATACTTCTCGAATCCCCAATAGCCGTGCAGCGAGCCCTGAATACGGTCGCCGAGGCTCGCCGTGCCGAGAACGGACGTGTCGACGATGAACCCGCCCTGCTGCGGGTCGGCCTTGGCCGGCAGATCGATTCCCTTCCCGTCTTTGGCGCCGGCGAGGCTCAGCGTCACCTCGTGCGCGTAGTGCGTAGAGAACACCAGCGGCGCTCCCTCCACAGGCAGGACGAGAACGTCCTTGCGCGCGCAATAGATCTCCTTGGGGTCGACCGCGTGCAGCGGCGGCAGCTGCGCACGCTCCACGGCAGGCAGCGCCACGACCAACACCGACTGAGGATCGCGAAACGACGGCGGCGTGTTCAGCGTGAGCGCGAGTTGGTCTCCCTGCAGAGAGGACAGCGCGGGAATGTACTGATAGTGCGCGCTGCGGAACGAATCCAGGATGCGCGCTATATCCAACACCGAGGCGATGTAGGGACTGTAGTAGCCGTAGCTGAGTTGCGGCGTGTAGCTCGCTTCCATCGCCAGATCGCTGGCCGGGCCCGAAGTGAGCGCCTCGACGATCGAGGTGCTGTGTCCGTCGTTGAGGATCAGCGAGTTCTGCCCCTGCATCAGACACGGCGCCTGCAGCTCGGGAATCTTGTCGAAGCATTTGTCGTCGACCTTGATCGCGAGACTGCGCGCCAACAGCGGCGCGGCTTCCTTGAGCTTGGCGGGATCCGATGCGTTCAGCGCGCGAATCGCCGTAAGGTGCGTATCGAGGCGCGAGCGATCGAGTGTCGCCTGATTGAGATCCTGCGAGGCGCGCACGAAGGCGCCCGGGCGACCGCGAACGGCGTTGACCACGGTCTTGAAATCTCCGCCCGTCTCCGGAGCGAGAAACAGCAGGACCTGCTGAGACTCAGCCGGAACCACGATGCTCAGGCCATCCTGAGCGCACGGGCGCGACCACGTCTCGCACTGATAGAACCAGCTCTTGGGCGGCGGATTTGTCGCGCCCCGCAGGAATGCAGCGATCAGCAGGTAGTGTGCGGACTGCGTCGTTGGCAGATCCGCACGGATCCACAGTCGATCGCCCGCCGCGAGATTAGGCACCTCGGCGATGGGCAGGGTCTGCGCGCCCCGCGTGACCTTGACCTCGAGATTCGGACCGGCAAGATCGAACGGCGCAGGGTCAGCGTGCGCGGCCACCGAGCTTGCAAGCGCCAGTGCGGTGGCCGCGGCCGGGAATAAGGCTCGCGCATTCACTTTCATGGCGCGCATTTTAGGCACACTTGGACGGAAGTGGGCAGAATGCACCCCGCAGAACTCATCAGGAGCGCATCCGTGCTGTACGCCATTCTCTGCTACAACTCCGAGGACGCTGTGTACTCCTGGCCGAAAGAGCAGGACGACGCCGTGATGGGCCGCCTGGGAGAAGTTCAGCAGAAGTTGGCCAGGAGCGGCCGCCTCGGGCCCGTGGCGCGTCTCATGCCGACGACAACCGCCACCACGTTGAGGAAGGATCGCGAGCCGGCGCTCGTGATCGACGGCCCTTTTGCCGAGACCAAGGAACAGCTTCTCGGCTTCTATGTCATCGAGTGCTCAAATCTCGAAC
>Ga0070681_10000462_pt1 | contig 33195 bp, 29 predicted proteins | sample KBSC83BmetaG_FD_65650 | JGI IMG/M metagenome (GOLD analysis project Ga0070681, IMG submission 65650) | Corn rhizosphere microbial communities from Kellogg Biological Station, Michigan, USA - KBS C8-3B metaG | ecosystem: Host-associated > Plants > Roots > Rhizosphere | place: USA: Michigan...
GCGCCCGAAGCCTGGGCCAACTGGCGTCGCCAGAACGATTTCTATCGCGAGGGCGAATTGCTGTGGTTGGCGGTGGACATGAAGATCCGCAACTTGAGCCACGACAAGCGCGACATCGACCATTTCGCGCGCGAATTCTTCGGCATCGACAACGGCAGCTTCGTCACCCACACCTACGACTTCGACGATGTCGTTGCCGGGTTGAACAAGATTCAGCCCTATGATTGGGCGACGTTCCTGCACACATGGGTGGATGGCACCGGCGATCAGGTGCCGCTGCTGTCCGGCATCGAGGCCAGCGGCTGGAAGCTGGTTTACACCAACAAGCCATCGGCTTATGAAAGCGCGCTGCAAAACGTCGGCATGGGCGAGCTGGAAGGCCACGGTATCAACGCGATGTTTTCCGTCGGAATGTTCCTCACCAATGACGGTAGGGTCAGGGACGTGTTGTGGCAGGGGCCTGCGTTCAAGGCCGGACTCGCACCCGGCATGCAGCTGGTCTCCATCGACGGGCACGCCTACAGCACGCAGGTGTTGCACGACGCCATTGCCGCGGCGCAGAAGAGCAAACAACCGTTGCAGTTCCAGGCGCGCAATGACGGAACCGTCGCAACCTATATGGTGCATTACGACGGTGGGTTGAAGTATCCGCACCTCGTGCGCGAGCAGGGCAGGCCGGATTATCTGAAGCCGTTGCTGGCGCCGAAGGCCGTCGGGAATGAGCCATGAAGGCATCCGCGCCCTGGTCCAGGGAAAGTTGGGCCCAACTACTTTGTCGTCATTCCCGCGAAAGCGGGAATCCAGTGTCTTTCAGGCAACGGGTTGAAGCGCAAAGACGCTGGGTCCCGGATATCGCTTCGCGACTGCGTTTGCAGGATTGCAAACGCGAACGCCGCAGGCGGCGCGTAGCGCGAGCGCCATGGATGGCGCGAGTATTCCGGGATGACGATCAAAATCAGAGCTTCCCTTCCGCACCGCGGTGCGCCGCGTTGCTCGCATTGATATTGTCGATGGTGTTACCCATGTTGGCTTCGGCATCGGGCATCCCGCCCACCGATCCGGGCAATCGCGACCTTGGCGCTGTCGTCGAATTGGTTACTGCCGGGCAATTCAAGGCCGCCGATGCCCGCATCGACGCGGCGCTGAAAGGGTCGGGGCTTTCGCCCGACACACGCCGGGCGTTCGAATTCCAGCGCGAACGGATGCAGCGCATGCGGCTCGATTTCAGTTTGACCGCCGATCAGGTCGAGGCGGAGGTGCGCAAGCAGATTCCCGATCTCACCGATGCCGAGTTCGCGCGATGGGACGCGCACGGCCTGTTCGAACACATGGACATCGACGGGCAGCGGCTGTACTTCAAGCGCGCGCCCTCCAACCTGTTCCATCTCAGTGCCGCAGCGGTCGCGCGGCACAAGTCGAAAACGACGTACGTCGGCAGCGGCCTGCCCGAAGAGGTCAACGACAATTACATCGATTTCGACCGCAAGGTGATTGCGGAAGCGAAAGCCACCGGCAAAACCAGTGTGTTGCCGCAACGCGTGCAAGTCACCCAGACGCTGACGGTCGATGCGGATGCCGTGCCTGCGGGCAAGACCGTGCGGGCGTGGATTCCGTATCCGCGCGCGGACGCCGGCCAGCAGGAGGACATCCGGTTCCTGTCCAGCCAGCCGTCCGCGCATCAGATAGCGCCTGAGTCGGCATTGCAGCGCACCTTGTTCCTGGAACAGCCCGCGCAGGCCGGCAAGCCGACGGTGTTCAAGATCACCTACGAAGTCACCTTGTACGCGCAATACCACGCGATCGACCCCGCCAAAGTGCTGCCGGAGAAAATCACCCCGGAGCTGGCGCCGTACGTAGCCGAACGCGCGCCGCACGTCGTGTTCACCGAACCGCTGCGGGTGTTCTCGAAACAAGTGGTGGGCGACGCGACCAATCCCTACGACATTGCGCAGCGCATCTTCGCGGCGGTGGACGAAACCCCATGGGCCGGTGCACGCGAATACTCGACGATTCCGGATATCAGCGCCTACACGCTCCACGCGGGTCACGGCGATTGCGGCGAGCAGACCCTGCTGCTGATCACGCTGATGCGGATGAACGGCATCCCGGCGCGCTGGCAATCGGGCTGGACGTTCACCAAGGGCGATTACAACGACATCCACGACTGGGCCGAGATTTATCTTGCGCCGTATGGCTGGGTGCCGGCGGACGTCACCTACGGTCGGTTGGCCTCAACCGATCCGGCGTTGAAATGGTTTTACCTGGGCGGGCTCGACAACTACCGCATCGCCTTCAACGACGATTTCTCGCAGGATTTCATTCCGGCCAAACAGCACTTCCGTTCCGACACCATCGACTCGCAGCGCGGCGAAGTCGAGTGGGATGGCGGCAGCCTGTATTACGACAAGTGGAATTACGACTTCGCCTGGAAGATCCTGTCGTCCACGCATTGACTTGCGCTCGGCGCAAATGTCGCGCACTTGACGCCGGCGTGCCGAATGCCTGGGAACTTGTCCGTTAAATAGCCGTTCGCACTGAGCGTAGCGCCGAAGGCGCGAAGTCGAAGTGCCGTACGGTGCGGAATTTCCGGTGTTTCGACCTCGCGAAGCTTCGCTTCGCGTAGCCTGTCCTGAGCGCAGTCGAAGGGCCCAACAAGAACGGTTTCGTTTGCTGCTGCGCCGGTGATGCGCGCGCGCCGGGCTTACGCGGCCTTCGATTTAGCCGACAGCGATTCCAGCAGTTCGCCCGCCGCGCGCAGGCGATCCGCGGGTTCCGGCAGGTCAAGGCTGATGCGCAGCTTGTCCTGCCCGTCGAGCTTGTAAATGCGTGGTCGGGTCTGGATCAGCCGGATGATGGTGGCCGGATCGACGTCGGGTTTTTCGTGAAACAGGATGCGGCCGCCGGCGGCGCCGAGATCGAGCTTGCGGATGCCCAGCGCGGAGGCACGCAGCTTCAACGCGGCGATCGTGAACAGGTTTTTCGTGGGCTGCGGCAGCAGGCCGAAACGGTCGATCATTTCCACCTGCATGTCGCCCAGCGCGGCATCGTCGCGCGCGCCGGCAATGCGTTTGTACAGCGTCAGTCGCGCGTGCACGTCGGGCAGGTAGTCGTCCGGTATCAGCGCGGGCAGGTGCAGTTCGACTTCGGTGCCACTGTCGCCGCCGAGATCGAAATTCGGCACTTTGCCGGAGCGCAGTGCGTGCACCGCGCGTTCCAGCAGTTCGCTGTACAGCGCGAAACCGATGGCCTCGATCTGGCCCGATTGCGCTTCGCCCAGCAGTTCGCCCGCGCCGCGGATTTCCATGTCGTGCGTGGCCAGTGTGAAACCCGCGCCCAGCTCTTCCAGCGATTCCAGCGCCATCAGGCGCTTTTCCGCGTCTGCGGACATCGCCTTCCGGTCGGGCACGATCAGGTAGGCATAGGCGCGGTGGTGCGAGCGGCCCACGCGTCCGCGCAGCTGGTGCAATTGCGCAAGGCCGAAACGGTCGGCGCGGTCGATTACGATGGTGTTGGCGGTCGGCACGTCGATGCCGGATTCGATGATGGTGGTGCACACCAGCACATTGAAGCGCTGGCGGTGGAAATCCAGCATCACGCCTTCCAGTTCACGCGCGCCCATCTGGCCGTGCGCGACGCGGATGCGTGCGTCGGGCACCAGCTCGGCCAGTTCGCGCGCGGTGCGCTGGATGGTGTCGATGCTGTTGTGCAGGAAATACACTTGGCCGCCACGCGCCAGCTCGCGCTGAAAGGCTTCGCGGATCAGCGCGGGGTCGTATTGCGCGACCAGCGTCTTCACCGCCATGCGGGCGGCCGGCGGCGTCGCGATGATAGAAAGATCGCGCATGCCGCTCATTGCCATGTTGAGGGTGCGCGGGATCGGCGTGGCGGTGAGCGTGAGCAGGTCCACTTCGGCACGCAGTTGTTTCAGGCGTTCCTTGTGACGCACACCGAAACGTTGTTCCTCGTCCACGATCGCGAGACCGAGATCGCGGAATTTCACATCCGACTGCAACAGTTTGTGGGTTCCAACCACGATATCGAGCTTGCCGTCGGCGAGGCGCTTCAATGCGCCTTCGACCTCGTTCTTCGCGCGGAAACGCGACAACAGTTCGACCTTGATCGGGAAATCCGCCAGCCGGTCAGTGAAGTTGTCGTAGTGCTGTTGCGCGAGCAGGGTGGTCGGCACCAGCACCGCCACCTGCTTGCCGGCGCTGGCCGTCGCGACCGCTGCACGCAACGCGACTTCGGTCTTGCCGAAGCCGACGTCGCCGCAGACCACGCGATCCATCGGTTGCGGCGCGGCAAGGTCGGCGAGCACCGCGTCGATCGCTGTTTGCTGGTCAGGCGTTTCCTCGAAACGGAAACCTTCCGCGAATCGCGCCAGCATCGCGCGGTCATAATCGATGGCGTTGCCTTGGCGAGCGGCGCGCTGCGCATGGATCGCCAGCAGCTCCGCGGCCGCGTCGCGAACTTTCTCGGCTGCCTTGCGCTTGGCGCGCGCCCACGCTTCGCTGCCGAGTGAATGCAGCGGCGCGTGTTCGTCGTCGGCACCGCTGTAGCGGCTGACCAGACCGAGTTGCGCGACCGGCACGTACAGTTTGTCGCCGCGGGCGTATTCGATGGCGAGGAACTCGCCCGGCATGCCGCCCACCTCCAACGCGGTGAGGCCGAGGTAGCGGCCGACGCCATGGTCCACGTGCACGATCGGCGCGCCGATTTCGAGCTCGGTGAGATCGCGCAGGATGGCTTCCGGATCGCGTTCGGCCACTTGCCGGCGGCGGCGCTCGACGCGCGCGCGTTCGCCGACCAGCTCGCGTTCGGTGAAGACCGCGACGGGCGGCTGCGCAAGCATGAAGCCGCGTTCCAGCGGCGCGATGGCAGTGGCAAGTCGCGAACTCACGTTGCCGTCATCCCGGCGCAGGCCGGGATCCATTTTTGTATTTGCGGGTTCTTCAAAAGAAGATGGATGCCGGCCTTCGCCGGCATGACGAGCAAGAAATTCCCGCCAGTCGTGCACGGGTGCCGGTCGGAGTTCTGCGGATGCGAGCTGCTCCAGCAATGCTTCGCGCCGGCCGGGCGAATCTGCCGCGATCAATACGCGCGTTTCCGCATGCGCATCCAGCCATTCACGCAGGCGCGTGGGAAATCCACCGGCCGCTGCGCCACCGGCCGAAAAATCCGGTGCCGCGGTGGTGCCGGTGTCCGCCGCGCGCGCATCGGCGCTGCCGGCCAGGTCAACGCGCAGCACGCGGTTCAAGCGTTCGCGCAGCGATTGCGGCGGCAGGTACAACTCCATCGGCGGCAGGATCGGGCGCTCGATGTCGTGCGCACGCTGGTCGTAGCGGGTCTCGGCCTGCTTCCAGAACTGTTCGGCGGCGCCGAGCGCGTCATTGGCCAGCACGAACAGCGCGTCATTGCCCAGGTAGTCGAACAGGGTTTCTGTGTGCTCGAAAAACAGCGGCAGGTAATACTCGATGCCGCCGGGCGTCACGCCCTGCTTCATGTCCTGGTACAGCGGGCAGCGGCGCACGTCGATCGGAAAGCGTTCGCGCAGGCGGTCGCGAAATGCGCGCATCGCCTCGTCGGTCAACGGGAATTCGCGCGCGGGCAGCAGCTTGACCGCATCCACCTGGTGCAGCGAGCGCTGGGTTTCGGGATCGAACGCGCGGATGGATTCGACGGCGTCGTCGAACAGCTCGATGCGGTACGGCTCGGACGCGCCCATCGGGAAGATGTCGAGCAGCGCACCACGCACCGCAAACTCGCCGTGTTCGCCGACCTGCGGCACGTGCCGGTAGCCGCAGGCTTCGAGGCGTCGTTGTTCGGTGGCGAAGTCCAGCCGTTCGCCGCGTGCGACGGCCAGCCCGCTGCCCGCGATGTGCGTGCGCGGCGCCAATCGCTGCATCAACGTGGCAATCGAAACCACCAGCACGCCCTTGCGTGTGGCCGGCAGCCGGTACAACGCGTCGATGCGCTGCGATACCAGTTGCGGATGCGGCGCGAACAGGTCGTAGGGCAGGGTTTCCCAATCCGGGAAATGCAGCACCGGCAGCTCGCCCGCGAAGAAGGCGAGATCGTCTTCCAGCGTACGCGCCGCGCGGTTGTCTTGCGTGACCGCCACCAGCACGCCTTCGCGCGCACGCGCGGCCTCGCTCAGCAATAGCGCGAGCGACGAGCCGGCGGGCTCGCGCCAGTCGCGCTGCTGGCCGGCTTTCGTTGGCAGGGGCGGAAGCTTGCGGGCGGTCGTGATCATGGTTCGCACAATGGAAAGCATTGCCGGAGTGCCGCAGGCACCCCAGCAAAAGGCAATCCGTGATTTTATCAGCTGCGGTCCGGGGTCTGTTGACGCCATGGCCGCGGACCACTTTGCCAAGTGTCTCGGCTGGGCAACGCAGCGATCATGGACGATCACACACTAACGAATGCCGACGCCTACGCCCACGCCGAAGCTGATGTTCGGATGACCCTGGCGCATTTCCTCGGGCGTCCAGCGGTGCAGCTCGTTGTTGCGCACGAACACCATCGGATAGATGTAGGTGCTTTGCCCGAGGGGTTCGGCTTGGGTGCCCGTGAATTGCCCGCGCACAGTGACCAGCGAGCCTTTCGGGAAGTTCAACGGGTCGAGAAACCCGGGGTACTCGGCGATGAATCGGCCGGTCGCCGGTTTCTTGAGCCGCGGACGTTGCGAAGAATCGAGAGGGTAGGCGAGAACCTCGATGCGCGTGCGGCTGGCAAGGTTTTCCACCTGGATGACTTCGCCGCCCCAGATTATTTGTGCCTCGTTGAAGTTGCCGGGCGAGCCCACCATTTGTTCGGGTGTCGCATTGACGATCGAAGCGCCGGTCTTGTAGAGCGGGGCGGGCGCGCACGCCGCGATGGCCACGGGCAGCGCCAGCACAAACAGCCGTCGGATTGCAGAACGTTGCGATGCGCGCATGGGACGGGCCTGTTACACGGGTGATGGCTCCGAGCATATCGAAAAACGCGCACGCAGGCTCAACATCGCGCGGCAGTCATTCACCGCGCAGCCAGCGCAGGCGATGGGCTGCCGCGGGGGATTGCGCCAGCTTGTTGCACAAGACCGGCAACATGGCGGCAAGGGCCGCGTCGATCTTCCACGGCGGATTGGCGATCAGCATGCCGCAACCATTCAAGCGCAAAGGCGAATCATCCGGCTGCACCAGCAGTTCCGCCACCAGAACCTTTTCGAACGGCCCTGCGGCAACGTGGCGATGGAAAGGGACAATCGCGCGGTGCGACTTGATGGGGTACCACACCGCGTACACACCGTTCGACCAGCGCGCGTGCGCCTGTGTGAGCGCGGCTTCGATGGCGGTGAACTCGCCTCCCTGCGCCTCGAACGGCGGATCGATCAACACGAGTCCACGGCGTTCGCTGGGCGGCAGCAGTGCGTTCAGGGAGGCATAACCGTCGCGTGCGTGGACGTGCACGCGCGAATCCTCGCGAAACAGCGCGCGCAACGCGACGGCTTCTTCGTCCTGCGTTTCGCAAAGAACCAGGCGATCGTTCGCGCGCAGGGCTTGTGCCGCCAGCAACGGCGACCCGGGATACACGCGCAGCCTGCCATCGGGATTGCACGCGCGGATCGCGTCGAGATAGCGGCGCAGCATCGGCGGCGGATCAGGATCGTCGAACAGCCGTCCGATGCCATCGCGCCACTCGCCGGTTTTGCCGGCCTCGACCTCGTCCAGCGCGTAGCGGCCGCGTCCCGCGTGGGTGTCGAAACAGCCCAGCGGTTTGTCCTTCGCCGTCAATGCATCCAGCAGCGCCAGCAGGATCGCGTGCTTGAACACGTCCGCGAAGTTGCCGGCGTGGAAGGCGTGGCGGTAGTTCATGCGTTCGAGCGCCTGCGATCGCTGAGGGATTGCACCAAGTATCGCATCATTTGATGCGATATATGATGTATGATCTGTCCGGAACCCATCGGGATTCCCGAACATGCGCACGACTGTAACCCTCGACGACGCCTTGTTGAAGGCCGCCAGTGCCGCCGCCGGAACGAGCGAACGTTCCACGGTGCTGAATGAAGCGCTGCGTGCGCTGGTCGAGCGCGATGCCGCGCGGCGGCTGGCGCGGCTCGGCGGCAGCGATCCGCGTGCTCAGGCACCACGGCGGCGGCGTGCGGGGGTGACGCGAACGCGACGCGCGTCGCCGTGATTCTGGTCGATTCGTCAATCTGGATCGGCCATTTCCGTCGTTGCAACGTGATGCTCGCGGGCTTGCTCGAGCAAGGCGTGGTGCTTTGCCATCCATTCGTCATTGGTGAACTTGCATGCGGCCAACTCAAGGATCGCGCCCGTGTCCTCGATGCGCTGGGTTTGCTCTCGTGCGCGCCTGTCGCGTCGCACGTTGAAGCGCTGGCCTTTATCGACCGACATCGTCTTGGGGGTTTGGGTATCGGTTGGATTGATGTCCATCTGCTTGCCGCGACCGCATTGGCTGGTGGTGCGCGTTTGTGGACCCGTGACAAGCGGCTTGCCCGAACAGCGGAAAGTCTGGGTCTTGCCTACTCTGTCTAGTGATTGCGACCTTCTGTCGTAATGGCCTGGCGGATTGCAACCCACGCCGCGTCCCAGGCAATTCTTTCTTGTTCAAGTCGCACGCGTAGTCTGCGCGCACGCGCCACAAACCCTCATGCAGCCTGCTCCAGAGTTGAGCCGCTGATGTACTACGACTATGCTCGGCGGATGCGTCATCTTCCGCGCCCGCGCTCCACGATTTTTCGCATCGTACTGGCAATGGCGTTGCTGGCGTGGACGGCACTGGCGTTGGGCGCACCCCGGACGCCGGTTCCCATGGGCGCGCCGCACGCACAGATGAACGCGGTCGATATGCCCGTGCATTGCATGGGTATGCCGCGGGCGCACGCCATACCGCATCCCCACTCCGCACCCGTCGTGCCGGGTGGACAAGGCGATTGCTGCCATGGCGGCTGCCATTGCCTGTCGGCATGCAGCGTGGCCTTGCTGGTGCCTTTTGCGGGCGCGGGCACGATACCGAAAGCCGGGCGTGAGCGTGCACAGGTCACCGCGATCGTGCTGACCGCCAGTGCTGCGCCACCATTGCGACCCCCGATCGCCTGATTCCCGTCGCGGCCAACAGGCCGCGTTCCATGGCTCCGCTTCGCCTGTGTGCGAATGCGGCAGCCCAGACGCAACAGGCGCGCCCAGCGCGCCCGCGGGAATCTCCAATGAAATACATGAAACGCAACGACGGACTGTCCGTCCCGATGCCTTCGCGCCGCCGCTTCGTGCAGGGGTTGGCGCTGGGCGGAACGGCAGCGATGCTGGGTGGCTTCGTCGAACCAGCCTGGGCCCTCGCTGGCAGCGATCAGCGGCGTGTTTTGTCCGGAACCACGTTCAACCTCGAAATTGGAAAAACCGAGGTGAACTTCACCGGCAAGCCTCGCATCGCGACCACGGTCAACGGCCAGTTGCCCGGCCCGCTGCTGCGCTGGCGCGAAGGCAGCAACGTCACGTTGAGGGTGACCAACCGCCTGCGCGTGCCGACGTCGATCCACTGGCACGGCATCCTGCTGCCGTTCGACATGGACGGCGTACCGGGCGTCAGTTATCCCGGCATCGCGCCGGGCGAAACTTTCGTCTATCGTTTTCCGGTCAAGCAGAGCGGCACTTACTGGTACCACGCGCATTCCGGTTTCCAGGAGCAGACCGGGCTGTACGGTCCGCTGATCATCGATCCGCCCGGGAACGAGCGCATCAGGGCCGACCGCGATTATGTGGTGATGCTGAACGATTGGAGCGACGAGGATCCGGCAGCGATCTTCGCGCACCTCAAAAAGCGGGGCGATTACTACAACCGCGGCGAGCTGACCGCGCGCGATTTCTTCGGCGATGTATCGCGGGTTGGCCTGAAGCAGGCGTTGGCGGAACGCAAGATGTGGAACGAGATGCGCATGAGTCCACGCGATCTCGTCGACGTCACCGGCGCGACTTACACCTATCTGATGAACGGTGCCACGCCCGCCGGCAACTGGACCGGCCTGTTCAAGCCGGGCGAGCGCGTGCGACTACGCTTCATCAACGGTTCGTCGAACAGTTTCTTCGACGTGCGGATTCCCGGCTTGAAGCTGAGCGTGGTCGCGGCCGACGGGCAGGACGTGGAACCGATTTTGGTCGACGAATTTCGCATTGCCGCCGCGGAAACCTGCGACGTGATCGTGCAGCCGCAGGAAGACCGCGCGTACACGGTCTTTGCGCAGTCGATGAGCCGCGACGGTTACGCGCGCGGGACGCTGGCGCCGCGGCCGGGAATGAAAGCCGAAGTGCCGCGGCTCGATCCGCTGCCGCTGCTGTCGATGACCGACATGATGGGGGCGATGGCGCGCGGCGGGCACGCCATGCAGGGAATGCAGCACGGCGCGATGCCGGGTATGGACATGGGCGGGCACGGTTCCGAACCCTCACCCCCAACCCATCTCCCGGTGGGAGAGGGGAGCGCCAAAGTGCGCCATGCGCGCAGCGAATACGGCAATCCGAATGTCGACCTGCGCGTGGAAACGCCGCGCACCAACCTCGACGATCCCGGCGTCGGCTTGCGCGACAACGGTCGCCGCGTGCTGACCTACGCCGATCTGCACACCATCGGTGGATCGTTGTATCCGGATCCGGTGACGCGCGAGATCGAGCTGCACCTCACCGGCAACATGCACCGCTTCACGTGGGGATTCGATGGCCTGAAGTTCTCGCAGGCCAAACCGATCCATTTTCGGTACGGCGAGCACCTGCGCATCATCCTCGTCAACGACACCATGATGACGCATCCGATCCACCTGCACGGGATGTGGAGCGAGCTGGAGTCGCCCGACGAGCAATTCCAGGTGCGCAAGCACACCATCAGCGTGCAACCGGCGCAGCGCATCACCTATCGCGTGCAAGCCGACGCTTTGGGACGCTGGGCCTACCACTGCCACCTGCTGTACCACATGGAAGCGGGCATGTTCCGCGAGGTGGTGGTGTCATGAGGCGTTTTTTCTGGCATGCACCCGTGATGATGCTGTTTGTGCTGGCGACGACGCGCGTGTATGCGCAGGACGCAATGCGAGGCATGGATCGTCACGCGATGCCGATGCAGGACGCAGGTGCGTCATCGGAAATCCGCAGCCCGGACTATTCCGGCGACATCGGCGACGGCCCGATGACCGGCATGGACATGCGCGGCGACGCGCCGCTCGGCATGTTGCTGTTCGATCGGCTGGAATATTTCGACGGCCGCGATGACCACGGTGCGGCATTCGACATGCAGGCGTGGTACGGCAACGGCGCCAACAAGCTGTGGCTGAAGGCCGAGGGCGAAACCGCGGCGGGGCGCTTGCGGGATTTGCGCGTGGAGGCGCTGTGGGATCGCCCTGTCGGCGCTTTCTGGGACATGCAGGCGGGCGTGCGCCACGATGCCGGCATCGGGCCCGACCGAAACTGGGCAGCGTTCGGGGTCCAGGGTCTCGCGCCGTACGGGTTCGAACTGCAAGCCACGGTGTATGTCGGTCAGTCGGGGCGCACGGCGTTGCGCTTCGAATCGGAATACGAGTTGCTGCTGACGCAACGCCTGATCCTGCAGCCGCGTTTCGAGGCCAACCTGTACGGCCGCGCCGATCCGCAGCGCCGCATCGGTTCGGGCTTGTCCGATGCCGCGCTGGGCTTGCGTCTGCGTTACGAGTTCAGCCGCCAGCTCGCGCCTTACCTTGGTGTCGAGTTCGAACGTCGGTTCGGCGAAACCGCGACGCTCGCGCGCGACGCCGGTGAACCCGCGTTCGATGCGCGTCTCGTGGCAGGCTTGCGGTTGTGGTTCTGATTATCCGATGGGCGTAGCATGATGGGATGAACATGCACGAACGAGCGACTGTCGAACCGGCCCTGCAATCGACTTTGACCTGTCCGCATTGCGGGCGCCGCGACATGGAAACCATGCCCGAAAACGCCTGCGTGTTTTTCCACGAATGCCCGGGCTGCGGCGCGATGCTGCGTCCCAAGCCCGGCGATTGCTGCGTGTTCTGCTCGTACGGCGACGTGCCGTGCCCGCCGGTGCAACGCGGGAAGAATTGTTGCGGGTAAAGACCTGCGGAAGTGCAGACGCTTCGAGCGGCTTCGCCGGTTCTGGTGCTGCGTCGCCGGTTGAAATGAGGGTCTCCGCGTCGTCGCACGCTCAATGCACGTCGACGCTGATGACCTTTGGATGATCGTCGTGCCAGATCGCGGGTTGCGCGCGATACAGCTTCGGCAGTTCGCGTTGCAGGGCAGAGACCTTGGGGGCATCGTTGATCGCGATGTAGAGCGCATCGGGATTCAGCCGCGCGTAATCCTGGTGGTAATCCTCGGCGCGATAAAACGCCCGGAACGGAACGACCTCCGTGACGATCGGCGCCGCGAATGCGTGCGCGGCGGTGAGTTGCGCGATGTATTCGCGGGCGATCTTTTGCTGTTCCGGATTGGTGTAGAAAATCACGCCACGATATTGCGTGCCGGTGTCGGGGCCTTGCCGGTCCAGTTCGGTCGGGTTTGTCGCCACGGAGAAGTACACGCGCAGCAACTGGCCGTAGCTGACCTTCGACGGATCGTAATGGATTTGCACCGTTTCGGCCTGGCCGGTGTCGCCCTCGCTGACTTGTTCGTAGGTCGCGGTGTTGGCCGCGCCACCCGAATAGCCGGAGGTCACGTTGGTCACGCCGGGTACGTGTTCGAACACCCATTGTGTGCCCCAGAAACAGCCGCCCGCCAATACCGCGGTGGCATCGCCCGAATGGGCCGCCAAGGGCGTATCCACCTTGGGAGCCGGTACCCCGGCGCGCGTCGTCGTGCCGTTCGCGGCAGGGGTGCACGCTGCCACGACGAGCATGATCGGCAGCACCAACAACGCGCGCAAGGTTGCTGAAATCATTGGTGCCTGCATACCCGAGTCTCGAAGCTTCTCGTAATGCAGACCGGCCAGAAGCCCGGAAGTTGCATCGCCCGGACCGCGCAAGCCATGTCAACGCGCGGCTACGCGCCCTCGCACCAGCAATGGCCCGATTGCAACGAGATAAATGACGTAGGCGACGAACCACGCCAGCGCCGCCCAAACCCACCCGCCGGGCTGGTTGAAACCGAGTCGCAGGGCCGCGGCGACCGTCGGCAGCACGAACATGATCGTCAGCGCGGCACTGGACTGGAGCGGCACGCCGCTGTGGCCCTGCGTCACGCGCACCATCATGGCTAGCGACAGGGTACCGAGGGCACCAACAGTGATGCCGTGCAGGGTGTCGATCTCCGGCATGGCGTAGACACCCAGTAGCGCGAACCCGCGCACGAGCAACCCGATCGCCAGCCACAGATAACCGAGGTGCAGCACCCACAGCATCGGTTCGCGCCACGTGCGCCAGCCGCGCCAGCCGATCAGCCGCACGAATGCGAGCACCGCCACCACCAGCATCAGCACGCCGCGCGGATGCGAAGCCGCACCGTACAAGTCGCACAACAGCACCAGCGCACTGCCGCCGTTCACCGCGAAGATCAGGTATTTCGTGGTCCACATCGTGTGGCTGCTGAGCTTGCGGCCGGTGAAGAATGGAATCACGCGTCCGCCGATCGCCAGCATCAGCACCATCAAGAGATCGACTACGCCGATCAGCGCACGCGACGGCACCACGCCATTGCCAGCCAGCACGCCCGCGTAGAACGCGATGTCCAATCCGGCGTAAAACAGCAAAATGAAAATCAGGAACGCATTGCGCTTGTTCTTCGACAACCACAGCACGCGCCCGACCAGGAACACCAGCCCGAACAGATAACCGACGTCGAACAGCGCGCCAACCCAGAACGGCAACGGCGTCAACAGCAGTGCGCGCGCGACGACCCACGTTGCGGTCAGCAACCACAAGCTGCGCCGCGTGGTGGTGGCGATGCCGGTCCAGTTGGCCGAGGCGGTCAACAGGAATCCGCCGACCAGCGCGCCGGCGAACCCGAACAACATAAGGTGCGCGTGCCAGTAGAACGGGTTTTTCAACGCTGCCGAGGGCAGCCAGCCGAAGTGCAGGAACGCGCCCCACGCCAGCATGCCCAAGCTCGCAGCGAGCGCCGCGCAGAAAAACAGTGGACGAAACGGATGCAGCGGGGCGGGTGGATTGAGGGCTGCGGACATGCTGCTGCCGGGTTGCGAACACTGGTTGCATGATGGCCCGCCCTTGTCATGGCGTCACTGATTCCGATCAAGTCCATAGAGGGCTCTGTCCGATCCCCATCCTTCGTCATCCCGACGAAGGCCGGGATCCAGTGCCGCTCGTGCAACGCGTTGATGCATCACGGCGCTGGCAAACTTGCCGCTTCCCGCGGCTCGCCCTCCGGGCCATCGGCTTCGCCGATGTTCGCTCCGGCATCCTGCCGTCGCAGTCCGGATATCGCTTCGCGACTGCGTTTGCAGAGCCTGTCCCGGACTTGATCCGGGAATAGCAAACGCGAACGCCGAAGGCGGCGCATAGCGCGAGCGCCATGGATGGCGCGTGTAATTCCGGGATGACGAGCAAAATCAGAGACTCCCGAAGGGCGGCTTGTCGATTCCGGTTGGCACCGTTCGTCGCTATATCGAAACCGGCCGATTGCCGGGACACTGGAGACAGGTCATGCGCGTATTGGTGATCGTGAAGGCGAATGCGGATTCCGAAGCCGGCGTGATGCCGGGCACCGAGCTTCTGGCCGAGATGGGCAAGTTCAACGAAAAGCTGGTCGAGGCCGGCGTGATGCTGATGGGCGAAGGTTTGCACCCCAGCTCGAAAGGCGCGCGGGTGCGCTTCGATGGAAAGAAGCGAACGGTCACCGACGGGCCGTTCGCGGAAACCAAGGAACTGGTAGCCGGGTTCTGGCTCTGGCAGGTGCGCTCGTTCGACGAGGCGATCGAGTGGATCAAGCGTGCGCCGTTCGACGGCGGCACTGAAATCGAGCTGCGACCGGTGTTCGAGATGGAAGATTTTGGCGATGCCGCGACGCCCGAAATCCGCGAGCACGAGGCGCGCCTGCGCGAGAAGATCGCCAAGGCCTGAACGCGAGGAAATCGGGCGCTTGCGCCGGGGGCGCGGCAATGATGTGATCGGCCGTCATGACGACGGCCGACGCCCACCACACCATCGAAACGGTCTGGAAGATCGAGGCGCCGCGCCTGATCGCGGGCCTGGCGCGCATGTTGCGCGACATCGGGCAGGCCGAGGATTTGGCGCAGGAAGCGCTGGTCGTCGCGCTGGAACGCTGGCCCACCGACGGCGTGCCGGACAATCCGGGCGCGTGGTTGATGACCACGGCCAAGCGCCGTGCGATCGACCAGTTGCGCCACAACCGGATGCGCGACAACAAGCAGGCCGCGATCGACTACGAGCTCCAACCTGACGCCATGACGCACGCGCCGGACCATGCGGACGCGCTGGATGACGACATCGGCGACGATCTGCTGCGGCTGATCTTCACCGCCTGTCATCCGGTGCTTACCCGCGACATGCAGGTCGCGTTGACCCTGCGCATGCTGGGCGGCCTGACCACGCCGGAAATCGCGCGCGCGTTCCTGGTACCCGAACCCACGGTCGCACAACGCATCGTGCGCGCCAAGCGCACGCTCGCGGAAAAACAGGTGCCGTTTGAGGTGCCGCGTGGCGAGGAACTCGCGCCGCGACTGGCCGCGGTGCTGGAAGTGGTCTACTTGATCTTCAACGAAGGCTACACCGCGACCGCGGGCGGCGACTGGGCGCGGCCCGCGTTATGCGAGGAAGCGCTGCGGCTGGGCCGCGTCTTGGCCGGCCTCGCGCCGGGCGAGCCGGAAGTGCACGGGCTGGTGGCCTTGATGGAAATCCAGGCGTCACGGCTGCACGCGCGCACCGCGGCCGACGGCAGGCCCATTCTTTTGCTGGACCAGGATCGCGCGCGCTGGGATCGCCTGTTGATCCGCCGCGGCCTCGTATCATTGGAACGCGCGGAACAACTCGGCGGGGCGGACGGCGGCTATGCGCTGCAGGCCGCGATCGCCGCCTGCCATGTACGTGCGTTGCACGCGAAAGACACCGACTGGTCGCGGATCGCATCGTTGTACGCGCGGCTTGCGGAAGTCGCGCCATCACCCGTAGTGGAATTGAATCGCGCGGTCGCGGTGTCGATGGCCGAAGGCCCCGAAGCCGGCCTGCAACTCGTCGATGCACTGCTGGAGGAACGCTCGCTGGCCGGTTATCACCTGCTGCCCAGCGTACGCGGTGACTTGCTGTTCAAGCTGGGCCGTCGCGACGAGGCAAGGGTGGAATTCGAACGTGCGGCGACGCTCACCGGCAATGTCCGGGAATCGGAATTATTGCGACAGCGCGCCGCGGCGTGCATCAGCACGGAATGAACATGGGCCGACGGAATCTGGCGCGTTGTCTTCTTTGTTCGTCATCCCGGCGAAGGCCGGGATCCAGCGCCCGTCGCACGGGATGCCATTCAAAGGCACTGGGTCCCGGATATCGCTACGCGATTCCGGGATGACGACTGAAATCAGGATTCCATAACCGGAGGGTAGCGATGGCCTACATGCTGTTTGTCGCAGAACCACGCGGTCAGCGCGCCGAGCGCAGCGAGGAAGAGGGCAAGGCGTTGTACCAGCGCATGCTGGATTACGCCGATGAACTGAAATCGCGCGGCGTGCTGCGCGCGTATTCGTCATTGCGAAATGATTCCGAAGGCCAGCGCCTGCGAATCCGCGACGGCAAGCGCAGCCTGCGCGACGGCCCGTTCGCCGAAGCGCGCGAAATGATCGGCGGATTCTTCCTGGTCGACTGCGCCACCCGCGAGGAGGCCCTTGAACTCGCCGCGCTGTGCCCCGCCGTCGAGTGGGCAGCCATGGAAGTGCGTGAAACCGGGCCGTGTTATCTGGGCTGACGAGCGTCCGCTCTTCGCGGTAAATAAACTGCGGCGAAACTATGAACCCGAACGCCTCACGCGTTCGCGATTGCGGAGGTCTCCATGCGTTGGCCTTGTCGACTGATTGCCCTTGTCCTGCTTGGCTTGGCGGCAGCGCCGCTGTTTGCGGTCGAATCTGCTTCCTCGGCATGCAGCGCGCCGACCAACCGCCAGTTCGATTTCTTCGTGGGCGATTGGGATACGTATGACGCGCAGGCGCCAGACAAGGTGGTCGCGCGCAACACCGTGAAAGTCATCCTCGAGGGCTGCGTGATCCACGAGGACTATCGCCAGAACGATGGCCTCCACGGCGAAAGCTACAGTCTGTATGACGCCGCGCGCAAAGTCTGGCACCAGAGCTGGGTCACCAATCACGGCGACCTGTTGTTGTTGGATGGTGGCATCCAGGGCGACCGGATGGTCTTCAAGGGTATCGAAAGAAAGGCCGGAAAACCCGACGCGCGGGTGCGCGCAGTCTGGTACAGGCAGGGCGACGGCGTGCGCGAAACCGCGGAACGTTCGCTGGATGGCGGCAAGACCTGGAAGACCGAGTTCGACATCCTGTTCAAACCACACAGGTAGGCCTCGTCCGCCCACGCCTCTCCTTGATCCCGGGGCCGTCCGGTTTCATCGTGGATGGAGCCCGGAGTCGCCTTGTAACCGATTCCGGGTTCTGCCTCGGACGTCGTCCTCGGCAGCCCCGGAATGACGACAGGGTGTCTCACGATTGCATTCAATTCGCCGCGAGTTTTTGCAGATGCGCGGCGTGCGCGAGCAATTCCTTGCGCAGCCGTTGCGGGGTGCGGATCTCGAAGTCGAACGGCACCCGTGCAAGCTGGCGCGCGAACCAGGCCAAATCATCGGTGCGCACGCGCAGCAGCACGCCATCATCTGCCGGTTCGAGCAGACCCATCGCCGGCGAAAAAACCTCGCGGGCCTTCGCAAGCTCGGTGTGCAGCAGGACTTCCACGCGGTGCGCGCGTGGCAGCGTGGCGATACTGTGGTTCAACCAATCCAATACGTCGAAATCCCTTGGCCGCGTGAATCGGACCGCCAGCGGCCGCGTTTCGATGATCCGGTCGACGCGGAACCCGCGTACACCGTGGCGCAGGTGGCAGAATCCCACCGCGTACCAGGCGCCGCCACGGAAACCGAGGCCGTAGGTATCGAAATCGCGCTCGCTTTCCTCGCCCTGTGCGGAGCGGTAATGCAGGTGCGCGCGCTCGCCTGCGTGCGCGGCGTGCGTCAAAAGCATCAGGGTCCTGGCGTTGGCATGCATCGCCAGGGTATTGGGTGACTCGATCGAGACGGTGGTTTCCGCCGCGCGCAACCGTCGTTTCAGCGAATCGGGCATCACGCGCTCCAGCTTGGCCTGCGCGCTTGCCAGCGCCGATTCGCCCGCGTGCAAGCCGAGGCTGCGCGCTGCCAGCAAGCCCATCGACAGCGCCAGCGCTTCCGCATCGGTGAACATCATCGGCGGCAGCTTGAATCCCGGCACCAGCATGTACGCACCGTGGCGGCCGCGATCGGTCGTGATCGGGATGCCGAGTTCTTCCAGCAGCACGATGTAACGCCGCAAGGTGCGCACGTCGACGTTGATGCGCTGCGCCAGTTCCGGTCCGCTGATGCGGCCGCGGCTCTGTAGCAACTCCAGGACGGCCAGCACGCGGGAGGCGGGGTGGGGCATTCATGAAGTTTATCCTGAAGCAGGACATGGATCGCCCTGATTAGGTTTTAGCGTGTTCGTTATTGACGATTGCCAAGTCGGCTAACAAGTAGCCGTCGTCCCCGCGCAGGCGGGGAACCAGTGTCTTTCTTGAAGTCGCTGGATTCCCGCCTGCGCGGGAATGACGAGCAAAAGCCGAACCGTCACTTGCTTTCGCAAGTATCAATAAGTTCGAGTCATCCGGAGACCGTCATGCCCCGTCTTTCAGCCCTGCTGCTTGGAGCATTCTGCATGAGTACGTTCATTACCGCCGCGCACGCGGACACCGACATGCGCGCCGCGCTGGAAAGCGTTGCGCACCTGAGCAACTATCCCGTCGTGGAATTGCGCCGCTACGACATCGCGCCCGGCCAGCGTGATCGCTTCGTGCGCTATTTCGACGCGTATTTCCCGGAAGCGTTCGAGCAACTGGATTGCATGGTGTTCGGGCAGTTCGAGGATCGCGCCGCGCCCACGAAGTTCGTCTGGCTACGCGGCTACCACGACATCAACGCGCGCCCGATCGTGGATGCGGCGTTCTACTACGGACCGGTTTGGCGCGAGCACCGCGTCAAGGTCAATGCTTTGTTTCCGGGCGAGAGCGACAACGTGTTGCTGTTGCGCCCCTTGAACGCGAGTACCGGTGTCACGGTGTTGCCCGCGGTCGATCCGGTGGACGAAGCGCACGGCGCGCGCGGCGTGGCGGTCGCGCAGATTTTCGCGGTCAAGAAGGGTGACGAAGATGCGTTCGCGCAACGTGCGCAGGCCGCGTTCGCACGCTACGGCAATGCGAATGTGCATTCGGCCGGCGTACTGGTGACGCTGGACGTGCCGAACAATTTTCCGCAGCTGCCGGTCCGCACCGACGGGCCGTTCCTGGTGTGGTTGGGCGTGGTCGAGGACGATGCGGCGTTGAAGCGTTTCGAAACATTGGCATCGCAGGTGGAGCGGGAACTCGAAGGCACCGGCATGCTGCGCGGGACTCCGGAACGGTTGGTGCTGGATCCCACGCCGCGCTCGCGCCTGCGCTGGTGGCCCGTTGCGGACGCGCATTCCACGCCATGAGCCACGCGGCCGACCTGCTGCTGTTCGCCGCGCTGGTGTTCGGCATCGTCGTGCTGCCAGGCCTGGACATGGCGTTCGTGATGGGCAGTTCGCTCACCGCCGGACGTCGGCACGGGTTGGCGGCGGTCGCGGGCATTGCCGTCGGCGGCGTCTGCCTCGTGGTGATGACCACGCTCGGCGTCGGCGTGTTGTTGAAGATGATTCCGGCAGCCTTCAACGCATTGCTGCTGGCCGGAGCGCTGTACATCGCGTGGATCGGGATCTCGTTATTGCGCGCGGACTCCGCGTTCGGCATGCAGACGCAAGGTTGCGCCGCGTCGGCGTGGACCACATTCCGTCGTGGCACGCTGACTTGCCTGATGAATCCGAAAGCGTATCTGTTCATGCTGGCCGTGTTCCCGCAATTTCTGCACGCGAAGTACGGGCCGCTGTGGTCGCAAGCGCTGGTGCTGTGGGTGATCATCGCGGTCACGCAGATTGCGGTTTATGGCGCGGTGGCGCTGGCCGCTGCGCAGGCGCGCGGTTGGCTGGTGCGACGGCCGGCCGCGGGCGCGGTCGTGGCGCGCGTGGTCGGAGTGGTGCTGATTGGCGCCGCGTTGCTCACCGGGCTCGAGGGCTGGCGTTCCTTGTAGATGGGCAGCGACAATGCGCGGACATGTTCCGCACCACCATGGAAATCCGATGAAAAAAGATGCAACGCCGACGATCCGCGCCATGCGGGTGATGCCGTGGCTCTTCGCACTCATGCTCGCGACCTTCGCCAGCGGTATGGCCCATGCGGCCGACGCCTCAATCGGCAACTGCCACGTCGGTGCGTATCGGCTTGCCAATGGCAGCGTGGTGGATGTCGGCCCCAGCGAAGGCGCACACCTGCGCTGGCGTCGTGAGGACGGCACCACGGGTTTGCTCACGTCGTACGCCGATGGGACGTGGACCAGCACGCTCGGGTGGACCGACAAGCCGGATGGCATCAAAGTCGCGTTCTCGGATTGCGCGAAGGGCCGCATCGCCTTTGGTGGCGTCCGCGGCCAACGCATCGCGTTCGACGTCACCAACACGCGCTTCCAGGGCGCCGGCGTCACGCTGGCCGGGCGGCTGATGTTGCCCAAGGGCAACGCGCGCGTGCCGATCGTGGTGTTGATACATGGTTCGGAACACGAATCCGCGCTCGATTTCTATTCCCTGCAGCGGATGTTCCCCGCAGCGGGCGTCGGCGTGTTCGTGTACGACAAGCGCGGCACCGGCGCATCGGGCGGACAGTACACGCAGAGTTATCTTTTGCTCGCCGACGACGCGATTGCGGCTGTCAACGAAGCGAAGCGCCTGGCAGGCTCGCGCGCCGGCCGCATCGGCTACCAGGGCGGCAGCCAGGGCGGCTGGGTGGCACCGCTGGCCGCGAAGATTTCGCCGGTGGATTTCGTGATCGTCGGTTTCGGGCTTGCGGTGTCGCCACTGGACGAAGACCGCGAGGCGATCGCCTACGACATGCAGCGTCAAGGCTACGGTGCGGACGTGATGGCCAAGGCGATGCAGGTTGCGGATGCCTCCGCCGCGATCCTGCTCAGCAATTTCCGCAGCGGCTACGACAAGCTGGATGCGCTCAAGAAGCGATACGGCAACGAAGCGTGGTTCAAGCACGTGCACGGCGACATCACCTGGGCACTCCTGGCGTGGCCGGCCGAGGAGCTCAAGCAGAAGGGCCCGGTGCTGTTCGCCGGTGCTCCGCTCCAGTACGACCCGATGCCGGTGCTGCGAAACCTCGATACGCCGCAGCTCTGGATCCTCGGCGGCGAAGATGCCGATGCGCCGAGCGCGGAAACCACCAAGCGCTTGCGCGGACTGCAGCAATCAGGTCGGCCGATCGCGCTGGCGGTGTATCCGCACGCCGAGCACGGCATGTACGAGTTCGAGACGAAAGCGGACGGCACGCGCGTCGACACCCGCAACCCCGACGGTTATTTCGCGATGATGCGCGACTTCATCCTTTCCGGAAAAGTGCAGGGCAAATACGGCGATGCCGTCCTGTACCGGTCGAAGGATTGATGCACGGAATCCTCATCAGCGCATGATGTTCGATCAGCGGCTGGAGAACGCATCATCCGGAAGCGCGAGAAACGCGAAGCAGGGCGTGCTGTTGTCCCGCCAGCCCGTGCAGGCGTCCTGCAGTACGTCGCACAGCATGTCGAAATCGTTTTCGGATGCATCGCGCAAATCGTCGGCGTGGTCGAACAACCACGCGTAGCCGCCTGCATCCGGAAGCCAGCCGAGGTCGCCGAGGCAATCGGTCAGCGCATCCCAGTTGGCGCCGAAGGTTTTCGGAAAGGCGAGTGCCTTGGCGATGCGTTGCAACAGGTCGTCCTTGTCGCGGCAGCCGGCAAGGCTGATGCGCCGCACCAGATGGCCTTCGTCATGCGCGGCTGCATCGAGCGTATCCAGGTCGGTCTCGCCGACGAGGTAGGCGCCGTTCTGCTTTGCATTCGCGAAGTCGATGGAGCCGGTCATCGCGGCACCGTGAATTCGCGGAAGCTGCGGTAGTGGTCGTCGGTGTAGTAGTACACGTCGGGCGGATTGCCGCCGGTGATGATGCGGCGCGCGCCGCGGTCATGCGCGCCCGGCGTTTCCACGGTGTATTCGTGGTAGTAGCCGCGCGGCTTGGCGGGCAGCAGGTGTTCGTAATTGCCGAACACCACGCCGTCTTGCCGGTGCGGGAAGGGGCCGCCGCTCGCAATCAATGCCAGCGTGTGGTGTGCTTCAGGTGGCAGGAAGGCGGGAAGCTGGCCGGAAGATGCAGCTTGTGATTCCGGCTGATCCGCGGGTGCCACGATCGGTGGCGTCGCGGCAGGCGGCGTGGTCGCGGAATGGCGTTGCGTGTACAGGTAGCCAACCACCAGCGCGAGCACGAGCAGCGGCAGCAGTGTTTTCCAGGTGCGGTGCATTTATTGCACTCCGTGTTCCGCCAGCATCGTGGCGATCGCGTCGAGGTCGGATTGTGGGGACGGCTGGATGTTGCGGCCGAAGGCATCGGTTGGCCGCTGGTAGCGATTGAGCATCAGCGAAAACGCCAGCCGTTCGCCTGCCGCGTCGGTCACGAAGCCCGAAAGCGTGTAGACGTGCGTCAGCGTGCCGGTCTTGGCCTGAACGTTGTCGGTGGCAGCGCCGTCGCGCATGCGGTATTTCAGCGTACCGTCGATGCCCGCGACCGGCAGCGCATCGCGCAACACGTTCGCGAACGGCTGGCGTGCAATCCAAGCCAGCAATTTGACAGTGGCCGCGGGCGTCACCAGGTCTTCGCGCGACAGGCCCGAGCCGTCGTTGAACATCGCCTCGCCATTACTGATGCCGATCCGGCCGAGGAACGCACGCATCGCGCACGATCCCCACGCCGCGCTGGTCTGGGGTGGTTCGATGCGATCCGCGCACACACCGGTGCGTGCGGTCGCGACACCGACCTGTTGCAACAACATCTGCGCGTAACGGTTGTCGGAGTGCTTCAGCATTTGCATCAGCAGTTGCGACAGCGGAGGCGAAGCGATGCTGGCGATTTCGATCGGATGATTCGCCATTGTCGCGTCGGCTTCCGGCCAGTGCAGCGCTCGCGCGCTACCGTCCAGCGCGATGCCGCGTTGCGCGAGTGCGTCGCGCAGAAGGTTCGCCGCGAACAGTGCACCGTCCGGTACCGACAGCGCGTAGCTTCCGCGCGGCTGGTTCGCGCGCAAGCTGCCCGTGGCGTACAGCACGTCGGAGCCGGGCGGCCGGTACAGGCCCAGCGGCGCGGTGCTGCCGGTCAGGTTCACCACGCGCATGCCGGAATGGTCCGGATCGACCACCATACTGCAACAGCGCGCACCGTCGCGCGCAGCCTTTACGCGTACCACGTTGTTGCGCACGCCCAACGCGCCCGCCTGCGCGCCGTAATCGGTCTGCAGGTCCAATGCTTCCCAACCATCGCCAAACAGCGGACCCGCGAAATACGTGTCGTCAGCGATCAGGTTGCCGCGAATGCGGCGTGCCCCGCGCGCCGCCAGCGCTTCGGCGAACCGGTTTGCCCAATCCGGCGATGCTTCGGGATTGCCCAGCGACGGGTCACCGCCGCCGTAAAGAACCAGGTCGCCTGTCAGCGTGCCATCCGCACGGGGCGCGGCCGTCGTGTACAAGGTGGTGGAGAAGCGCGCGACGGCGCCCAGTGTCTGCAATGCGAGCGCCGAGGTGTACAGCTTGGCGTTGGAAGCGGGCAGGAACAATGCATCGGCATTGCGCCGGTAAAGCGTGTTGCCGCCGTCGAGCGACGACACGTCGATACCCCATTGCGCGTGCGCGAAGCGCGGCTGCGAAATGTAAGCGTCGATGCTTTCCGCCAGCGATGACGGCACGTTGCGCGGCGACGCAGCGTTTGGCACCGGCGGTATAGGCTGCCTGACCTGTGTAGGCTTCGGGGGCGGCGCGGTCGCACAGCCGCCCAGCAACAATGCAGCGAGGAACGCAGGGATCAAACGCTTCAAGTCAACCGTCCTTGCAAGGCCGTCGCCGCCGCGGGATTGCGTGCCTTCGCAGCGCTGATGAAATAGATGAATACGTCGCGTCGTTTGGATGCCGCGTGATTTTCGGGCGACACCCGTGGCAGATCGTCCGGCTCGCCGCCTTCGCGCCATGATCGTGCACGATCGGCCCAGGCATCCAGTTCCTTCGCGGGATAACCGTGGCGTTCGGATTCGCGGCTGCGCATCAGTCGCGCGTATACGAAGCCGCTGGTGAGATCGGCAAAGCTTGGGTGCTCTGGTGAATCGGTGTACACGCATGCACAGCGATGGGTGCGCGCCAGTTCCAGGAACGCTTCGCACAGGAAAGTATCGTTGCGCACTTCCAGCACGTGCCGCAGCGCGTGTCCATTCAGTTCGCGCGGCAGCAGGTCGAGGAACGCGGCAAAATCGTCGCGGTCGTAAGTGCGCGACGGTGGAAACTGCCACACGATCGGACCGAGCTTGCTGCCGAATTCGGCCAATCCGCCGAACACGAAGCCGCGGATCAGTGCACCCGCACCCGCGAGCTTGCGCACCTCGGCGATCCGCCGGGGTGCCTTCAGCGAGAACACGAAACCCGGTGGTGTTTCATCGTGCCATTTGGCGTACACCTTGGGCGTCTGCGCGCGATAGAACGTGCTGTTGATTTCGATCGCGGTCAGATGGCGGCTGGCGTATTCCAGTTCGCGGCGCTGCGGCAATCCTTTCGGATAAAAGTTGTCGCGCCACGGCGGAAAATTCCAACCGCCGATGCCGACCTTGATTCCGGCGTTGCGCGAGACAACCAGCGCATCGGCGATCGGCGCATCAGATGCCTTCATGCCGTATGTTCCGCCCACGGATCGTAATCGCCGAACGACCACAGATGGCCTTCCGGATCGCGCGCGCTGTAGCCGCTGCCGCCGTAATCTCTGGGTTCCAGTTCGTCCACGATTTCGGCGCCCGCTGATTTCGCCTGCGCGTAGTGCGCGGCGCAATCGGCGACCACCACGTAGCAGGCCTGGGTTTCGCGCTGGCCGATTTCGTCGGGTTGCACGATGCGTTGGCCCCACGCCGAATCGTTGTCCACGGAGCCCAGCATGATCATGCCGTGGCCGAATGTCAGTTGCGCGTGATGCACGGTGTTGCCTTCCGCGTACACGGCGTGTTTTTCGAACCCGAACGCCTTGCACAGCCAGTCGATCATGGCAAGCGCATCGCGGTAGCGCAGGGAGGGGATCACGGTAATGATCGTGTTTCTCGCCGGCGAATCCATGAGCGTGCTCCCGATGGGCATTACGCCCGAGTCTAGCGTTTCCCGCGAGCGACAAAAAACCGGTGCCTTCCCCCCTTGCGCATTGCGACGGACTGGCGCATCTTTGGCTCCGTAGTCCACTGCCAAGAGGAGCCGGGCATGAAAGGCCAGGAAAAGAAGAAGGAAACCAAGAAACAACCGCAGAAATCGCTGAAGGAAAAGCGCGCGGAGAAGCACGCGAAAAAGGAATCCAAGGTCTGAACGCGAAGCGCGGGGACGCGTGATCCGCTCAGGTCACGCACTCCGCGTGCGTGTAAACGTTCATCGATTCGTCGCGCGCAAACGCGACCAGCGTGATGCCAGCCGCGTCGGCGGCTTCGATCGCCAGCGACGTGGGCGCCGAAATGGCCGCGACCACCGCGATGCCGGCGTGCGCAGCCTTGTGCAGCATTTCCCATGACGCGCGCGAAGTGATCGCCGCGAGTCCGGTCGAGGTATGCGCGAACAAGGCATCGCAGCTTGGCCGTGTCGATGCCAGTGCGCCGATCACCTTGTCCAGCGCGTTGTGGCGGCCGACGTCTTCGCGCACGATCGGGGGCTCGCCGGCAGCGATGAAAGCCGCGGCGTGCGCGCCGCCCGTCAATGCATTGAGGGACTGGCCGTGTGCCAGCGCGCGCATGCCGGCGGCGATCGCGTCCCGCGAAATGCGCGTCGCGGATTGCACGCGGGGTAGGGGACGCACGGCGTCTTCCAGCGCTTCGACCCCGCATAGCCCGCACCCGCTGCGGCCGGCGAGGCTGCGCCGGCGCGCTTGTAGCGCTTCGAACTGCCTGGCTGGAATCAACCCTTGCAGGCTGACGCCACGGTCGCTCCGCAGCACGTCCACCAACTCGAACTCGGACGCACTTTCGACGATGCCTTCGGCCAGCGCGAAGCCGAGTGCGAAATCTGGAAGGTCGCAGGGCGTCGCCATCATCACCGCGAACGGCACGCCGTTGTAAACCAGCGCGACCGGTGCTTCCTCGATCACGCGGTCGTCGAGGCTATCCATGCGCGCGCGCGCCAAGTGCAGCACCTGTGCCATTCGAAAGCCGCGGCGCGCAGTGTCGGCAGCGAGTTCCCGGGGATCGCCGTGGGGAATCGGCCCGTCGAATTTCCGGTTCATGCCGCCATTGTTTCGCAAACCGCGAGGGTTGTCGCGCAATGGCCCGCGCGTGCACGTGGGTTATGATCCACGCTTCGCGCGGAAGGACGGCACGCATGACCTCGGGAAACCCCGGCAACCCGCTTGGCGGACCGAATTGGCTGCCCCACAACCTGCGCAGGCAATTGCGCCTGAGCCTTTGCGCATTGCTGTTCGTCGTGCTGATGGTGGTCTTGATCCTGGGCGGGGTGCGTCCCGCGTTGGGCATGCTGCTGGCGTTCGACGTCGCGGCGTTGCTGTTCCTGGCCGCCGTCGCACGGATGTTCGCGCGCGCAAAAAAGGATTCCATGCAACACCGCGCCCGCGCGCAGGACGAAAACTACTGGGGCTTCATCCTGACCAGCGTCGCGGTTGCCGCCATCGCGTTGGTGGCGCTGGTGGTCGAACTGCATGGCAGCAAGCATGGCGGCCTGCTCGAGATCGCGCTTGCCGCGTGCACGTTGCTGCTGACGTGGCTGTTCACCAATACCATTTTCACGCTGCATTACGCGCACGAGTTCTACGGCGAAGGCGCGGGCAAGCACTGGGGCCTCGATTTTCCCGGTACGAAAGAGCCCGACTACTGGGATTTCACCTACTTCGCGTTCTGCCTCGGCATGACCTTCCAGGTCTCGGACGTGGAGATCACCGAACGCGCGATCCGGCGCGTGGCCACGGTACACGCCTTGATCGCGTTTTTCTTCGACGTGGTGATCATCGCGTTGACCGTCAACGTGGTGGCAGGCATCGCGTAGGACGCGGCATCGGCTACTCGATTGCCTTCGATTCCGCCGTGCCCAGCACGGCCTCGGGCGGCTTGGCCGCGGGCTGGCGTGTCAGCAGCGGGTGCACGAACACCGCGCCGAGGATGACCGCCACGCCCGCGTAGAACCACGCGTCGAGCTGATGCTGTTCGCCGAGCAAGATCACCGCCAGCACGATTGCATAGACGGGTTCGAGATTGGTAGCGAGTTGCACGGTGTACGCCGACAACTTGCGCAGCACCGCCAGCGCCAGCGCGAACGGCAGCAGCGTGCAGACGATCGCCAGCACCAGCAGCAACACGCTGTCATGCAAATCCGGGATCGCGAACGTGCCTTCGGCGTGCCAGAACAATGTGACCAGCGTCAGGAATACGGTGCCGGCGCCAAGTTCGATACCGGTGACGGTCAATGCGCCGCCCTGGTCGGCCATGCGCTTGTTGAACGCGCCGAAAGTGGCGCAGAGGGCCGCCGACAGTACGCCCACCGCGACGCCGAGGCGCATGTCCGCGGGCACGCCGCCCACTACCAGCGCGACGCCCGGGACCACGGCGACGCCGATCAGCAATTCGCGGGGCTCGAAGCGTCGGCCCACCACCAGCGGCTCGATCACCGCGAGGAACACCGGCGCCAACGCAATGCAGGTCGCGGCGACCGATGCGTTGGCGAGTTTCACCGCGGAGTAGAACGTCAGCCAGTGCAGCGCCACCAGTACGCCGATACCCGCGTAGGCCGCGAACCGGCGCGGCGGCATCGTGCACAGTTCGCGCCACACCTTCGGCAGCAGCAACAACGCGACGGTGACGATCAACATGCGCCACCACACCAGTTGCAGCGCGGTCAGCGTGATCAGTTTGCCGAGGATGGCGGTGAAACCCCACAACACCACGCAGAAGTGGAGCTGCCATTGCGCCTTGGCCTGTGGAGTCATAGGGGTGCTGACGCGAAGAATGAAGGAAGGGTGGCGCGCCACGCGCCCGAATACTGAATTCAGCGGCGCGAAGCCGCGTAGCGGATGAGCGTCCGCTGGAATGATTTCCAGAGCCTGACCTAATTATCCATCACCCCGGTTGCCGCTGAACAGTCAGTGCGCCTTCGCCGGCTTGCGCATGCTGGCGAGGACGCCCGTGCAGGCGTTCTCGTTTTCATGGCTGGGCGCGACCAGCGCCGCCAGTGCGGCGGCGGGCGCGGCGACCACGCCGAGTACCGCCGCGCCAACGCCACGCGCGAGCAACGGGCCCTTTTCAACACCCGCGTCGGGATGCTTCAGGGTGCCGCGCAGGTACAACGGCGAGCGCAGCGACAGGATGCGGACACCCTTGCTGTGCGGATGCATCACCAGGTCGAGTGTCTCGTCCTTGAGGTCGATGCTGCCGTCGACGTCGATGCGCATGGTTTCGGCATCGACAAAGAACAGCCGTGGCCGCCATACGCCGTCCTTCGCGACCAGGTCGGCCGCCGCACAATTGATTTTCTCCGGCTTGTCGCCCGCCAGCTTGGTGATGAGGATGTTGCCGAGGTTGAGCCCGGCCTCCTCGAGCAGCAGCTTGCTCACCGCGCCGTCATCGATCAGCAGCTTGACCTCGCCATCCGACGTGCCGAGGAGGCGCGCCACGGAATTGCCGTCGCCCTTGAGCGCCGCGTCGCCGTTGATCTGGCCGAGGCTGGTGTGCATCAGGTCCACGGTCGGGAACAGCTTGCTCAGCTTGAGGTGCCGCAGCGACAGCGTGGCTTCGCCATGCATCGGATTCTTGCGGCCATCCAGCGTGATGGTTGCCTTCAGATCGCCGCTGGCGGCGGAGAGTGCGAGCGGGTCAAGCTTCAGCACACCGTCGTTCAAAACAAGATGCGTGGACAGATCGCTGATCGGCAACGCACCCTTGCGCACGATGCGTTCGCCGGTGAAGTGCACGTCTGCATCCATGGTGCGCCAGCGTGCGGTGTCGAAGGTTTCGACGGGAAGCAACTTGTCGGGGGGTTGCTTTTGCGCTTCGCCGCGTCTGGCCTTGGCCGCGTTGCTGTCGGCGCCGATCAGCGGCGCGAGGTCGGCGAAATCGAGCACGTTGGAAGTGAGCGTGCCGGCGAGCTTGGGGCGCGGCCCGGCGGTGCTGTAGATGACGCTGCCGTGCAAATCGGTATGGCCGGCCTTGCCGTCGAACTTTTCGTATTGGAATACGCCTTGGTGGACGCGTGCGAGCAGCCGCCCATGGGTCGCGAACGGCGCGGTGGCCGGCAACGTCACGCCCGTCAACGCGTACAGATGCGCCATGCTGTCGCCGGACATCGCAAGGTTCAGATCGAGCGCGCCGAGATGCACCGGATCGGACAGCGTTCCCGCCAACTTGATGCGCAGGTCGCGCAAGCGCAGATCGGCCTGCAGCGGAAACGGCGTCGATGCATCGGACAGCGCCAGCACGCTGCCGATCTTGCCGCTGCCGCGGGCTTGCGCATTGCGCCAGGTTCCGTTCGCGGTCCAGGCGAAGTAATAGGCTTGGTTCGAATTCGGCGGCGGTGTCGTTTGCGCACTGCCGCTGGCGGGCACGATCTGGTCGAATGGAATGGGCTTGCCCAGCGGCTTCACGTCGACATCAAGGTGCATGTCCAGCTTGTCGTCGTTCCAGTGAACGCTGCCTGCATCGAATCCGACTTCGCCGATGGCGAGCTTCCAGTTCCCGCCGCCTTGCGCGAACTTGAACGTCCAGTTGTCGCGGCCCTGCTTGTCGCGCTCGATATCGACTGCCGGTCCATACAGCTTGAGCGAAGGAATGGCGATGGTGTGCGAGAGCAGGGCCAGGGGGTTCAGGCTGAAGCGCACCTGCTGCACCGTCGCGAAGCGCGGTTGCTGCGCCCAGTCGGGATTGGCGATGCTGATGTCCTGCGCGGTGAAGCGCGGCCACGGAACCCAGCGCGACACGCCGCCGGCATCGGGGTTGCGCAACCAGTAGACGGTGAGGTCGCCGTTGATCGCGACGGGGCGTCCGATCGAAGTTGTCAGGCGTTGGTCCAGCCACGGGCGCGCCTTGTTCCAGTTGAACAACGCGACGAACAGGACAATCGCCACCAGCAGCACGGCGATTGCCACCACGATCCAGATCAGGATGCGGCCTGCACGTGTCATCTCCGGCGTTCCGTTCGGCTCGCTTCAAAGGCTAGCGATGACTGCCTGACTGCTGGCCGGATGCAACCGGTATTCGTTCAGGAACGACGGGTGCGTCCCCGCGCGCACTTGCGACGCACGCCTGCTTGCCGCAAAGTGCGCGAATCCGCGCAGTCGCGGGGCTGGGGAAAGGAGAAATCGTCATGCTTTGGCAAAAAGGGCGTTCCAGCGACAACGTGGAAGGGGCGAGCGGCGGCGGTTCCGGCATCGGCCGCATCCACCTCGGACTTGGCGGCACCATCATCGCGATCATCATCGCGATGATCTTTCCGTCCACGCGCGGGATCATTTTCGGATTGCTCACCGGCAGTGGCGGCATGGCGGGCGCGGGCAACACCCCGGCGCAGACCGTGCAAGTGGACAAGAGCGATCCGCAGGTGCAGTTCGTCAGCAAGATCCTCGGCAGCACCGAGGATGTCTGGACGGCAACCTTCCAGCAAATGGGCAAGCAATACGTCGATCCCAAACTGGTGTTGTTCCACGGCCAGGTTTCGACCGCTTGCGGCGGCGCGTCGGCGGCGGTCGGGCCGTTCTATTGCCCGGGCGACAAGCGCGTGTACCTCGATCTCGATTTCTTCCAAGAACTGGCCACGCGTTTTCATTCCAATAGCGACTTCGCACGCGCCTACGTGGTCGCGCATGAAGTCGGTCACCATGTGCAGGATCAGCTCGGCATCATGGACACGGAACAGCAGCTCGCGCAGCAGGGCCAGCCGATGAAGGGCGCGAACGGATTGTCGGTGCGTCTGGAACTGCAGGCCGACTGCTTTGCCGGCGTGTGGGCCAACAAGTCACAGCAACAATTGCAGTGGCTGCAGGCGGGCGACATCGACAGCGCGCTGAATGCCGCTTCGCAAATCGGCGACGACACACTGCAGAAGGAAGCGCAAGGCACGGTGGTGCCCGATTCCTTCACCCACGGCACCTCGGCCGAGCGCGTGAAGTGGTTCAAGGCCGGCTTCCAGTCCGGTGACATCAATGCCTGCGACACGTTCCACGCGCAGACGTTGTGAACGCATGCGCCGCGATTCACGCGCGGCGCATGGGTTGAATCCGGATCATCGCGAACCCATAAAAACAGCTTCGGCGCCAACCGGCGTCGAGACCGGTACGTTGCGCGTTTCGCGCGAAAAATTCAAGACGTGCCAAATCACGAAGCTGCGCTAAGATCGACCCATGCAATCGGTACTCGTCCATCCCGTTTCCACCCAACGCCGCCGCTCGTTCGCGGCGGCCCTGCTGCCGGATCGCTTCGGCTGGCTGATGGGACTGTATTCGGAAAACCATCAACGCCTCGCGCGTTTGTTCGCGCCGCATCGGCTCGCGGTGGGCGAATACGTTTCGTCGGTCGGCGATGGCCTCGACGTGCGTCTGTCGGTGCAGGAACGCCATCCGTACACGCTCGAACTTGGCCTGACCTATGAAATGGTGGACGCCAGCACCGCCAACCCCGCGCCGTCCGCGCAATTGCGCTGTTATCTCGATGCGCACATGACCGAGGCGTTGCATTGCCAGCCCGGCCGCGACCTTTGGCAGGTGCTCGGCCCGCTCGCGCCCACACGCAACGTGCTGCAGCATCGCATGCGCATGAACGGGTTTCTCAACCGCTGGCTGGAATATCTGGCGGGGCAGGGCCACTCGCTGGCGACACTGGAACGGCTGCCTGCCGAAACGTTGGCTACGGCCTGACGCGCATCAATTCGCCATCGGGGCGACGGTGTGGGCACGTCGATGGCCATCAGCGCTCGTATGCGCTGAAGATGCGCGCGATTCCGCAGTGATACCACAACGTGCCGTCGCGCTTGTCTGCAAGCGTCGACGAGTGTCGCGCCCATAGAAAAGCCCGCGCGAGGCGGGCTGATCGTTGATGCCTAAAATTGGCGGAGCGGACGGGACTCGAACCCGCGACCTCCGGCGTGACAGGCCAGCATTCTAACCAGCTGAACTACCGCTCCGCATTTGTTCCGTTTTTGCCTAAACCATCCATGGTGCATTGCCGTTCGCCATCCATGGCGCACCGGTTTCGCTTCACGCGAACGTCCACCGGATGTTCGCAACCGTTCGCGAAACCACCAGCTGAACTACCGCTCGGCATTGTTCCGTTTTGACGCTGCGAACGTTGCGTTCGCGTGCGGCATGTTGCATGTTTCGGGCCGCACATTGTACTTGCATCACCACGCGCCTTGGCAAGAACCATGGCGTCCCCACGGGGATTCGAACCCCGGTCGCCACCGTGAAAGGGTAGTGTCCTAGGCCTCTAGACGATGGGGACAGCGTGGGCAACTTTGGTGGAGCCAGACGGGATCGAACCGACGACCTCTACAATGCCATTGTAGCGCTCTCCCAACTGAGCTATGGCCCCACGCTGGGAACCCGCAAGGATAGGTGCACTCGATTTCAGGGTCAAGCATTTCACGCCAGATTTGGAACGCAACGGAACCATAGGGAGAGATGTCTTGCACGAAATCCAGTTCATCCGGGACCTGGCCTGCGTGATGCTGGCGGCGGGCGTGGTGGTGGTGATCTTTCCCCGCCTGCGCCTGCCGGTGCTGCTGGGTTACATCGTGGCCGGGGTCTTGATTGGTCCGCACATGCCGTGGCGGTTCATGACCGACCAACGCACGATGCAGTCGATCGCCAACCTCGGCGTG
>Ga0070681_10000466_pt1 | contig 33102 bp, 23 predicted proteins | sample KBSC83BmetaG_FD_65650 | JGI IMG/M metagenome (GOLD analysis project Ga0070681, IMG submission 65650) | Corn rhizosphere microbial communities from Kellogg Biological Station, Michigan, USA - KBS C8-3B metaG | ecosystem: Host-associated > Plants > Roots > Rhizosphere | place: USA: Michigan...
CAGGAGTTGGCGCGCTGACTGGTTGCTAGCACCTAGCACCTAGCACCTAGCACCTAGCACCTAGCACCTAGCACCTAGCACCTAGATAGGCTTCATCGCCGGGCTAGCTGAATAATGGCCCTGGCGATGTGGATCCCAGAGTGCCGTCACCACCCACTCGCCACTAAAATCGCCACTGCCGAATCACCCGCGCACCGAACGACTGTCGTCGGAAGAACGGTTGGGTCTCGAGTGTCGGCTGGTTCAGCAACACCTGGGGCTGCGTGTACACCGAGTACAGCCACCCCGTGCCCGTGCGGTAGTCGAGCCGAGCACCTGGCAGATAGCTGTACTCCTGCACGGCCAGGAAGGTGTGCGAGTTGAGGTACTTGCCGCCCTCGACGCGCGTTCCCTGAATGAATTGCGAGAACCCTGACGATGTGCCGCTCACGAGCTCGGGGGCGTCACCAGGCGTGATGTAGAACTGATCCGCTCCGAGCGCCCGCCCTGCCCGCTGCTGGACTTGCTCGAAGAGAACACCGACCGCTACGCCCTCGAGGCGCGTCATCGCCACCTCTGCGCCACGGCCAACGAGTCCGCCCGGCTGACTGGTCGTCGACAGGCTCGAGCCTTCCGACTGCAACAGATCGGTCGCCGGAGCGCCGAATGCGAGCAGCGTGAGCAACTCGGACTGCGTCCGGGGCGGCTGCGCGTCGCTCTGCAAGGACAGCTTCGGGCTCTTGAGCGTTCCGCCGATCATGACCTGAATGTTCATCGCCGGGCCGCCCGCGAGCTGAACCTGGTATTCTCCCGTCGCCTGCAGCGTCGGGTTCAACTCCGACGTGCCGACGAACGTCGCCGATCCGCGCGTGATCTGAAAGCGCTTGCTGAGGAACGTGTAATCGCCTCGATCGGTGCCGACCGCGCCCGTCAACACTGGCTGCCCTTGGGCGACATGTATCTCGATCGGAAAGTCGGTGTAGATCTCGACGTTCGCGTCCGTGCCGCGAACCCACGTATCGCGGCTGATGCCGAGCGCGACTTCGACGCGCATGTTCTTGAGAATCGGCGATGGCGTCGGGAAGAGCTGCGGGTCCTGCACCATCGCCGTGTCCTTCACGACATTGAAGAGGTCCGGATCGCCGGCTCCGATGACGTGTTGGCTCGACGGAGCGAATTGGATCACGCCGCTCGTCACCTGCACCTGGCCGCTGAGATACGGCCGCGCCAGCGGTCCGGTGAATCGAAGTCCCGCATCGGCGCTGACTCGCCCGCGGTCATTGTCCAGAACCTGGGCGTTGTGCGCCACGAGGAAGAGGTTGAAGCTCGGATCGCGGATGCTCGCGAGGCGCATCGCTCCCGTTAGGCTCACCGTGCCGCGGCCGGCGCGCCCGACCAACGAATCGATGCGGACGGAATCGTTCGCCATGCGGATCGACCCCGCGAGGTTGTCGACATACATCCCGGTGGACGCGAGGCGCACGGTGCCCCGATTGAGCATCAGCGCGCCGGCTACCTTCGGGTCATTGAACGTTCCTCGCAGCGCGACCTGCGCGCCGGCGCGGCCATGCACGTCGCTGACGAAGCCCGTGAACGCCGGCACGAGCTCCAGCGGCAAGCTGTCCGCCGTGAGATCGGCCGATATGGGACCCGGCAACAGGCGCGAGCCCGTGACGCCCGTGAGAGCAAGATTGATCGGCAGGTTCGCCGCGACGGTGGCCATCGGCGCGCCGCCGCGCCGCAGCATGTCGAGGTGCGCCGTGAGGGCACGTCGATCGTACCCGAACGTGCCGTGCAACTCGGGAACCGTGTCTCCCTTGTACACGGCGCCGACGAGGCCTAACGCGCCACGGAGACGCGGCGCTGCCATCGTGCCCTGCATGCTCCCATGAAGCGTCACGAGGCCCTTCAGATCGATGTCGCTCTGCAGAATGTCGAGCACGTCGCCGACCTGGAAGTTGTCGATCGCGACCTCGAAGTTGCCGACGCCGTTCGACGGCAACAATCCATTCGCGTAGATGCGACCCGTCTCGCCGCTGCGCAGCTCGAGATTCTGCACGGCGATGCCCTGCGGGCGCGACTGGATGCTCGCCGGATGGGTCGCCTGCCAGACCGTCGTATCGAATCGAAGCTGCATGTTGGCGATGCGCACCTCGCGATTGTCGGGGCGCACGAAGAAATCACCTTTCAGGATGTAGTCGCGCTCGTCGCCTTGACGCACTGCAAGCTCGACGCGGCCACCGCGATCCTGCATTCGAAACGTCGCATTCGTCCGCAAGCTGTCGAAGGCGAAGCCGCCGGCGACGACATTCTTCCCGGCCAGCCCGACCGCGATTTGCGAAGTTGGCGTGCGCGCGTTCGTCCAGGCGAACATTGCCATGATCGTATCCGCCGCGATTCCATGCACGTCCAATCCGCTCGCGCCGAGACGTCCGCGCGTATCGAACCGCTGCAGATTACCTGTCAATTGGCCCGCGGCGAGCACCGTTCCTCTGAGGGCGATGGGTGTAGCCGCTGGCGTGTCCACGACGAGCTTCGGCAATGAGCGCCCCGTCGCCAGCCTCTCGACCTCCGTTCGGCTGGCGATGCGCGCGGAATCGGCACGCGCACGCCTAACGGCTCGCGCGACAACTGCTGGTCGCGGCCGATAGAAGCCAGTATCGGGTCCCGTGTGCGGCAGCAGTCGATCCAGAGCACTCAGCGAATCGATCTTCACCTTGTATGAAATCGTTCCGGTGCGGTTCGCCACGAGACCGAACGATCCGTGCACGTCGACGTTGGTGTGTGCACCGCTGAGCTGCAACTTCTGGAACGTCGCGAGCCCGTTGGCGACGGCGACGCGCACCGAGCCTGTGTCCACGGCGAGACTGTCCCATCGCGATCCCGCCGCCAGGTCCGCCGCGAAGGTCGCGTTCATCGTCGCGGGACTGAACCCACTACCCTGCGCGCGCGCCGTCAACGTCAGCGACGTCACCGGTCCGCTCGCCAGCACGGTGTGAAGGTTGAAGACGTACATGCCAACCGCCAGATCGTAGCGCTTCGTCGGCCCCGTTAGGCCGACGCTCCCACGCGCCACGAGTCGCCCGCGATCGGGCAGCCGCAGGTCCGTCGCAACCGCGAGATTCGCGAGCGAACCGGTGAGTCGCACCGGACCCACGGCGCTACCCTGCAACCCGATCGAGGGCGCAAAGCGGCCAATCTCGGCGAGAGAAACCGGACGCGCGACGACGTTCACGTCCATCCACGGCGCGGCGCCGTTTCGAGCGAGTCGCACCGCGGCCGTCCCCGTGAGCTGTGAGTGGTAGCCGCGATCATCGTGCGCGATGTCGATGTTTCCGGCGAGCCGCGTTCGCGTGTCACCGGAGACCGTCGCCGTTCCCGTCACGACACCGGAGAGCGGCAGCTGCAGCCCGTTTCCAGCGAGCGCTTTCGCGAGCTCGACCTGCACCGGGTGCAGCCGCAGCCGCAGATTGTTCGCGCGCACCGCGCCATTGCCAAAGCCGACGACGCCGATCGCCGCAACCTGGCTCGTGCCGGTCGTTGCATCGGCGAACGCGACGTCGGCATCGACCCGCAGCGCGTTCTTGCCTCCGTTCACCGCTGCCCGCCCGCTCAACGACCCGCGGCGCGGCGACTTGAATCCGGCGATCAGCTGTTCGGCAAGCCGCGTGTCGAAGTTCGCGAAACGCAGATTCGTGTCGTGCAGAGCGAAGGTATCGGACATCGTGATGCCGAAGTCGCCCTTCACCGTGGTCGCACCGACCGCGACGTCGGCGTTCCGCGCAGTGTAGTCCTGCACGTCGCCCTTCCACTTCATCGCAAAATCGAGCGAGCCGCCACCCTCCGACGGCAACCGCGGATAGAGCCAGCGGAGATCGGCGAGCGCCGCCGGCGCTCCACGAATCGTGAGCGTCATGTCGCCGGAGCTGAACGCGTAGCTGCCGTCGCCGCTCACCCGCGACGCGGGCATGGCCGCGCGCACACCACGCCACCAGAGCGAATCGTTGTTGAAGTTGAAATTGCCCTTCATGTCCGTCACGACCGCCGCCGGCGGCCGGAACGGCAGCGCGGTCATCTGCAGCGACGCGACCTCGGCGTATCGATTCTTCTGGTCTGGGTCGGCGAGTCGCAGCATCGGCAGCGACGCATTCACCGATCGCAGCTCGACCACCTTCTGGTACGGCGGCGCACCGCCATAGCTATGGGTGGCCTGCACCACCATCGCGCGCCCGTGGCCCCCGAGCACTTCGCGAACCAGCGAGTCGCGCGCCGCCGGTGCGAGCTCTTTGCCCGGCGACCACGGCGTGCGCACGACGAGATCGCCGTCCACCACCGTCACGTTCTCGAACCGGATCCAGCTTCCGAAGCCCGGGCCCGTGCTCTGTTGCGGCGTCGTGTCGCTGACGAAGATGCGCTGATAGTTCCACTTCCCGCCCGGCGGCCGATCCAGCACGATCAGCGGGCGTACGAGGCGAACGTCCTGCAGCCAGATCTTCTTGCCGAGCAACGCACCAAGCGCGTACCGCGCGCTCACCTCCTGCGCCGCGATGAACGGCTCACCCGCGCTGTCGCTGATCGCGAAGTCGTGAATCGTTAGGCCGCTGAGGAGATTGCCTGAGATCTTGCCGATCGTCGCCTTTCCGTGAATGCGACTCTGGAGCTGCGACAGCGCGATTCGCCGTACGCGCTCGTGCCCCCACTCCGTGGAGGTCAACACGACGACGACAATCCCCGCGAGCGCGACGATGCCGAGAAGCACCGTCACGATGCCGAGGAGCACTCGTCCGAGGCGATGCACGACGGGATCCATCAGTACGCCTGTCCGATCGAGAGGTGAAGGACCAGCCGTCCGAGGAACGTGTTCTTGCCCGACATGTAGGTGCGCTCTGTTTCGAGTCCTACGAGCTTGTCCTCGCCATTCACCTTCGTGTTGGTGACGACAGCCAGATTCTCGGTCAGTCTTGGGTTGTAGCCAAGATCGACGCGAATTGGTCCGACGGGCGAGTTATAGCGAATGCCGGCGCCCGGCGTGATCGCACTCGAGCCGCGAGCGAAGTCGGCGATGCTCCTGAAGTCGCTGAAGGCCTGAAGCGCCGAGTTGCCGACGATCGCCCCATCAACGAACACCGCGGCATCGAGATGGCGCACTCCGGTCGGAAAGCGCACCTCGACGCTCCCTTCCACGAGTGACGTTCCCCCAGTTGGCCGCGGGACAAAATAGCTATTCTTGAGATCCGGGAGATTCGGATTGCACTGCTGTATTGGCACGTTAGGTGGACATCGCAACACGGTTGGATCGGAGGCTGTCGGTGCGCGCAGCGAATCCTCGGAGATCGTGAGCACGCGCGGCCCGAGCTGATTCTCCCCGTAGCCGCGCACCGACATTGCGCCGCCCGCGTAGAAGCGCGTTCGCGGATGCAGCACCGTATCCCCAGTGGAGCTGGTCATTGCGCGCACGATGCCGAGTCGCAGATGACTCGCGACTACCTGTGGCTTCAGACTCGGGTGCCAGTACGCAGCCGCGTCGAGAAAGGCGCGATTGTATCGGTAGTCGGAGAGTGTGTACCGCGAGGCATGCTCGGCGTCGATGCGCGCGACGTAGCCTTTGGTCGGCGTGAACGGCTGATCGCTGCGATCGATGAACGCCGTGAGCGAGAGGGGTGAGAGATTCTGGTGCGTCTTCAGCGTCCGAATTGTCGTCGTGTCGCAGACGCCATAGTTCACGCAGAAGTAGATGTCACCTGCTTCGACGCGCGTGACCTCGTACCGATAGTTGAGGCTTGCGGGCGCGCGCGCCGTGAGCTGGCGCGTGAACGTCGCCGTCAGGCCGTAGCCCCGGTCGATGTAGATCGACGGCTCCGAGCGACGGTGCGCGAAGATGCCGAAGCCGGCCTGATTCGCCGGCCGACGCAGGAACGCCGGTTGGTTGAAATCCAGACTTGCGGACCATGTCGGCTGCAGGAACGGAGTGGGATTGTCGACGTCGTCCAGCCGGGACTCCTCGGCGAACGGACCCCACCCGTTCAGTGACCTCGCGCCGAGGTTGCCGACCGACGCATTGAGATCGAGCCGCCGTGCACCGCCGAACAGGTTGTGCGCGGAGTATCCGGCTTCCAGCTGCGAGAAATTCACGTTGTCGAGGGAGGCGCCGACACGGCCATCGTGCAGCGGCGCCTCGACGACCTGAATCTCGATGCGTTTGATGCTGTCTCCCGTGGGCGGCAGAATACTCGCGAGGCGGAAGAGATTCGACGTGTAGAGCGACCGCTGGCTCTCGAGCATGTCGTTCCGGATGAACGGCCGACCGGGACGCAGCAACAGCATGTCGAGAATCGTCTGCGTGGCGACTTGTTTGTTGCCGAGGATGACGATGTTGCCGACGGTCGTCGGCCAGTTCGGGTAGACGCGCATCGCGACCGCTGCCCGGCGCGCCGAGTCGTTCACCGCGATTGCCGTGTCGACGATCGCGTCCGCGAATCCCCGCTGCCACATCTCGCTCTGGAAATTCAGACGCATCGAGTCGAGCGTCAACAGATTCAGCGGCTGACCGGGGTGCAGGAGGGTGAGCTTGTTCTTCTGCTTGACGGTCAGCAGCGTCGTGTCGTAGTCAATTCGCAGCGCGGTAACGATCGTCGGCTCGCCTTCGTGCACGTCGAATGCGACGGCAACGCCGCGACCCTTTTCCGTGATCGACGTATCGACCGTGGCTTCGCGAAAGCCGCGCTTCCAGTAGTAGACGCGGATGCGCAGCACGTCGCGGCGGAATTCGTCGCGATCGAGGTAGAACTTCTGCCAGAATATCGGTGAGTGGCTGAGCCAGCAGAACGGCTGCACGAACAGGCTGACGCACCTCGACGCCTGCGTCTGGATGCTCTTCTCGAGGTCGTGCTGGTCGACGTTCTTCACGCCCTTCATCGTGAGCTGCACGACCTCCGGGTTCGGACCTTTCGCCGGGGATCGTGATTGGGCGCGCGAAGGCACCGCGCACACGGTGAGGAGAAGCAACGCCGTGAGCGTGTGCCGCGACTGGAGGCGCGCATTGGGCGCGCGCTCGGGATGCGAGGAGCACATGACGGCGAACGAGACAAGCAAAGCTCGCGCCGACAGAAAGGGCCGCGGCGCAGAAGCGCCGCGGCCCCTCTATTTCTGTGTGCCGAGCGGTCTTACAGGCCCGCCAGCAGGGCGTCGTTCGAGGGCGTGCCGGCGATGCGCTTGATCAGCCACTCCATCGCTGACTGTGGGGGCATCTGACTCAAGCCCCGGCGCAGCGTATACACGCTGTCCAACTGCTCCGGCCGGAACAGCTTCTCCTCTCGGCGCGTGCCGCTCGTGCCGATGTCGATCGCCGGATAGATGCGCTTCTCGGCCAGGGGACGATCGAGCTTGATCTCGCAGTTGCCCGTGCCCTTGAACTCCTCGAAGATCACGTCGTCCATCCGGGACCCGGTCTCCACCAGCGCCGTCGCGATGATCGTGAGCGAGCCGCCGCCGGCTGCCGCCGGGATGGCACGGGCGGATCCGAAGAACGCCTTCGGCTTGGCCATCGCCGTCGCGTCGAGACCACCGGAAAGAGTCCGGCCGGTCCCGCGCTCCGCCGTGTTGTGTGCGCGGGCCATGCGCGTGAGTGAATCGAGCACGATCACGACGTCCTTTCCGATCTCGACCAGGCGACGCGCTCGCTCGAGCACCATCTCGGTGACTTCGACGTGTCGCTCGGCCGGCTGGTCGAAGCTGGACGCCACCACTTCGCCCACGCCCCACGAGATGGCCTCGCTCACCTCTTCGGGCCGTTCGTCGACGAGGAGGATGATCAGCGACGCGTTCGGATGGTTCAGCGCGACGCCTTCCGTGATACCATGAAGGAGCGTCGTCTTGCCCGCTCGCGCCGGCGCGACGATGAGGGCGCGCTGGCCATATCCAATTGGAGCGATCAGGTCGATGGCACGGCGGATCAGCTCCGCGCCGCCGCGTGCGGGACGACCCGTCTCCAGCGTGAGCTTCCGCTCGGGGTACGACGCGGGAAGGGAGTTGAACTCGGCCCGGCGGGCGGCGCTGGCCGGATCCGCCTCGTTGATGGAGCGAATCTCCATTGCGGTGAGCCGGCCCCGCTGATCGCGTCCGACCGATGCGTCGATGAGATCGCTCTTTCGGATGCCCAGCTGCCGAACCATCGTCGGCGGGATCCAGGCGTCGCCGGATTCAGCGAGATAGCTGTTCGCGGCGCGCCGAATGAATCCGCCGTCGCGCGACGGCTCGAACCAACCTTTCGTGTCGCCGCTGGGCACGAGCGCTGCCTGCGGCTGCGGTTGCTGCTGGTGCTCGCGACGGGGTCCGCGGTCACGTCCGCGGCGGCGCCGGCGACCGTTGCGATGCTCTCTCGGCGGGTAGCCGCCGTCGTGCCTGGGCTGATTCGGCTGGCCGTAGCCCTGCGCCATCGGCTGGGACGTCGAGCCGTTCATCGCCGTGTTGCTGGACGCGCCGTCGTCGACCGAGCCGTTGTCGGAGCGCGGATGACTTTCCGGCCGCGCTGTTTCACGACGGCTCTCGACGACATCGTCGTCGGCCGCTCGTGGCGCAACGTCATCGCTATCGCGCGGCGGTTTGACAGGCGGGCGGCTCTCCGGAGCGGCGTCGGCTTCGGCAGGCTGCTGCCTTTCGGTGTTGACAGTGGTCGTGACGGCGCGCGGGCTGACAGGCTGCTCGTCGCCGGCGTCGATGCTGGAACTGGGTGCATCGACACCGTTGCTGTCGATCGGCTCGTCGCGGTAAGGGTTCGGCTCGCCCGTTCCTTCAGCGGCGGGGCGGTCCTGCGGACGCTGGCCGCGGCCGCGACGAGGGGGACGTCGACGTTCGTTCATGCTGCAATAGTTGAGTAAAGGTGAAATGCTCCGCCTGCTGCCCTACGATGGGGCTGACTGCTACCTGCGGAAAACCGCGATCAAGCTTGTGTGCCCACGCTGCGCGACATCGCGCAAAGCGCGCAGCCGGAACCGCTCTGAATCCCGTATGGACTCTCGGTGCGGAATCGACGCTATGTGGCGGGATCGATGCGACGCGTGCTGTTGCCGCGAGGAGCGTAGAAGGCTCACGCGGTGCCGGCGATTGTAGTGCGGCGCGGCGCTCAGCCAACGGAGCATCGCTCGAGCGCGGATCCGGGCAGCCACGCCAAACTCAGAGCGACCGAGCGGACGACGTCGCAGTCGTGCCGGCGGACGCCTACGAGTATCGCCACTTACTCAGTGTCGCGCAACCCTGAACTTACTCCCCCACGGCACCCACCCCGCTGCGAACTTCGTGCCGAACCCCGATTCATCGAAATCCGTTCCCTTGTCTGACAGAGAAGCGTGCGCTTCGTCACGTCAGCGCTCCGCCAGAGCATCCAGGCGTCTAACGAGAGCGACGATCCGTCTGCACAACTCGACCATTCTGTCCACCGAGCCGTGCTGCTCCGTCGTCAGCTCTTCCAGCTGCAGCAGCTGCGCTTCGGCGAGGAGCGCCGCCAGCGGATTGTTTATCGCGTGTTGCAACGACAGCGCGGCCTGTCCCGCGGCGAAGATCCGTCGTGCCTGACGGAGCTCCGCCGTCACGACTGCGTCGTGGTCAAGGGCGGCTGTGAGCGCCACCGCCAGCTCCGAAGGCGAGGGATCGACGAGCCCTCGCGCCACGGCGCGCGCGCCCAACGAGTCCGCCGCCGCTCGTAAGGCGGTGTCGTCAGGCAAGGGTGTCACCACGAGAATCGCCCCCTCGAATCCACGCCCGCGGAGCGTCCGCAGGGTCTCGACGGTCGCCTTCGGCGTCGCGCCTCCATCGATCACGGCCGCGTTGGCGTCAGGGAGCTTCCCCTCGGCCACCGCCGCGACGTCCGCCGCGGCGATCGAGGTCCGTGGAAGAATCATCGACAACCGCGGCTGAAGGACGCCCGCGCGACTCTCCTCTTCCACTACCAGCAGCAATACGAGGCTCTTCTGATCTGACGTCATCTCTGGTGCTCGGCGGCCGACTGACTCCACGACATGCGGCGAGTAGTATTTGTGCATGGAATCGAGTGCACCCGCGCCAGATCTCGATCTTGCGCAGATCGTGGAAGAGTATCGCGTCACCGCGAACATCGGTACGCTCGTCGACCGCGTCCGCGCCCTCGCCGCGCGCAGCGACCCCGAGCAACTCGGGCGTTCGGCGCGTGCGTATGCGGACATGCCCGAGGTCATCATCCCGGCGTACGAAGACATCGTCGCTCGATGCCCGAACGACGCGCAGGCGATGGTGATTCTCGCGAACGCATACTGGCTTACGGGGCGCGGCGCTGAAGTCGTCGGCGCGCTCGCGTCCCGCGCGAAGCAGGCGGACGAGCGCAATCGCGGTGCCTGGCATCTGTGGGCGCTTTCCGAGCCGAATCTCCGCGTACGCGTCGACCGCTGGCGCGAAGTCGCGCGACGCTTCCCGCAGGATCAGCTCGCGCGCGCCGCGCTCGCCGACAACGCCGTCAGCCTCGCCGGCGCCGAGGACGACCCCGCGGCGCTCGATCTCGCGATTGTCACGTACGAGAGTCTGCTCGCAGAAGCGATTCGCCCCGAGCAACGCTTCGCCCTCGAGTCGACAATCAAAGCGCTTCGCAAGGGTGGCGTGTGACTGGTGGCTGGTGACTGGTGGCTGTCAGTCACCAGCCACCGAGCACCAGTCACGAGTCACCAGACGAATCGCGTCTTCGTCGCGTCCAGTCGGTCGAGCTGGCGCTTGATGTCGTCCCCGATCGCTTCGATCCTCGTTATGCTCCGCGGATTGAATTGCGGATCGAACGGACTGCGCGCCGGTCCACCGGAGACCTCGAGCACGGCCTCGAAGTTGTAGCTGTGCGTCTTGCCCGTCTTCGGGTCCGTCCACGAGCCGTGCCACGCGAGCTCGCGATTCTTCGGCCAGATGCCATATGGAAGCGCGAAGGTCCGCACGCGGTAGCCGGCGACGGCGGAATCGATGCCCATGACATTCCGCGCGATCTGCTCCTGGACGACCGCGTCCGAGTACTTGTTGAGCATCGCGTGCCAGAGCGTGTGGCCGCACAGCTCGAAGCCATTGTCGGCGAGCCATTTCACCTTCTGGAGCCGCCACTGCTTGTGCTGTCCGCGGAACTTCGGTGCGTCGCCAAAGAAGTTGTGGCCCCCCGCACCGCCGTTCAGCATGCAGAACGTCGCGCGATTCTTCCAATCCGGATGCGCCTTCTTGAAGTCGAGCCAGATTCCCATGCCGCTCGTGGGATCGATCTCGAGTGTGCCGTTGTTATCGATGTAGCTGAACTGCTCCGCGGAGGCGTCGTCGAAAACGAAGATCACGGGCGACATGCCCGCGGGAACGTCGCGGAAATCCTTGTCGAGCATTTGTGAAACCGTGATCGGCCGGTAGCCGCGCGCGTACACGTCCTCGAGATCCTTTCGGAAGCTCTCCACCGTACGTGTGTAGAGGGCGTTCTTCGTGCCGCCGATCACATGGTACTCGAGGATCGGAATGCGGCCGAGGTGATTCGGGTCGAGACGGCCCGCCGGCCGTGTGATGTCGCCGGTCGAGGACGCCGTCGTGCCGCCGCCCGGAGACGAGCCGGCGCTTCCCGCGACCGCAGCCCCGCCGGGGCGGGGCTGCGCCAGGGCACTGGTCCTGCTCGTAACGGTGGCGCCATTGCCGTCTCGACCGCAGGCGCCGGCGGCGCCAAGCGCGAGGGCAATGATGATCGACGTGCGGTTCGTGCGATATGTCATAGCGTGCTGCCGCCTATAGCCCTCAGAATAATGATTCGAAGCTCGATGCAGGAATACAAACGGGAACCCGGGACGCGCGTCGACGTAGGAATGTCATGCCTCGAACGTCGCGCTGACAGCGCCATAGCGTGAGACTTTCTCCCCGCGTCCTCGTAACGACCCTTCGGCAGCGCCTGCGCGAGGCGCCGAAGCTGGCGTTTACTACACTCGTCCGACGCCACTGGATCGGCCTGTCGCTGCTGGCCGCGGTGACGGTCGCTGTGTTCGCTACGGATGCGTGGCTCGTCACGTGTGGCTTCGCCGGCTGCCCCACTCCGTCCGAGATCCGCGCCTTCCATCCAACCGAAGGTGGACGGATTGTCGACGAGTACGGCCGCCTCATTGGCCGCCTCGCGATCGTGCGGCGCGTCAACGTCGAGCTGCGCGAAGTCCCGATGCACGTGCAGCAGGCGTTCGTCGCCACCGAAGACCGGCGCTTCTACGATCACAACGGCCTCGATTGGCGCGGCTTCATGCGCGCGCTCGTCCGGAACGTCGGATCGCTCGGCGTCCGCGAAGGCTTCAGCACGATCACAATGCAGGTGGTGCACAACAGCTTCCTCGCCGAGCGCTACCACGGTCGATCCTTTCGCCGAAAGCTCGTCGAGCTCCGCATCACCCGGCTCGTCGAGCGCGAGCTCACGAAGAATCAGATCCTCGAGCATTATCTGAATGTCATCTATCTCGGCAACGGGATGAATGGCGTCGAGGCGGCGAGTCGCGATCTCTTCGGCAAACACGTCAGCCAGCTGACCCTCGCCGAAGGCGCCATGCTCGCCGCGCTGCCGAAGGCGCCGTCGACCTACACCCCGCGGCGGAATCCGCGTACCGCCGTCAGCCGCCGGAACCTCGTGCTCGGTCTGATGGCGGATCAGGGCTACGTCACGAGCGCGGCAGCGGCGGCGGCACAACAGCAGCCGCTCCGCATCGCCGAGAACGAGTGGCATCCGTCCACCGCCGATGAGCCGTCGGCGCTCGACGCTGTGCGCGCGATCGTCGACTCCGTACTTCCGGACGTGCTCAAGGACGGAGACGTGACCGTCCACACGACCCTCGATTTCGCGCTCCAGAAATCAGCCGACCGCGCGGTGGCTCGTCAGGCGGCATCGATCACGCGCGAGACAATCGATTCCTACGGCCGCGTGAGTGAGCCCGCACAGGGAGCGCTCGTGGCGATGGACCCAGCCAGCGGCGACATCCGCGCACTCGTGCCGGGGCGAAAGACGAACAAGACTGTCCGCGGCGGCTTCAATCGGGCGCTGTTCGCGAAGCGACAGCCTGGTTCGGCGTTCAAGCCGTTCGTGTATGAAGCCGCGTTGCTCGCCGGTCTTTCTCCCGCATCGATGGTCGACGACGATCCCGTCGAGGTCGTGATCGGCCGCACGGTGTGGCGCCCGGCGAACTACAGTGACAATTACGCCGGCCAGGTGACGCTGCGCCGCGCGCTCACCCTGTCCGCGAACGCCGCGACGGTGCGCGTGAGCCGCACCATCGGCGAGCAGGCAGTGATCGCGGCGGCCCGTCGGAATGGGATCGTCAGTCCGATTCCCGCTGTTCCGGCGATCGCGTTAGGCGCTGTCGACGTCACTCCCCTCGAGCTCGTTACGGCCTACGCGCCATTCGCGAATGGTGGCCGCAAGGTGCACCCGCGGCTCGTGACGCGTATCGAGGCGCCCGACGGCACGCTGCTCTGGAGCACCGAGGTCGAGACGGCACCCGTACTCGATCCGCGTGACGCCTATGAGATCACGTCGATGCTGCGCTCGGTCGTGGACTACGGCACCGGTCGTACCTTGCGCGACCTCGGCGTAACGGGACCAGTCGCCGGCAAGACGGGCACGACGAACGACGGGAACGACGTCTGGTTCGTGGGCTATACGCCGTCACTGCTCGCCGGCGTCTGGTTTGGCTACGACACGCCGCGACCAATTGCCTACGGCGCATCCGGCGGCCACTTCGCAGCGCCCGCGTGGGCCGACTTCTATCTGAATGGCTGGAAAGAACGCGCGAACGCCGACTTCCCGGTGCCTGACGGCATGGTCATGCGCGTGATCGATCCCGAGTCTGGGATGCTGGCCACGGAGTTCTGTCCCCGTCGCCAGCGCGAGTTCTTCAAGCCCGGCACCGAGCCGCAGCTCCCGTGCTCGATGCACGAGGAGCCATTCCAATCGCAGACCGTCGACAACGGCGAGACGATCCCCCAAGTCGGCAACATCATCGAGTCGATTGGAAAGGGGATCGGCAAGCTCAAGAAGATATTTCGATTCTGAGCTGGAATTGTCATCCCGACTGAAACGAGGGATCTGCTTTTCACGCCAACGCGCTTCGATGGCATCCGGACAGAACAAGAGCGAAGACGCGAATGACGCGAAGAACTGCACGAATCCAACCGTGCGCCCGCAGCGCTCCTCGCTCAACGAGCCGTGATTTTTTGGGGGCGCGCCGAGTCTACATCGATGTGCAGTTCACAAATATCGTCCCGGCGCGTTGTGCGAGGCGCTATTGCGCCACGCGGAGCGATTCGCAATAAATTCGCGTCATTCGCGTACTCGCTGTTGGTCAGCGTGGATGCCATCGAAGCATCTAGCCGACGAAAGCAGATCCCTCTCGTTGCTCGGGATGACAACTGGCTCTAAATGAGCCCGAGCCATTTCGATGAGTCATTCTGGAAGCCTGGGAACACTGCATCCAGTCTCCGCGCGCCGAGGTGCTTCGAGATCACCTCGCTGAACACCGCCCGGAAATCCGTGGTGAGGGCGAGATCACGGCCCTCGTTCAGCTGCTCCGCTTCCAGCCCCGGCCAGCGACCGAAGACCTTCTTGCCGCCATGCACGTCGCCACCGATCACGAAGAGGGCGGTCGCGTGGCCGTGATCGGTGCCGCCGTTCCCGTTCTGCCGCGCCGTGCGACCGAACTCCGACATCGTCATGATGACGACGTCCGCCATCCGATCGCCGAGATCGCCGACGAGCGCTTGAATCGACTTCGCGAAGTCGTCGAGACGCGCCGCCAGCTGCCCCGTGGCACCGCCCTGGTTCACGTGCGTGTCCCAGCCGCCGACGTCGGCGAAGGCGATCTCGAGCCCGATGTCGGCCTTGATCAACTGCGCGATCTGCCGCAGGTGCTGGCCGAAGGGCGACCGCGGATATTCGGCGCCGTGCTCCGGGACGTACTGTTGAGGGTTTGCTGAACGGAGGATCTTCATCGCCTCGAACATCTCGCCGCCAGCCGCGTGCACCACATCCGCTGTGCCAGTGCGGTAGAGGGCCTCGATCCGCTCGGCTTCGCTGCCGTTGGTGCGAATCGAGAACTCGTCGAGGCCGTTCATCGCGATCACCGGCGCCGGACCTTCGAGGATGCGCGGCGTCTGCGGCGTCATCGCCACGGCCTCGAATGGCGACGGTTGCGTCCTCGCACCGTTAGGCGGCGGCTGCCGTCCCGCCGGGCGCGCGCCCGCGGCGCACTCCTCGCACGTGCCACGCGTCGCCAGGTAGCGGTTCAACCATCCGTCGGGAGTGCCCTTGTTGTCCGGCGTCCCGCTCTCCATGTAGTCCTGCGCATCGAAATGCGAGCGCGTGTTGCTCGGACTGCCCACCGCATGCACGGGCGCGAGAATGCCGCGGTCCCACAGCTCCTTGAACGGCCGCAGCGACGGGTGCAACCCGAAGAAGCCATCGAGATCGACGGCGGCCTGCGCGGCACCCGACACGGGTCGCGGAATCGCGATCGACGGCCGCATCCGGTAGTACGCAGCCTCGCCATGCGGCACGACCACGTTCAGCGCGTCGGCGGCGCCACGCTGGAAGAGGCAGATCAGGACCTTCCCCCGGCGATTGCCGTGCGTGGATGCCCCGCGAAGGAAGTCCATTCCGTAGACGCTGCGGCGAAGGAAGCTCGGGCTGAGCCCCATCGTCACCATCGCCAGCGCACCGGACTTCATGAAGACACGACGATTCATACGAACTCACCTCGAGTGAGCAGCGGCGTTTCGCCGCCGCTGCCTAACGACGTTGAAATTCCGGCGAGCCGAGGGCGAGCCCGACGACCTGCGCCAGTCCCTCGAGCTGTACCGGCCGGCTGAGCGGCGACGCGGCATTCGGGCGAGGACGGCCGTTCTTCGCCACCACGGCGTTGGCCTGGCGCGCGCGCGGGGGAGCCATCATGTCGTCCGCAGGCAGACTGTCATCCATCGCCATGCTCCTCGAATCAGCGCGGCCCAGCTTGTCGATCAGCGGATTCTCACCGGAGAGCAGAATCGATCGCGTTTCCGGCGACGACTGCCCGCCGAGGACGGCCTTGATGACGCCGTCCACCTGCTCCTGCCGGCTCACACCCCGCAGCGATGCCGCGGACGGCCAGCTCGCGAGCGACGCGCCCGGTACTCGGCCCGCGGCAACGGCGAGCCCGAAGTTGATGCGATTCAGAATCGCGCCGGTGTTCATCCAGGCATCGCCGCGGTCGGGCCAACCGTCGGGCGTCTGTCGCCCGAAGATCGGTTGGCCGAGCCGCGCCACGAGCTGCGCAGTCCTCGGAGTCGTATCCGGCTGCGCGTTCATCGCCCGCAGCGCGCTCGCCACGACCTCGAACGGCGTCTTTACCTTGGCGCGATACGCTGCGCGGCTGAAAAACTCAGGGGACGTCACGATGCACCGCATCGTTTCGCGGATGTCGCCATCGGTCTTCGTGAAGATGCTGGCGCACCGATTCACCAACTGCGGCGGTGCGCTGTCGCTCACGAAGTGCCTCACGAGCTTGGTCGTGATGAAACGAGCCGTCGACGGATGTCGCGCGACGATGTCGAGAACGTCCTGGCCGTCTTCGATTCCTCGGCCGGCGGCGAGCGTGTGCCCGAGCACGACCTTCGAGCCGGCGTCGTGCATCTCGGGGCGGAAGACGAACTCGCCGTCACGCGGATTCATCGTCCATCCAGTAAGCGCTCGCGCGACCTCGATGACGTCCTTCTGCGAGTAGCCGCCGTCGACACCCAGGGTGTGCAGCTCCATCAGCTCGCGAGCGTAGTTCTCGTTCAGCCCCCGCGCGCGTCGCGGTTGAGCGGCCGGTCGGCGCGCGAGTCCGAATGGACGCCGCGGCTGTCGCGCCGCGGCCAGCGTCGGATGCGTGCTGTCGGCGGCGCTCTGCCAATTGTCGAGGAAGAAGAGCATCGCCGGGCTCTGCGCGACAGCGCCCAGCAGATCACGGAACTTGCCTAACGCGTGCGGCCGGATCACGTCCCGATCGTACGATGCGAGGAAGAGCCGCGTCTGCCCCTTTCCGGAATACACCGAGAAGTGGTTCTCCCAGAAGTCGACCATCACTTCGTCGAGCTGCCGCTCGCTCACCACGGCGCGCGCCAGCTTCGCCGATTGCACGTCGCCGACGATTCGCTGCGCACGCCGCGCGAGGTCGCGGAGCTGCGGATCCTGGGCGAGCGCCTCGCGACGCACGTCGCGCTTGCTCGCCGAGGTGTCGCCGTCGGCGCGCAGCTGCATCTGCTCGCGGCGCCGAGCCTGCTGCACCTGCCGGAAGGTCTCCACCAGATCCGAGGTGCGCGCGTTCAGCGTTTCATAATGACCGACCAACGCCTCGGCCGCCGCGTCGTCGATGCGGTCCGGCGTGAGCTGCAGCGCGATCCAACGGTCGACGCCCATCGCCCGAACCTGGCTCGCGTCACCCGGTCGGGCGCCGAAGGCGAGTCGATTGAGGACCTGCTGCACCTGCTCGTCTGGGAGCAGCTCGCGAGGCTCCGAGACGGCATATACCGGCGCCGCGACCGCGGCCGACCGTGTCTGGCTCGACACCGGTACGACGGCAGAGCACGCGGCCAAATCCAGCGCGAGGACCAGGAGCGAAAGGCGGGATGAACGCATCGGAGCACCAAACAGAGTTGAGAACGTACCCTTGGTAGACGCGGGTGGCGGGAGGCCGTTAAGAGCCGTCAGCCCGCCGTTGCTCGCTCGTATCGGCTTTTGTGACCGGAACTTGGCCTTCTCTCTTGCGCCATTCGGCACTTCGATCTTACGGTTGTCCTGCCACCTCTTCACCGGTGGCGCCTGCCCGCAGGAGCATCCCCATTCTTCTCGATCAACAACGGCGGCTCGCCACCTACGACGCCTTCGTCGACACTGCCACGGTCTCCGTGGCCGAGGCGAGCGCTGTCAAGCGGCCGATTGCCCTTCTCGTCGCGGACGTCGACCACTACCGCCACCTTGCCGATGATTACGGTGAGGCGTACGCGGACAAGGTGCTGCGCACCATCTTCGATCTCGCACGCGCCAACCTCCGGGAAGGAGAGCTGGTCGCGCATCCCGGCGGCGACGAGTTGGTGGCGCTGCTCCGCGCCTCCACGTCGGCGGCGCGCGACGTCGCGGAGCGGTTGTGCGCCGCTGTTCGCGGCCACCTCTTTCCCGAGACGGACCGCGGGCCCGCTCCACGCGTCACGATCTCCATCGGTGTCGCGAGCGCGCCGGACCACGGGCTGAGCTATCAGGTTCTGCATGCCGCGGCGGACGCAGCCCGGGTGCGACTCAAGACGCAGGGTCGCGATGGCGTCGCGGTTGCGCCGCTTCCTGGCCACGAAGTTCCTCGCCGGCGCCTCGACATCGATCGCTTCGCCGGACGCGCCGACGAATTCCGCTCTCTCGTCCGCTACCTGGACGAGGCCGTTGCCGGCTCGCCGCGCGCCGTCGCCATTCTTGGCGAAGCGGGCGCCGGGACAGCCACTCTCGTGCGTCGGCTCGAGCCGGAGGTGCGACTGCGAGGCGGATCGCTCGTCGTCGGCCGGTCGCGAGAGCAGCGCGTGCGCGAGCCGTACGGCGTCTGGACGTCGCTCATCGCGGCGCTGCACCGACTGCCCGGCGCCCCTTCGGGGCCGTGGCGGGAGTTGCATCACCTGGTGCGCGCGGTCGGAACGGATGCCTCCACGACGTCGACGCCCTGGGGAAGCAAGTACCGTCTCCTCGACGAGGTTACGCAATACATCCGCCTCGTGGCGCAGAAGCGTCCGCTGGTGCTCCTGCTCGACGAGATGCAGTGGGCCGACACGGCGTCCTGGGACGTCCTCGAGCATCTCTGCCAGCAGCTCGGTGATGAGCGTTTGCTAATCGGGCTGACGTTCCGGACCGAGCCCGCGTACGCCGAAGCAGCGGAACGCCGCCAGGCGCTGACGCGGAGCGCGACGTATCGCGAGATCGTCTTACCGCGGCTGACGCGGGACGAAGCAAAGCGGTGGCTCGAGGGCGCGATGCACGGCCAGGAGGTGGGCCGTGAGCTGTTGGCCTTCCTGTACCGTCATACAGAAGGGAATCCGTTCTTCATTGCCCAGCTCCTCCGAACGCTCGTCGAGGAGGGCGCTCTCTGGCATGCGGAAGGCCGCTGGCAATGGACACCGGTCTCCGAGCTGCGAATCCCGATCGGTCTGCCCGCGCTGATCGCGCGCCGGCTGGGCCGGCTGTCGTCGAGCACGCAGGCAGTGCTGAGCATCGCCGCCGTCATCGGCGGCGAATTCGACGTCGGTCTCGCCGTGGCGGCGGGCGCTGGTAGCGAGGCGGCCGTGCAGCTCGCGCTCTCCGAAGGCCTCGCCGCAGGTGTGCTCAAGCCGTCGTACGAGCGCGGCGGGCGCGGTTACGCGTTCACTCACGCCCACATCGTCGACGCGCTCGTGCAATCGCTGCCACAGGATCGTCTCCGGCAGACACACGAACGCGTAGCGGAGGCATTGGAGCTGCGCGATAAAACGCGGGTCTCCGAGATTGCGCTGCATTACGATGCAGCCGGTAACGGCGCTCCTGCCTATCTCTACGCACTCATTGCCGCTGAGCATGCTGAGCGCGTGTACGCCTATGCCGCGACGAGCGGATTCCTGAACGTTGCCGGACGCAACGCGTCGACTCCCGCGGAGCTCGCCGAAGTGCGCCTTCGGCTCGCGACCCTCGCGGAAGTCACCGGTCGATTCGACGAAGCGGAAGAGCTCTGCGATCTGGCGATCGAGTGGTTCGTCGGCAAAGGCGACGCGAAGCGCGCGCTGATGCTGCGGCGGATGCGGGAGCGCGCGCGCAAGGAGCTGGGACGACCACCCAATCTCAGCCTCGAGAGCTTGCTGCAGCTCGAGCAGGAGGCTCGTTCACTCGGTTATGTGAGTGAGCGAATCGAGATCATGATGATGCTGTCGCAGACGTACGGTCGGCTGGGCGATCTCGTCGCGGCGGAGCGCACAGCAAAGGAGTGTGTCGAGGCAGCGGAACGACACGGCGATCTCATGCTGCTGACGCAGGCACTCACCAGGCTCGCTGTCACGTTGGAGATCGATGATCCGGATCGCGCCGAGGAGATCTACCTCAGAACTCTCGACATCGGCCAACAGACAGGCGATGCGGCGGTGCAGGCGCGCTCGCACAACAACCTCGGCAACATCGCGATTCGTCGAAATGATTGGAAAAAGGCGCGGACCTCGTATCGCAACGCAATCGCGTTAGCGCGAGGTGCCGGCATACCTGATTTCTGGGGCATAGCTGCGCTGAACCTCGGTGTTACTCACCACCGGACCGGCGAGTACGATCGTGCCCGCGAGCTGCTCGGTGAAGCGCTGGCGCTCGTTGCCGCGGTCAAGAACAGCGAGATCCAGCTCTACGCTCTCTACAACCTCGCGCACGTCGAATGGGAGAATGACCGCTGGGAATCTGGAGCTGAGCTGTACGAGGCGACGGCATCCTTGGCGCAGCGCATCGGTGCCTCGGACGTGCAAATCGGCGCGATTGCGGCAGTCGGACTCTGCAATATCGAAGGCAACAACGTGGAGAAGGCCCGAGAAGCGAGCGAGGAGATCCAGGAGCTCCTTACTCGGCGGTCCGACTGGTTCCAGGGGCGTGAGTTCGCAGTCGCTTTGCGAGTGTCGCTGCTCGTCGCTGACGGAGATAGCGCCGAGGCGATCGATCAGTACGAAAAGGCCGCTTCATTTGCTGAGTCGTTCGATCTCTATACAGCAGCGTGGCTTACGGCCATCTGTGGACGAACGCTGCTGCCGCACGCTCCCGAGCAGATGCGAACCTGGATCGAGCGATTCAGATCACAGGTCGATCAATTCGGCTACGCTGGTATTGCAAAGCGGTTCAATGAGTTAGTGGCAGGGTGACACAACTCACGGCGGTGGCATTGGCTCTGGCGAAGGTTGTGCCGTCACCTTAGCTTGGTGTCGATGCTGGCGCCTAAGGTAATCCTCGCCCGATCCTTCGGGCGGGCTCACCCACATTGGTCGACGACGACTATGCGACGAAACACCCTCTATCTGCTCGTGGGTGCAGTAGCGGCGCTGGCTGTCGCGTGCCGAGATGCAGCAGTTGCTCCAGCACGCAGTGCCACCTCTCTCTCCGCTGCAGCCTCTCCGTCGCTTTCCGCGGGCGGAATCAATCAGAACCGAACGCTGATCGGCACGATCGAGCTCTCGCCTAACGGCGGCACGTATCACGTCGGTGACTTCGACATCGTGATGCCTGCGGGAGCAGTCTGCGATCTCGGCACGAAATACGGTGCACGCTACTGGGATGACGACTGCACTCCAGCGGCGAACAGCATCACCGTAAACGTGATTGCCAAGAAGCAAGGCAAGCTCGTGAGCGTGGATTTCCAGCCGGATCTCCGTTTCCGCCCGGCTGCGGGTTGGGTCGTGATTCAGACAAACGCGTACCGCGATCTGCTCACCAGCCCGGCGGTCCGTCAGCTCCCTTCGAAATCGGGATTCTTCGAGAATCTGTCGATTCAGTACGTCCCGACCGGTGGTGGTCGACAGATCAACGAATTCCGCTCGAGCGGCGATCCATCGCTGCTGACGCATGTGGATCTCGGCACCGGACTCGTATGGCGCCGCGTGAAGCACTTCAGCGGTTACATCGTGAGCATCGGTGCGAAGTGCGATCCGACCGTCACCGGCATCGATGCTGTGTGTCAGGTGGATGACGGTGGCCTGGGCGGCACCGGAACCGTCGTCGGTGGCACCGCGAACGTGATGATGATCGGTGGGCTTTCGCTCTCGACGGTCATCGTGATACCTAACGATTCGACGACCACTCCGTAGGACCACCAAAATTTCATAACACGAACGGGGCGCCGCGTCATGCGGCGCCCCGTTCGTTTTTCGCCTCGTCAGTCCTCAGCGTCGTTGCCGTCCGCGGCGCGAAAGACATAGCCGACGCCGCGGATGGTGCGGATCATCGATTGGCCGCCATCGGCCTCGAGCTTCTTCCGCAGATAGGCCATGTACACATCGACGATGTTCGTCGCATCCGGGTCTTCCGGGCCGTGCTTCCACACCTGCGCCACGATCGCTGCACGGGTCAGCGTGCGCCCTGGATTTCGCATCAGGTACTCGAGGAGCGAAAACTCGCGCGGACTGAGCGAGATCGGCCGTCCGTCGCGCCAGACTTCACGGGTGAGGGGATCGAGCACGACGTCGCCCACTTTCAGCTGCGCGGCGCGGGTTCGCAGCGCTGCCCGGCGTAGGAGCGCGCGGACTCTGGCCAGCAACTCCTCGGCGTCGAATGGCTTCCCGAGGTAGTCGTCGGCGCCAGCCTCGAGGCCGGAGACCCGGTCGGCGACGCCGCCACGAGCGGTGAGCATCAAGACTGGCGCGGTGAGTCCGCCACGCCGCAGCTCGATCGCGACCTGCAGTCCGTCTCGACCGGGAAGCCCGAGATCGAGAATGACGAGATCGGGTTGCTGCTCGAGGGCGCGCGCGAGCCCCGAATTACCGTCCATCGCCGCCGTCACGTCATAGCCCTGCTCTCCGAGAACACGCTCGAGGAGTGAGACAACCTCGGCGCTGTCCTCGATGATGAGAATTTTCGAAGCCTGCACGACGGCGAACATCGCGCGCCAAATTAGTTCTGACTCATGCCGGGGCAAGGGCGCGCCAAGAATCTTCGCGTGAGGCAGCGCCTTGGCGCGGACGCGTTCGCGTCATGCGCCACGCTGATTGGGTCGGAAGAACTCTCGCGTTTTACCGTCCGCGCGCGCTCTCTGCGACAGGAGAAATCGCACTCGGCACTTGAGTGCACACTGACAGGCGGCTTCCTTTGTGCCGTGCGCCGGCCGCGACTTGTAATGGGAATCACCACGGGCATCGTACCCGCCGCGGCAACGACGGGGATGTTGCTGGGCTACGGCCTTCGACTCGGCGCCGCGTCGCGGGTCTTTCAGGCGATTGGTGCGGTGCTCATCGGCACGGCTGGCGAGAGCGTGACCCATTCGTCGCTGGCGGCCATTGTGGGCATCGTGCTACACGTTGCCGCCACACTGGCCTGCGGCGTCGCCTACGTCGCGTTCGGCGGCGACTCTGAGGATCACCGCATCGCGTGGGCGATCGCGATTGGCGCCGCCGTGTCAGCGCTCGCGTTTCTCGCCGTGCGCACCTTTGCCGGATCGATCGCCCTAGTGCTGACGCCAGGAAATCTGATCGCGATCGGGGCGGTCATCGCCATAACGCTGCCGATCGGCATGCGCCTTGCCCCTACCCGTCTGTAAAAGAATTGACCGCACGTTGCAACGTGACAGAGTTGCAACCGCGATGTGACTGCAAACGTATCAGCAGCAGTTTCACTGGAACATCGCGTACGTCGGCGGGTTCGATCTGGTGTCGCTCTGCTCGCGCACCGGAGTCATGCTGCACGGAGTCGTGAGGCTGCGGGGAGGGGAGACGCGATGATCGAGCAGTACCATTTTCAGGAGGAGGGCATGGACGTTCTCGTCATGCTCGAAGAGAACCCTGATCACTCGCCGGTGCTCGCGCACGTCAACTCGGTGCCGTCTCCGCTTGCTTCCGCGGAGCGCCCGTCGCGCGACATCGTGACGCTGTACGGAGCGCCCAGTCCGGAATCGCTCGCGCTCGCGCTTGCGGCTGCCGTGGAGTGTCATCGTTCGGCCGAGGCCAATACCGAGGCCATTCGCCATCTGGGTGTCTGGCCCGAGCGCGGCGCCATCGGCGACGCGGCGTGGCGCGACGTGAACACGGGTCAGCTCATGACACGCGATCTCGAGATCCCGCTCGAGATCCTGCACTCCACCGCTGGCCGGCTGCTCGCCGAGTGCGGCCAGTTGATCCGTCGCCTCGTGGCCGGGCTGTCGATGCCCGATTGGCCCGAGGGCGCGCGGCGCGCGATCACCGTATCGATCGGTCCGATCGTCGGACTGACCGCGCCGGTCTTCGCACCGCTCGAGACCATGCTCGACCGCATTCGTGAGGCGGAAGGCCTCGCTTTCGAAAGCGAAGGAGACTGATCCGAGCAGAGAGCAGAGCGTAGAGGGCAGAGAGTAAAGGGTCGACGGCTTTAGCCGTCGACCCTTTTTTCTGCTCTAGCCCGCTATCCGCAACCCTTCGCCCGCTGCTCTCCACCCTCTGCTCTCCACTCTCTGCTCTCTGCCCTCTTGACTCATCTCGCTCCGAACGCGAGCCTATCGACAAGAGAGAGGGGGAGCATGTCACGGCAGTTCACTCGCCGCCCGGCCAAATCGACTCCAGCAGATGCTCGCGTCTTCTCGGATGACGCGGGCCGACTGTGGAGCGCCGTCCGCACACCGGGCGCCATCGTCTTCACGTGCATCAGTGACGCGCGAAAATCAGGGCGCGCCCTCGCGATCGAAGACACCGTGCGAGAGGACGAGACCGGAGATGAAACTCTCCGGGCGTGGCTCGGCGCCGCGCCCAAAATCGGTTCACTCAGTTAGGCGGAAGGAGCGCGACTCATGACGGAGTTCAAGGGCTCAGAGATCCGCAACATCGCGGTGGTGGGACACGGGGCGAGCGGCAAGACCAGTCTGGTCGATGCGCTCGCCTTCGTGTCAGGTGCCAGCAAGCGTCACGGAGCGGTGAAGGACGGAACGTCTCTCACCGACACCGCGCCCGAAGAGATCGAGCGCGGCTACTCCATCAACCTCGGTGTCGCGTTCGCCGAATGGCAGGGAACGAAGATCAACATCATCGACACGCCCGGGTTTCTCGATTTTCAGGGCGACGCGGTTGCCGGGCTCGCGGCAGCTGACGGCGCGCTCTGCGTCGTGAGCGCGGCGAGTGGCGTCGAGGTCGGCACCGAGCGGATGTTCCGCGAAGCGGTGAAGCGTCGCGATCCCGTCCTCTTCGTCGTCTCGATGATGGACAAAGAGCACGCCGACTTCGATCGCATCTATCAGCAGATCAAGACGCGGCTCTCGTCGAAGGTGATTCCGGTGGAAGTCCCGCTGGGCGAGGGCCCGGATTTCCATGGCGTCATCAATCTCTTCACGAAGAAAGCGCTGCTCTTCAAGCATGGCTCGAAGAGCGGAGAGTTCCAGGAAGTCGACATCCCCGCGGACTATCGCACGCAGTTCGACCGCTATTACCAGGAGCTGATCGAGTCGATCTCATCCACTGACGACACGCTGCTCGAGCGCTACCTCGAGGGCGGCGAGATCGGACGCGACGAAGCGATCGCCGGAATGAAAGAGGCGATGAAGCGGATGGAGCTCTTCCCGCTCTTCTGCGTTTCGAGCGAGCTCAATTACGGCGTCCAGGCCGTGCTCAATACGATCGTGGAACTGCTTCCAAACGCTTTCGAGATGGAAGAAGTCCACGCCTTCAAGGGCGCGGAAGGAAACGCCACCGTCGAGATCCACGCCGAGGACACGAAGCCGTTCACCGCGCTCGTGTTCAAGACGATGTCCGAGCCGCACGTCGGCGACGTCAGCTTCTTTCGCGTGTTCTCGGGCTGCGTGGTGAATGGCCAGGAAGTGTTCAACGCCACGCGCGACACGCCGGAGAAGGTCAATCACCTGTCCATCGCGCAGGGCAAGGAGCGGATCGAGGTGAATCGCCTCTGCGCGGGCGACATCGGCTGCGTCGCGAAGCTCAAGAGCACACACACGAACGACACGCTCTCGACGCGCGAGCATCCCGTGCGTCTGCCACAGATCAACTTCCCGGAGCCGATCATCGAAATGGCGGTGCACGCCGCCGCCCGCGCCGACGAGGAGAAGCTCCAGGCCGGCTTGCACAAGCTGCACGAGGAAGATCCGACCTTTCAAACGCACTACAACGCCGAGACGCACGAGACGATCATCAGCGGCGTCGGCGAGCGGCATCTCGAGATCTCGCTCGCGAAGCTGCGGCGAAAGTATGGCGTGCAGGCGCAGCTGACGCGGCCGAAGATCGCGTATCGGGAAACGCTGAAGGCCCGCGCCGAAGGGCAGGGCAAGCACAAGAAGCAGACAGGCGGGCGCGGCCAGTTCGGCGATTGCTGGGTGCGCATCGCACCGGCGCCGCGCGGCGGGGGCTACGAATTCATCGACAAGATCGTCGGCGGCGCGATTCCCCGGCAGTACATCCCCGCGGTCGACCGCGGCATACAAGAGGCGTCCGTGCGCGGCGTGCTCGCGGGCTACCCGGTCGTCGACTTCAAGGTCGAGGTATTCGACGGATCGTTCCACACCGTCGACTCCAATGAGCAATCTTTCAAGATGGCGGGGATTCAGGCGTTCAAGACCGTCGCACCGAAATGCAAGCCAGTACTGTTGGAGCCGCTCGCCGAGATCGACGTCGTGACGCCGGATGACTACATGGGTGACGTGCTCGGCGATCTCTCGTCGCGCCGCGGCCACATTCTCGGCACCGAAGCCATCGACTCGGGAACGACGGGGAGTGGAACGCGGGTACGCGCGATCGTGCCCGAGGCGGAGCTGCACAGCTACGCCGGCACGCTGCAATCGATGACCCAGGGCCGGGCGACGTTCACGAAGCGCTTCAAGGGCTACGAGGAAGTTCCACACGAAGTCGCGCAGCGCGTGATCGAGGACGCCTCGAAGGAGCAGGAGGAGGCCGCGGTCCATTGACAGGAGGAACCATGCACGTGTCGCGTCGAGTTCTCGCTGCCGTGATGATCGCGCTGGTCGCCTGTGCGTCCGGCGGCGGCCCCTCCGCCAAGACGCAGAATCCGAGCGTGATCTCACAGGACGAGATCGAGGAGAGCTCCGCGTCGAACGCGTTCGAGGTGATCCAGCGGCTCCGCCCGAGTTTCCTCCGCACGCGCGGCGCCGTCCACGGCACTCCCGGCGCGGCAAACGCAATGGAGATGGTGGACCTCGTCGTCTATCTCAACGAGAACCGGTTGGGCGGCACGGACCAGCTGCGCCAGATCGCCACGACCGACATCCGCGAGATCCGCTACTTCAATTCGTCGGAAGCGACCACCAAGTGGGGCACCGGCCACAGCGCCGGCGCTATCCAGATCGTCTCGCGCTGACGCGCGGGGCGAGTTTATAATATTGTTAACCTTCCAGTTGCTCGCAGAGGCACTATGGAGATTCGTACGTATCATCTCCTCGCCGCGCTCGTCGTCGCCGCCGCTCCGGGTTGCGCCTCGTCGTCCTCCGGCGCGGGCGCGAGTCAGCAGGCGACCCACCGAGGCTCGCCCGACCGCATCACTCAGGAAGAGCTGGCGACGGTCGACGTCCAGAACGCATTACAGGCGGTGCAGCGGTTGCGGCCGAGCTTCCTGCAGAACCGCGGCGGCGCCTCGTCGTCGATTACCCAGGGTCCGCAGGACGTCGTGGTCTACGTCGATCAGACGAAGATGGGCGGCCCGAACACGCTCGCTCAGATTCCGATCTCAGACGTCAAGGAGATTCAGCATCTGAGCGGAACCGACGCGACCCAGCGTTACGGAACGGGCCACGGATCGGGAGTGATCCTCGTGATCCGCAAGTGACGGTCGACGGTTGACGGTTGACCGTGGTCGGTCGACGGTGAACGGTTGACGGTGAATTCGGAATGAAACGGTGATGGGGTGGCTGAGCACGATGCTCTCGCCACCCCATCTCCGTTCACAGATCACCGTCAACCGTCCACCATCACGATCCAGTCTTCCGGCGACGCCTCGGACGCGCGGGCGCCGCGGCCGCCTTCTTTCCGATCTGGATGGGCACGACGTCGTTCTGCGCCGCGGGAGCGAGCGGATCCCCACAGCCCGAGACAGTGATCGGCTGACGCGGCTGCTTGTAGACGAAGCGCTTCCCTTCGTAGTTCCGGAAGATCACCTCGTCCTCGGTGATCTCCTCCACGTACTCGGGAAGGAGCGGCACCTTGCCTCCGCCCCCCGGTGCGTCGATCACGAAATGCGGCACGGCGAGACCCGAGGTCCATCCGCGCAACGCTTTCACGATCTCGAGTCCTTTCTCGACCTGCGTGCGGAAGTGCTCGCCGCCCGCGACCTGATCGGCCATGTAGATGTAGTACGGCCGCACGCGCGCCTTGAGCAGCTTCTGCATCAACTCCTTCATCACCTGTGGATCGTCGTTCACGCCGCGCAGCAGCACGGTCTGGCAACCGAGCGGAACGCCGGCGTCCGCGAGTCGGGCGAGCGCCGCTACCGATGCCGGCGTGAGCTCGCTCGGATGATTGAAGTGCGTGTTCATGTACACGGGATGGTACTTCCTCACCATCTCGCAGAACTCCGGCGTGATGCGCTCGGGCAAGTGCGAGGTGATGCGGCTCCCGATGCGGATGATCTCGATGTGCGGGATCGCGCGCAGCCGCTGGAAGATGTACTCGAGCCGGCGGTCGGAGAGCATCATCGGGTCGCCGCCCGACAGGATCACGTCGCGAATCTCGCTGTGCGCGGCGAGATATTCGAACGCCGAGTCGTACTGGTTGAGCGGGATCTTCTCTGGATCACCGACCTTGCGGCGGCGCGTGCAGAAGCGGCAGTACGACGCGCAGACCGGGCTCACGAGAAAGAGCGCGCGGTCCGGATATCGATGGGTGATGTTCGGGACGGGCGAATCGCCGTCTTCGTCGAGGGAGTCGATGACGCCGTCGACGATGTCGAGCTCCTGAACCGTCGGCACGTACTGGTTCCACATCGGATCGCCGACTTCCTTGATCTGCGCGAGTGCCGCCGGCGTGATGCGCATCTGAAAATTGTCGAACGCCGGCTTGAGCGCGTCGACGTCGATCGCGTCCGCGCCGAATTTGGTCGCGAGCTTGTCCAGCGAGTCGATGCTCTCGTGCAGGATCTTCTGCCAGTCACTCATGGCGAGATGGGCTAGGGTCGGGAAACGAAGACCTGGGGGACGGAAGAAGAGACTTGGTGTAGATCACGCGATCGTCGCACACGGCGTAAAAATCCCGCATGCGCGCGACCTCACGGTATCCGCGGCCCGTATAGAACCGCCGCGTCGGTGCGTACTCGGCGCGGGAAGAGGTTTCGACCACGAGCAGGCGCGCGCCCCGTGCGCGCAACTGCTGCTCCACTCCAGCGAGCACACTGGAACCGGTGCCGTGACCTTGTGCGCTCGGATGCACGGCGATCCAGTACAGATCGAAGGTTCGATCCGTTCCCGGTGTCGCGCCGAAGCAAGCGTAGGCGACGAGATCGTCCTTGTCGAAGCCGCCGAGGAACTCGTAGTCGCCGGAGGGCGCGTCGTCGAACAGCTCGAGCGCAACCGAGACTTCGGCGGGACGGAAGACGGCCGTGGCGTCGAGGATCTCCCGCAGACGTTCACGGTGAGCTCGCTGCAACGCGCCAAGCCGCATTCCAGTCACCTGATTCAGTGATCGCCGACAGCTTGCTGACTCGGCTCGCCGGATGGCGCACCTCGCCTGTATCGCGCCGCGCGGCCGGAACGCGTACCGCCGTCCTCGAGATCAGCACTGAAGAGATCGAGCGACGGCGCCGGCTGCAGCTCGTCGTCGGTGACGCCAGAGAGGCGCTGCGCGAGCGCCCAACCCTCTTCGACGGAGACCTTCTCGCGATTCCGATCGAGTCCGAGCTCGCACAATCCGCGAATGAGCGCGGGATACTCGATGCCAGCGACACCGGCCATTCGGGCGAGACCCGCGTCAGGCGCGATGTCCGGATTCGCATTCACCTCGAGAATCCACGGCTTCCCGGCGGCATCGATGCGCATGTCGACGCGGCCGTAGCCGTGACCGCCGACGAGCTTCCACGCGGCGAGTGCGATGCGCCGAACTTCCGCTGCGAGCTTGGGCGCCAGGTCCGCGGGGCAGCGTGGTGCGCTGCCGACGTCCTCCTCGCTGCCGACGAGCCACTTGGATTGATAGGTCACGATGCGCCACTTGCCGCGGGGCATCGCGCCGAAGTCGATCTCCGAGATCGGAAGCACCGTGTCGCCGAGAATGCCGACGTTGATCTCGCGGCCATCGACGTACCGCTGAACGAGCACTTCGTCCCAGCGCTCGAGCATCGCGTCGACGCGCGTCGTTAGGGCGCGCATCGTCCGCACCACCGACCGCTGCTCGACGCCGAGCGATGCGTCCTCCGCCGCCGGCTTACAGATGCTCGGGAAGCCGACCGAGGTGAGTGCGCCGCCTCGGCGCACCGTGCTCCACTGCGGAATCGGAAGACCGGCACGCTCGAGCAGGCCGTTCACGACATGCTTGCGGAGACAGAGCGACGTCGTGTAGCTCGAGCTTCCGGTGTAGGGCACGCCGAAGAGCTCGAGCACGCCGATCACCGGAGGCTCGTAGGTCGCGACGCCGTCGATTCCCTCGCAGACGTTGAATGCAAGGTCGAATTTTCCGCGGCGGACGCGCTCGATCCAGCGTCCGTCGAGGAAGACCGGAATCCGCACGACCTGATTCCCCTCGGCGAGGAGCGCGCGCTCGATCGCTTCGACCGTCCCGAGAATGAGCAGGTCCGGTGAGCGTGCGAGCGCCGACGCGCCGTCGAAGAGAATGGCGATCTTCACGCGACCGCCTGTGTGTCGTCCGTGCCGAGTGCCTGACGGCGCGAGCGCGCCGGACGGCGCCGCATCGAGATGCCGCAGCGCTCGGCCGCGTGGAGGAGGCAGCTCTGAATGAGCTCGTCGTACGAGAGGCCTGCGGCGCGCGCCGCTTTCGGCAAGCACGAGTTGTCCGCCGGATCCGGAAGAATGCCGGGGAGCGGATTCACCTCGACGACGTTGGGTACTCCGTCCGCGTCCAGTCGCACGTCGACGCGTGCCCAGTCACGACAGCCGAGCACTCGATACGCGCGAAGCACGACGCGCTCGATGGCGACGCGCATCGTGTCGGTGACCGGCGCGGGGCAGGCGAAGATGTCGAGCGGCTGCTCGGGCCGGTCCCAGATCCATTTCGCTTCGAAGCCGTAGATCGGGACGGCGCCGCTTGGCAGCGCGCTGAAATTCATTCCCACGATCGGCAGCACACGTGCATCGCTTCCATTTCCGAGGACGCCGCAGGTGAACTCCGCGCCCGGGAGGAATTCCTCGACGAGGACGGGCTGCTGATACGTCTCGAGGAGATGGAGCACCTGCGCCTCGAGCTCGTCGGCGCTCTTCACGAAGTTGCGCTCCGTGATTCCCTTCGACGAGCCTTCGTGCACGGGCTTCACGAAGAGCGGCACGATCTCCGAGGGCGGTGAGAGCGGCAGCGCGCCGGCGAGGAGATGATCGAGATCCTTTGCCGAGTCGACGAGGAGGAACGGCGCGGTCGGGACGCGATGATAGGTGAGAATCTCTTTCGCGCGCGACTTGTCGAGGCAGAGCGAGAGCGTGAGCGGATCACTCCCCGAGTACGGCACACCGAGGAATTCGCAGATGGCGGGGATGTGCGATTCGCGATTCACGCCGTGGAGTCCTTCGGCGATGTTGAAGACGATGTCCGGCCGCGCGGCGCGGAGCCGCTCGGGAAAATCGGGCGATGCTTCGAGACGAATGACTTCACCATATGCAGCGAGCGCGCCGGCGATCGCGTCGATCGTCTGCGCGGAATCCCATTCGGCATAGAGATCATCGGCCGAGGACGCGGCGCTGGCGGCGGCAGCAGCCGTCGGCGCTTCTGTGATCCGGGACGCGTCGTCCCGGCCCGTACTGGGAGGGTCCTCTTCCGGACGCGGTGTCTCGCTCTCGTCGATCGCGAGCGCCGCGGTCTGCTCAGGCTTCTGGTTGTACGCGAATCCGATGCGCGTCATCCGATCTCGTTGGGTCGACCACGGCGCGGAGTCGCCGCTCTTGTGTGCCGAGCTCTGTGCATCACGTGCACTCGTTGCTGGTCGACGCTGCGCTAATGAGTCGCGCAAGAGCGGTGCCATGTACGAGTCGGGCGCAAAATACAAACTGCGATTTTTTCGCGCAATGAAAATTTTTCGGTGATTGGCGACTGGTGGTTGGTGATTGGTGATCGAGGTACGCGACGAGCTTCGCTCGTCGCAATCCGAATTCACCAGCCACCAACCACCAGCCACCGATCACACTTTGTGGTAGATCACTCTCGCCGCCTCACGGCGATCCTCGCCGGTGTAGATCTCGAAGTCGGAGAAAAATCCCAGCGCCTCGCACTGAAGGAGACGCAGGATGGCGACGGCGGCGCGACGGATCTCGAGCTCGGCGCCTTCGCTCGCGCGCAGCTCGAGCATCGTTCGCCACGCGCGGGCGTTCGCGGTCACGACGATCTTCGTCTCCGTCGCGTTGGGAAGGACGGCTCGCGCCGCCTCGCGCGCCATCTTCCGCCGGTGCACGCGGTCCGCCACCCAGCCGTAGCGCTCCATCAGCTTCTCCACGAGCGCGACGTATGCGCGCTGCGCCTGCTCGATCTGCTCGCGCCACTGGGCCTCGAGATTCTCGTCGCCGATCACCGCGGGCGGAATGACGAAGCTCGCCTCCGACTCATCGACGTAGCGCTGGGAGAGCTGCGAGTACGCGAAGCCCGCCCGGTGCCGCACCAGCTCGTGCGTCAGCGACCGGCTCACGCCCTCGAGCAGCAGGGTGTAGTTCGCATGCTCGAGCACGGAGCCATGGCCCTGCTTCTTGATGTTGTCGAGGTACTCGCGCGTCGACCGCTTCGCCGGATTGTGCTGGCTCATGTAGCAGACGCGACCCGCGAACTCCGCGAGACGCTCGCCGTCGGTGCTCTCGCCGATGTAGTTCACCGGCAGGTGCTCGGGCGTGGTGAAGGTCGGCCGGGCGAGCAGCGTGACCGTGGGCTCGTAGTAGAAATGCGACATGGCGGGAGATGCGGGGAGGCGACGCGACGACGGCGACAGACAAAGCAAGACGCGCCGGCGAGACGCGTCAACCCACGCGGCTATCCGAGCGCTGCCGCTTCGTCGAGCAGCTCGAGGCGCGAGCGCGCGTATGCTCGTTCGAGCTCTACCCGCGCGAGCGCCGCGCGTGCCGCCTTGGGCAGCGGCGCGAGCGAGGGATCGTACTTGATCTCGCCGAGCGCGCGCCCGCCGCGCATCGGCACCTTCACTCCGGGATTGAAAATCCCGGTGGGGTCGAAGCAGTGCTTCACGAGAGCAAACCGCTCGCGTGCCGCATCCGACCAGACGCGCTCGAGCAGCGGCGTGCGGAGTCGGCCGTC
>Ga0070681_10000470_pt1 | contig 32838 bp, 32 predicted proteins | sample KBSC83BmetaG_FD_65650 | JGI IMG/M metagenome (GOLD analysis project Ga0070681, IMG submission 65650) | Corn rhizosphere microbial communities from Kellogg Biological Station, Michigan, USA - KBS C8-3B metaG | ecosystem: Host-associated > Plants > Roots > Rhizosphere | place: USA: Michigan...
ACGTCGGCGGATCCGCCCGGCGGATACGGCACGACGAGCGTCAGCGGACGCGAGGGAAAGGTCTCGGCCCCGGCAGGCTGGACCGCGAACGCGGGCACGACGAGCAGCAGCGACAGCACGGCATTGCGAAACGTTCGGCTCATGGGGCTCCTCAGGATTCTTAAGCTCCGCCCGAAGGCGGCACCGTCGATCAATGCTGCGAAGTCCCGCGCCGGCTGTCCAATACCGATCAGGCGGCGGGCTGATAGCCGGCGCGAATCACGCCGGATTTCTGGCACGCAGCGCGTCCTTCATCGCACGGCGCGCGGTGGCGACGAAGCCGCGCACGATGGGGTTGTCGTTGTCGTCGGCATGCGCGAACGCGAGGCGGTACGTCGGCGGCGATCGCGCGCCGACGATGTCGAGGAACCGCACGTCCTCCATCCGCAACCGGCGCATCGACGCGGGCACCAGCGCGATGCCGAGGCCGCCCGCGACCAGCGTCAGGATCGCCTGCATCTGCGCAGCCTGCTGCGCCACCCGCGGCAGGAAGCCGGCACTGCGGCACGCCGCGAGGAGCGCCGCCACGAAGCCCGCGCCCTCGGCCGCCGGAAACGACACGAACGGCTCCGCCGCGAGCTCGCGCATCCGCACGGAGCGCCGGCGCGCCAGCGCGTGCCCGGCCGAGACCGCGATCACGAACGCCTGGGCCTGCAGGTTCGTGACGACGAGCCCGCGCGCATCGCTGACGGGGCCGACGACGAGCGCGAGGTCGACGTGGCCGTCGCGCAGGTCGGCGATCTGTCGCGACGTCGTCTCCGCGGTCAGCTCGAGCTGCACGTCCGGATAGTCGCGCGTGAACCGCTTGAGGATCGCCGGCAGCACGTCGAGCGCAGCGCTCGGCACGAGCGCGAGGCGCAGCACGCCCTCGAGCCCGGCGCCGACGCGGCGCGCGCGCACCTGCGCCTGCTCGACTTGCTGGAGCAGCCGCCGCACGTCGCGATGGAACGCCTGGCCGGCGGGGGTGAGACGCACGTGATGGCGGCTGCGGTCGAGTAGCGTGGTGCCGACGATCTTCTCGAGGTTCTGCATCGCGACGGACAGCGGCGGCTGCGACATGTGCAGGCGCGCGGCGGCGCGCCGGAAATTGAGCTCCTCGGCGACCGCGACGAACTGGCGCAGCAGGCGGAGTTCCAGCACCGCAAGCCTCCGTGGCGCATGGGCGGGGCGCGCGTCGATATACGCCGCGCGAATGACCGATTATCGCAAATAGTATTGGATGTATCAGCGCCGTTCGCAGACAATGCCCCGCAACCGCTTCCGGAGGACGCCGTCCATGCAACCTTCGCTGCTCGAGGAAATTCCGCAGGTTCCCAACCCGTACCCGGTCGTGTCGCGGCTCGAGTACCCCGACGTCTGGCAGTTGTGCCTGAAGTCGCGCGAGCTCGCGTGGGATCCCGCTGCCGACGTCGACTATGCGGACCTGGTCGACGCCGACCTGCCGGCCGAGGTCCGCGAAGCCGGCGCCGAGTGGTGGAGCCTGCGCGCATGGATGGAGCACGGCGCCACGCCCTACGGCGCCGAGCGCCTGCGCGACGCGATCTTCGGCCACCAGCCGTTCGAGGTGAAGCAGCACATCTCGAACTTCATCGCCGAGGAGCTGCGCCACCACGAGGCGAGCTTCCGCATCGCCGAGGCGCTCGGCGGCTACCAGGCCACGCCGCGCGCCGACTACTTCAAGGCGATCATCCCCAAGTTCCACGACGAGCGCGACGAGAAGGCGATGAGCTTTTTCGCGGGACTGTCGGTCAACACGCTGTTCGAGCAGCTGTCGGGCGAGCTTTTGCAGGCGCGCTACGAGAACGCGCGCTTCGACTCGATCCGCGAGGCCTGCCGCCTCATCCTGCGCGACGAAGCACGGCACATCCAGTTCGGGCGGATCATCATGCGGCGCTTCTTCAGCGACTTGCCGGCCGACGAGAAGCGCGTGATCGGCGAGAAGGTCGCGAAAAAGCTGCGCGGCAGCCTGCTCAACGGCGTGTACGCGGTGGTGAACCTCCCCGAGGACGAGCGTGCGCGCTCGGGCCGCAACCGCGCGCTCGCGGCGCAATTCGGCTTGGGCGCCACCCATCCGGACGAGGAGATGGCGATCATCCGCAAGGGCGTCGAGCGCATCCGCAAGGACGTCGGCGCCTACGGCGTCGAGATTCCGCGCATCGCCGAGCTCGACGATGTCGCGCACTGACGGCGGGCGCCGATGAACCGCGTCGTCGCGCCGTCCTCGGTCGCCGCCCCCGTCGGTCCCTATAGCCACGGCATCGTGTCGTCGGGAGCCGGCACGTGGCTGCACATCGCGGGTCAGGTCGGCGTCGATGCGAGCGGCACGTTGCGGGCCGGCTTCGAGGCGCAGGCGCGCCAGGCCTGGGAGAATCTCGTCGCCGTGCTGTCCGCGGTTGGGATGGACGTGTCGCATCTCGTGAAGGTCACGACATACCTCGTCGCAGCCGGCGACCTGGCGAAGCTCGGGCCGGTGCGGGCGGGTTTCCTCGGCAGCGCACGGCCGGCCTCGACGCTCGTCGTCGTCGCGGCGCTGGCGCGTCCCGACTGGCTGTTCGAGGTCGACGCCGTCGCCTTCCGGCCGGCCTAGCGTGTCCGCGTTGGCGGCCGGCGCCATGCGACCGGCATGGCTGACAGCGCGCTTGAGGGAAATAGGCGCGCGCTGGCAGCAGGACATCCGCGCCGCCAGCGACGAAACCAAGGCGCTGTACGCGCCGCTCCTCGCGGCGGCGCCGCGCGACGGCGTCCGCGTGATCCGCGACATCGCCTACGGCACGCACGCGCGCCAGGTGTTGGACATCTACGCGCCCGCCGCGGCGGAGCGCGCGCCGGTGATCGCGTTCCTGCACGGCGGCGCGTTCGTGCGCGGCGCCAAGGACATCAACGATGCGATGTACGGCAACGTGCTGACGTGGTTCGCGCGCCAAGGCTTTGTCGGCGTCAACATCGAATACCGGCTCGCGCCCGGGGCGCGCCATCCCGCGGGCGCCATCGACGCCGGGTTGGCGTGCCGGTGGATCGCATCGCACATCGCCCCCTTCGGCGGCAACCCCACGAACATTGCGTTGGTCGGCCATTCCGCGGGCGGCACGCACGCGGCCGCGCTCGCCTGCGATCCCGACGCGTCGATTCGCGCGGTCGAGCCCGCCGGGCTGCGCTGCCTCGTGCTGATCTCGGCGCGCCTGCGCGTCGACGCGCTCGCGGAAAATCCCAACGCGGAGGGCGTGCGCGCGTATTTCGGCGACGACACCGATCGCTACGCGGCGCGCTCGCCGGTCATGCATGCGGCACGCCTCGGCCTCCCCGTGCTCATCGTCAACGCGCAATACGAGAACCCGCTGCTCGACCTGTACGGCCTCGAGTTCGCGCTCGCGGTGGGACGCTCCCGGCAGGCGGCGCCGATGCACGTGGCGCTCGCCGACCACAACCACATGTCGATCGTCGCGCACTTCAACACGCCCGAGCAGGCGCTCGGCGAGGCGATCGTGGCGTTCGTCGAGCGCGCCTGACGCGCGGCTCGATGCGTCGGGTCCGCGGCGGTTCAGGACTTCTTCGGCAGCCCCATCGACTCCCGCGCCTTCTGCGCGCTCGCCGCGGCTTCTTCGGTGAGCTTGTACGCGACGTAGTACTTGTAGATGTTGCGCACGTACGTCGTCGTCTCGGTGCCCACCTGCTGCGCGACCACAATCTCAACGTTGTTGAACCACTTGTCGGGGTCCAGGCCGCGCTTCACCGCTTCCTTGCGCGCCTTCGCGACGTTGCCGGGGCCGCAGTTGTAGCTCGCGAACGCGAACAGCGGCCGGTTGCCCTCGCTGAAGTGGGCGTCGGCGAAGTATTTCGTCATGAGCTGGTCCATGTACTTGGCGCCGGCGTGGATGTTCGCCTCGGTGACGTGGATGTCGCCGACCTTCATCTGCGCGCCGGTCGCGGGCATGAGCTGCATGACGCCGATCGCGCCGACGCGGCTTTTCGCGTCCTGGTCGAGCTGCGACTCCTGGTAGCCTTGCGCGGCAAGCATCAGCGGGTCGAAACCGTACTGGTTGCCGTACTTGCGGAACAGCGCCAGCGTGTTTTCGAAGCGCTTGTAGTCGGCGGACGCGGTCGGATCCTTGAGCGCCTTGACGCGCTTCATCGATGCCGCGAGACGGTACGCGACGACGCCCTGCTTGGTCACCCAGTTGCGGAAGAAGTCATCGATCTCGGCGGCGAGCTTCGGGCTGTCCTTGCGGATCGCCCAGCCGACGCTGGAGTCATCGCGCAGCACGAGGTCGTCGCGCACCTTGAGTTTCGGCAGCACCTGCGCCCACATCTTCGCCTTCCAGTCGTCGACGACCAGCAGCTCGACAAGGCCCGCGTTCTCCATGTCGAGAAGGTCCTCGTCCTCGATCGCGTCGGGCACGAGCACCAGCGTCACCGGCGGCTTGGCGGCCTGCTCGAAGCGCGCGTTGAGCGCGACAAGGCTCTCGTAGTAGCTCGACGAGCGTCGCACATGCACGCGCTTGCCGGCGAGGTCGTCCAACGTCTTGAGCTCAGGCGACTTGGGCCCCGTCACGACGACTTCATCGACGGTCTTGCGGCCATCGACGCCCTGCGCGAAATCCACGGCCTTCCGGCGCTCGTCGGTGACCGTGAGATTGCCGATGGAGACGTCGGACAGCCCCGCGACGAGGTCGGGCAGCAGCTTGTCGCGCGTCGCCGGCGCGATGTAGACGGTCAGCGGCCGCCTGCCGAGCTCCTTCGCGTACTTGGCGTTGAGATAGCGCTCCCAGTCGCGCGCGAGCTCCGCGGCGAGGCCGCGCTCGCGGCCCTTGTCGTTGTAGTAGAGCGAGCGCGAGTAAGGCGCGAACACGCGGATCATCCGCCGCTCGAGCATCTTGTCGAAGTCGCCGCTCCACGGCTTGTTGGCGATGGCGAGCGTGCGGGGCTTGGTGGGCGCGGTCGTTGGCGGCTTCGACACGTCACCCGGTTGTGCCGCGCGCACGTTCGCGGCGCCGCCGAGCGCGACGATCATCGCCATCGCCATTGCGATCGACGCGACGCACGACGCGTGGCGCCGCGCGACGCGACGCGCAGCCGTGCGCTCAGCCACGACCGTTGCCGACCTGGACGTCGATTGCGTGGTCATGTTGGTTATTCTCGTCCTGAAGGCGACCGGCGGGAACCCCGCGCAGGCGCACCTCGACTATCGCGGGCGCCCCGACGCACCTGAATTGCCTGAATCAACTGAGCGGACCCGCGCCTCCCAGCATGCTGAAGATGGCGACGAGCCCGATCACGAGCAGGATGATCGCCGTCATCAGGGTCATCGACGCCGGATACGCGCTCTCGCCGTGGATGAGCCCGTCCATCCGCATCATGTCGCGCTCCTTGCGCAAGCCGAGCATGAACATCACGTGGTAACCGATGCCGAGCACCAGCATCACGATGCCGAGGATCACCAGGGTTTCGCCCATCCGCCGCGGCGCGCCGGCGGACCGCACGACGCCGGCATCGCGCAGCTTCTCGAAGACCTGGTAGATCGTGAAGCCGAAGCCGATCAGCGACAGCGACGTGCGGATCACCGACATCAACGTGCGGTCGGCGCTCATCCGCGTGCGCTGGAACGACATGCCGGTTCGGCGCGACGACAGCTCGACGGAGATGCGGTCGGGGTCGGATCGTCCATCGACGGGCGGGGGTGGCGTGGCGGCCATGCGAAGCCTCCGGATCAAATGGCGATGATTGTGCCGTGCTTCACGGCTCGGTTGTGGCGCCGTGCTGGCGCCGCCGCGTGTCCTCGACCTCGCGATCGAGGAAGAAGCTCAGGAACGTGCGGACCACCGCGACGACCGCGAGTCGCCCGAGCTCGTCCCACGTCGGGTCGAAGGACGTGTTGACGAGATCGGCGCCGAGCTGGAAGGTCATCGCCGCCACCAGCCAGCGCGCGAACTTGAGCCACACGGTCCGCCGTTCGTCGTTCGACGTGCCTGGACGCACGGCAACGCGCGCGATGCCGACGAGTGCTTCCGCCGCACCGAATCCGATGATGCCGATGGCGATGACTTCCAGTGCGAGAGCCAACCAATGGGCGACCGCATGCAATGTTTCCATCACGAGCTTCGAGTCTCGGGTGATTGGTGCCGCGCGCGCCATTTCTGGTAGGGAATGCACACGATCGTAGCGACGACGAGGTACGCGAGGATGATGGCAAGCTCGGTCTGGATCTCGCCGCGCGGGCCGGACGTCGCAAGGGCGAGCGCAACGGCCGGATGGCGCGAGGCCGTCGAGATCGCGAGCGTGGTGCGGTCAGCCTCCAGCGGCCCGCCAAGGAAATGACCGACCGCGAGTCCGATCGCCGCCACGACGGCCATCGCGCAGATCATGCCGTTGCCGATGAACGTGCGGACGACCGGCCACAGGCCCACGATGAGGATCAGCGCCGTGACGGCCAGCAGGATGCCAGCCGCGGTGAGCACAGCGCCGGACGCGCGCTGCGACGCCGGCCACGATTGGTGCAGCACGAGTCCGAGCGCCAATGGAAGCAGCACTGTCGTCGCCATGATCTTGGCGATCGCGGCGATGGTGAGGACGCCCTGCGCGTCGAACACGCGATCGAGGATCGTGAGCGATAGTGGTACGAGGACGATGGCGAGTACCGACATCGCCACCATCAGTCCCACGACGTAGTCCATGCGGCCGCCAGCAGCGATCTCCTTCCTCTGGATGATCGGTGGCACCGGTGATACCGCCAGCGCGACGAGCGCGGCCGCCACGGGGAAGCGGAAGTCGACCCAGTGCACGAGCGCCGCGACGATGACCGGCATGACAACGCTCATCGACAGCACGGTTCGCAGCAGCAGCGCCGGGTTGCGGAACAGGTAAGTCGCCTGCGACCACGACGCCGTCATTCCGAATCCGAGCACCGTCAGCGCGATGCTCGCTTGCAATCCCAATCCGAGCCAATGTTGTGTGGTCATCAAGTTGGCTCGCAGGCGAGGCGATGGCGGTGCGATCGGCCCGGGTTCCAACCAGGCACTCGGGCCGAATCGCGATTGCTAGTGGCCGGCTCCGGCCGCCGCCATCTTCGCCAGCGCATCGTCCAGGGTAAAAGAGGCTGCCTTCTGGCGCGGCGGAAACTCCTTGAAGGTTGCCAGGAATGGCTGCACGATGGCTTGCGCCGCCATGATCATGTAGCCCTTCCACATGAACCAGTCGTAGTACGTATTCGACGTGATGTCCGCGCGTTCATAGGGATCGGTCCGCAGGTTGAAGAGTTTCGGCGTGCGTAGCACCGTGAACGGCTCCATCCAGATCCGCAGCGTGCCGGCGCAACGTTGCTCCATGAACACGGCCTTCCAGTTGCCGAAACGCAGCGCGACCAGGTTGCCGTCGTCATCGAAATAGACGAGCCCCTTGCGCGGGCCCGCTTTCTCCTGTCCAGTGAGGTAGGGCAGGAAGTTGAAGCCATCGATGTGAACCTTGAACGTCTTGCCCGAGGCCTGGTGGCCTTTTTTCAGCTTGTCCATCACGTTCGCGTCGCCGGCGGCCGCCAGGAACGTCGGAAGCCAGTCATGGTGCTGGATGATTTCGTTGGAGACGACGCCCGCTGCGATCTTTCCGGGCCAGCGAATGATCTCCGGGATGCGGAAGGCGCCCTCCCAATTGGTGTCCTTCTCGGAGCGAAATGGCGTCATCCCGCCATCCGGCCAGCTATTCATGTGCGGTCCGTTGTCGGTGCTGTAGACGACGATGGTGTCGTCGGCGATTCCAAGATCGTCCAGCACCTTCAGCACCTCGCCCACGTTCTTGTCGTGGTCGATCATCGTGTCGTGATACGGTGATTGAGCCGGCCCGGCCTGTCCGAGGCTCTTTGGCTTGGTATGGGTGCGCAGATGCATGTGCGTGAAGTTCACCCAGCAGAAAAACGGTGTCGCCGCCTTGTGCTGGCGCCTGATGAAATCAGTCGCCGCGGCGGAAATCTCGTCGTCCACGGTTTCCATCCGCTTGCGTGTCAGCGGGCCCGTGTCCTCGATTTTCTGCTTGCCCACGCGGCCCCAGCGCGGCTGCTGGGTCGCGTCGTCCTTGTTGGTCGCCCAGCAGCGCAGTACGCCACGCGGCCCGAATTGCGCCTTGAATCCCGGGTCCTTCGGATAGTCGGGATCCTCAGGATCCTCTTCGGCGTTCAGGTGATAGAGATTGCCGAAAAACTCGTCGAATCCATGCACGGTCGGCAGGAACTTGTTCTGATCGCCCAGATGGTTCTTGCCGAATTGACCGGTCGCATACCCGAGCGGTTTCAGCAATTCGGCGATGGTCGGGTCCTCGGCCTGAAGTCCGACCGGAGCGCCCGGCAGGCCAACCTTCGAAAGGCCGGTGCGGAACACACTCTGACCGGTAATGAAGGAGGCGCGTCCCGCCGTGCAGCTCTGTTCACCGTAGGAATCGGTGAACATCATGCCTTCCTTCGCCAACCGGTCGATGTTCGGCGTCTTGTATCCCATGACGCCGTGCGAGTAGCAGGACAGGTTGGACTGGCCGATGTCGTCGCCCCAGATGACGAGGATGTTGGGCTTGCGCGTCCGGCGAGCCGCCGGTTTCGCGTTTCCGGATGATGCCGCCTTGCCTTTCGTTGCCATGTTTCCGCCCCTCTGGTTGAAAGCCCCGCAACCTGTTGCGCGGTCGCGCGACGACTGCTCCTGTGTTTGCCCCACCACCGATCATCCGGCCTTGCGTACCGGCGGCGGCTTCCAGCGCTCCTCGAGGATGTCCGGCTTCGGCCAATACGCGCGGATATACAGCGAGAACTCGTCCTTTGGCGTCGGCACCCAGTTCGACTCCTTGTCGGCGCCCGGCGAGGCGTGCTGGAAATGCAGTGTCAGCGAGCCGTCCGGCGCGTGCTTCATCGACTTGCTCTTGGTGCCGAGCGAGAAGCGGTTGAGCCGGTTGGGCTCGAAGAGGTGCTCCTTGTTGTAGACGGTCAGCGACCAGAAGCCGTCGACCGGCGGTACCTGTCCTTTCGCGAACGTCACCGTGTACCGATTCGCGCCGGACAGCCGCTTCTCGTCGCTGTCGAAGTCGGTGTAGATGTAGCGCGTCTCCTCCGGCGCGTTGTCGTACATGTTCGACTTGGCGGTCGCGGCGCGAGACAGGTAGTCGACGCCCCAGCGCGCGCCGTTCGGCGGCGAATTCCAGCCGTTGCCGATCGGCCGGCCGTTGTTGTGGAAGTGGAAGAGCGGTGCGATCAGCTCAGCCTCGGCTACGACTGCCGCATCGACGAGCGCCTTCTTGATCGCGGGATCCTTCGCCGCCGCATCGATTGCACTCTGGAACATCGCGTACAGCGCTTCCTCGCCGGGCAGCGGCGGAATCGCCTTCAGGATCCCGGGCAATTCGTCGAAGAACTTCTCCGGGATCACCCATTTCGTTTCACCCGCGCCTTGTCCGGGTGGCGTCGGAAACGACGGCGTCTTCGACCAGTCCGTGGTCTTCATCGTGCCATCGAATTCGCTCAACGGGTACACGACGATCTGCCGCAGAATCGGCTGGATCGCTGCCTTGTCCTCGGCCGTGTCGTCCTGGAAAACTCGCGGGAATACGCACGCGAGGTCGGTCGACGAGCGAAAGACCGCATTCACGCCCTTCGGTACCTCGCCCCTCCAGTTCGGCCCGACCAGCAGGTAGAAGCCGGGCTTGTTGCCATATTGCTTGCCGATCTGCGCGAATGCATCCGTGCGCGCATCGCACACCTGGTAGGCGAAGAAACGATCGCCGAAATCGGGCACCTGCACGATGACCGGAATCGCGTCGAGATGCTGGAAGCCGGCCCCGTACACGGTGTCCTGGTTCGGGCAGGTCACCAGCCTCTCCGCAGAATCGATGTAGTCGGTCAGCATCGAGATCCGGCCCGGCGGCGCCACGGGCGCCACGCCGCCAATGCGCCCCGGCTCGGGCACGTCCTTCATGCCCAGCGCGCGATTCAGGTTGTTGACCAGCGGCCAGCCCCAGAGGTAGGCCATACGCGCGACGCTTTCGATATAGGCCGGCGGCAGGATGGTGCCGGGCGGCGTGCCTTGCATGGACGTCGGCACGGATTGCGTCGATGGACCTTGCATCGTCACTCGCCTTCAATCGCGCGCCAGCGCGGCAGCCATCCGGAGCTCGAGATCGACGTACCCATCGTTGCCGATGTCGTAGACGACCTTGGCGATCTCGCCACCCTTGAAGGCGAAGCGCCCCTTGTATTCCTTCGACACCGGGTCGCCGGTGTCGCGGCCGACGGCGATGCCTTCGCCCGCGAGCGCGTAGTGGCCGGACTGCGTGCGGAAGTCCGCCTTGGCCTGCGACTTCTTGTCGACGTGCAGCGTCATCGTGCCGAGCACCTCGTTGTTCTTGCCCATGCCCTTCTTGACGAACTCGACGCCGACGATGTGGTTGCCTGATGCCGGCGCCGGGCAGGAGAGCTTCTGCTCGGGCGGGATGCCGAGGAAATTGAAGACGAAATTGAGCGTGCCGTTCTTGACGAACAGCGTGTAGCCACCGAAGCGCGAGCCCTGCGAGACGATCACGCCCTCCGTTTTGTCCGTGAACGTGACCTCCGCGGCGATCTTGAACGACGCTCCCAGCGTGCGCGCGCCGGACGCTTCGGGAACCTCGGTCGTGCCCGGGTAGTACGTGTAGCGCCCGTCGGCAGGCGGCGCCACCTTGTACTCGATCGCATGAATGCCGACTACGCCATAGTCGTTGAGCGGCAGCACGTTGTTCGCCTTCGCCTCCGCCATCCAGCGCGCGACCAGCGATTTCACCTTCAGCGGATACTTCGCGGCGAGGTCGTTGGCTTCGGCGCGGTCGACGTCGGTGTGGAAGAGCTGCCAGTGGTCCTTGTCGAAGCCCCCCTTGTCGATCATCGGTCCATGCTCGGAGGCGACCTTCCAGCCCTTGTGCCACAGGCCACGCGTGGACAGCATCTCGTAGTACTGCGTCTGCTTTTTGGTCGGCGCCTTCGGCTTGTCGAAGGTGTAGCGCATCGACACGCCGGCGAGCGGCGCCTGCTTCACGCCGTCGACCTCGGCAGGCATCTTCACGCCGCAGCATTCGAGGATCGTCGGCACGATGTCGGTGCAATGATGGTACTGGTGGCGCAGCTCCCCCTTCGCCTTGATGCCCGCCGGCCAGTGGATCACCAGCGGATCGCACGTGCCGCCCGCGTAGTTCGCATAGCGCTTGAACATCCGGTACGGCGCGCTGAACGCCACCGCCCAGCCGGTCGGATAGTGGTTGTAGGTGTCCGGCGATCCCAGCTTGTCGATCATCGCCAGGTTCTGCTTGATGTCGTCGGGATAGCCGTTGAAAAAGCGGTTCTCGTTGACCGAGCCGTTGGGGCTACCCTCGCCCGACGCGCCGTTGTCGGCGCAGTACAGGATCAGCGTGTTGTCGAGCTGGCCCGATTCCTCCAGGTAGTCGATCACGCGGCCGATCTGCACGTCGGTGTACTCGGAGAACGCGGCATACACCTCGGCCATGTGCGAGAACAGCTTCTTCTCGTCGGCGGAAAGGCTGGCCCAGGGCCGCACGCTGTCGCCTTCGACGAATGTGCCTTCGGTCATCGGGTTGATCGGTGTCAGCGCGGTCCCCTTGGGCAGGATGCCGCGATCGGTCATCCGCGCGAGCACCCACTCGCGATAGGCCTCGTAACCGTCGTCGAACTTGCCCTTGTACTTGTCGATGTATTCCTTGGGCGCATGGTGCGGCGCGTGGTTGGCGCCCGGGCAGTACCAGCAGTACCACGGCTTGTCGGGCCGCGATTGCGTGGTGTCGCGGATGTACTGGATCGCCTTGTCGGCGAGGTCCTTCGACAGGTGATAGCCGTCCTCGGGGAACGCCGGCTGGTCGACGAAATGGTTGTCCTCGATGAGCTCGGGGTACCACTGGTTGGTCTCGCCGCCGATGAAGCCGTAGAAGCGGTCGAAGCCGAGGCCGAGCGGCCAGTGCTTGCGGTTGGCGCCGATGTCGAAGGCGTCGACCGGCACGTTGTGGTTCTTGCCGATCCAGAACGTGCTGTAGCCCGCGTCGCGCAGCACCGTCGCCATGGTCGCGCAGTCGCGCGGGATGTGGCCCGAGTAGCCCGGGAATCCCGCCGCCGACTCGGCGATCGTGCCGAAGCCGTTCATGTGGTGGTTGCGGCCGGTGAGCATCGTCGAGCGCGTCGGCGAGCACACCGACGTCGTGTGCCACTGCGTGTACGTGAGGCCGTTCTTGGCGAGGCGGTCCATCGTGGGCATGCTGATGCGACCGCCATAGGGCGACCAGGCCGCCTGGCCCGTGTCGTCGTAAAGGATCACCAGCACGTTGGGCGAGCCCTTGGGCGCCTTGGCGTCAAGGAACGACGGCCAATCGGGCTTGGACTTGCGGATGTCGAGGGCGATCTTGCCTTTGAACGGCTTTGCCATGTCCAGCTCCTGTGCGTCTCGATTTTCATGCCGGCGGAAGGTGCGCACACAAATTCGCAAGCGCGCCACGCGCGGTCACTGGAACGCGAACACCTTGTTCCAGTCCTGTTTCATGTCGACGACCGTCCACCCCTTGACATTGGCGTCGTCGAGTGCCTTGTCGAGCTTGCCGATCTTCGAATCCCGGTCGTACGCCCACTCGCGCGCGGCGTCGGTGTGATGGACGAGGCCCATCAAGTGCGGCCGCGCCGACGCCGCCGTCCATTGCAGCATTTGCCAGTCGCCGTCGGAATTGCCGAACGCGAAGATCGGCGGCCGCCCGATCGCACGATAGATGCCGACCGGCTTGCCGGGCCCGTCGTCAACGAAGTCGACCTTCGGCCGGCGGATCAGCGCAGGGTTGCCGTCGACCACCTTCCAGGACACGTCGACGATCGTGCCGATCACCTGCTCGGGCGGGATGCCGTACACCTGCTGCGCGAACACCCGCATGAACTCGATGCCGCCCCCCGACACGATGAAGGTCTTGAAGCCGCTGCCACGCAAGTACTGCAGGAGCTCCAGCATCGGCACATACACCATCTCCGTGTAGGGCCTGCCGGTCTTCGGGTGCTTCGCGCGTGCGAACCAGTCGCGCAGCGACGCCTCGTACGCGGTCGTCGACATGCCGGTATTGGCCTGGGCGAGGATCCGCATCACCGGCCTCGGGCCCATCGCGGCCAACGCTGCGGTGTCGCGCGCCATCAGCGCCTTGAAGGCCGGATCCTTCTTCCATTCCGGATGCTTTGGCGCCGCAGCATGCACCTGGTCGATCAGGAACGCGGCCTGGAAATAGATCGGCTGCTCCGCCCACAGCGTGCCGTCGTTGTCGAACACGGCGATGCGCTCGTCCGCCGGCACGAACGTTGGCGCGCCCGGCGTGGTGACGTCGGTGACGAACTTGAGGATCGCCTTCCTGGGTGCCGTATCGTTCCACGACGCGAGCGGTTGCGCCCACGCCGAGGTGGCGCTCGCGAGCGCGAACAGGCACATGCCTGTGCACCAGGCCCGGGAGTGCGCGCGAGGCGCGCGCACGATCGCAGCGGCGACGGCAGTGCGATGGCGCGATGAATCGAGCATGGCGATCTCCGCCGCGAGCCTGCGGCTATTTCACTCCGTTCAACGGCAGCGAAACGGTCAGGTAGAGGTTCCACCCCGCGGGCCGGTTCTGCTCGCCCCACTCCCAGTTGCCGCGCAGGTTGACGACACCCTTTGCACCCCCGAACGGGAAGAAGTAGCCGACCTGCGGCCCCGCGCCGAACACGCGCGACCGGAATCCGCCGAGTGTCGCGCCGGCGCCGCTGTCGTCGCTCACCTGCTGGTACGCATAGCCGTTGAGGCCGACGAGCCATTGCTCGCTCAGGAATTGCGCGAGCGCCCAGTCAAGATGGACGTCGACGCCATTCCGGTAGTCGGTGTCGTGGTTCTCGAAGTTGTACGTGAAGCCCGCGGTCGCCGAGAACTCGTGACCCTTCGTCGCATCGAGGTACGTGTACATCCCGCCGCCGTCGAGCGCATAGTGGTTGATGCCGATGTTGGCGAGGCGCCCCACCTGGTAGGCGCCGGTCGGAATATCGCCCATCGCGTAGACGCCGAAGTTGTGCACGCCGCCGTGCCACGTGATCTGGCCCTTGGGATAGAGGTCGGAGCCGCCGTTCGCCGTGTCGGTGCGATTGCGCTCCAGCGTATTGCCGAGCGGACCTGTCAGCGTCGCGTCCACCGACGCGCGCATCCGCCCGGCCGCCCACGCGAGCGTCAGCGCGCCCTGTCCCCCCGCGACCGGATCGGCGAACACGTACGTCGGCGCGAAGAACACGAGATCGGCGTCGGCGTCGAGCCCCGCGACGACGCGACCGCCGGTGATGAATTGCTTCGAGCCGCCGGAATCGACCGACGCGTGGTAGTAGATCGCCGGCAGCGCGAAGCCCGGCGCCATCGGCGTCGCCGCGAAGCTCGACACCTGCCCCGGCAGCCAGAAGCTGACGCCGCCTTCGTCCGCGCGTGCGCTGGCCGTCGGCAAGGTGGCCAGTGCAGCGAAGGCGACCGCAATCCCGATCTTCCCCGCGCGTCGTCTCGCCGTCATCGCGATCGCATTCTCCATCGAGTCATTCGGCGAACAGGAGGGTCACGACGAGGCGCACGCCCCATCCATGCGGTCCGCCTGCCGGACTGTCGGCGTAATGACGCGCACCGATCCCGAGGCTCACCGGCTGCTGCCCGAAGCGAACGAGCTTCGAGACCGTGGCGTTGATCGGGACCGTCCATTGACGGGCGTTCCAGTCGTACGACGATTCGGCGTTGAGGCCGTACGTCCAGGCGTCCTTCGTCGTGTACGACAGGAATGGCTGCACGAACGTCGAGCTGATTTCGTTGGCGCCGCTGCCGCCCACCGACCACAGGTGGTTGGCGAGCGCACCGACCGTCCAGCCGTTCGCCTGGTTCAGCGCGACCGCCGTCGGCCCGAGCGCCCATTTGCCGGCGCTGATGAAGTCGACGTGCGTGGGCACGAGCACGGCCGGCCCGATGCCCCAGATAACGCCGCCCGGCGCCGACTTCGGCACGAAGAAGAACTCGCCGGTGATGTCACCGATGCCGCTCTGGCCGCCGTCGCCGAGCGACGGGATGTGCTGGTCGACGAGCGGTACGATGACTCGCGAGATGAGCGTCCAGTCGCTCGACAGCGCGGTCGGCACGACCGGCTGGATGTTGAGCGTCGACTTGTGGCCGTCGCGCGCATCGCCGAACGCGTGGTCCCGGTTGTACTGGAACGGCACGCTGATCATCGATGCGACGGGATTGCTGAGATTGGTGGCGAGGTCGGCATCGCTGCTTTGCGCGTGCGCGGGCGCGGCGGCGAGCGCCGCCAGTACGACGATGGGTCGAATGCGGTTCATGCGGCGCTCTTGGCTGCGCGAATGGTCTCGATCGCCTCCAGCAGCGCGCGGCTGGGAAATGGCTTGCGAAGATAGGCGGCGACGCCTACGCGCGATGCCTGCTCGCGCGCGCCTTGCGAGTCGAACGCCGTGATCAGGATCGCCGGGTAAACCGGGCCGAGCGCCGCGAGACGGTCGAGCAACGCGAACGCATCGATGCCCGGGAGGTGGATGTCGATGATCAGGCACAACGGTTCGCCGCAAAGCCCATCCTCCAGGAGCGATTCCCCCGAGCGGTACGCGACGACGGCGATGCCCGCTAGCTCGAGGGTGCGCGTGAGCGCCTGTGCCAGGCCGGCATCGTCCTCGACGAGGACCACCTCCGGCACGCGTGGATTCGCCATCGCGCCCCCTTCCCCGTCCCGCGTGCGCCCAAGGCGCGCTGGAGGATTTCGCTAGCGCGCAATCATCGTCCGGAGAACGGGCGCGAACAATTGACCCTCGGGACAGGGTCCGGGTGGCACCTCGGGACAATGGGCAGGCGAGCGCCTGCCACTCACGCGCGGCGGATCAGTCCGAGCCGCGTGGCGGCATGCACCAGATCGGCGACGCAGCTCAAGTGCATCTTGTGCATGACCTGCGCGCGATGCGCCTTGACCGTGCGCACCGCCACGCCAAGCTCGGCGGCGATCGCGCGATTGGGCCATCCCTGGGCGACCAGCGCCAGCACCTGGCGCTCGCGCGGCGTGAGGCTCGCGTGGCCATCGTTGAGGCCGCGCAGCGACAGCTCGCGTGCGCCATTCGCCCGCGCGCGCTCGATCGCGGCATTGATCGCGGCGAACAGCGCCTCGCGCCGGACCGGCTTCGTCAGGAAGTCGATCGCGCCGGCCTTCATCGCGCGCACGCTCATCGCGATATCGCCGCGTCCGGTGAGGAACACGACGGGCATCGCGTCACCCGCACGGGTAAGCGCCGCCTGCAGCTCTTCGCCGCCAAGGCCGGGAAGGCCGACGTCGAGGACGAGGCATGATGGCCCTTCGCCGCCACGCGCGAGCAGGAACTCCGCGCCCGAGGTATAGCCGCGCGCGTCGAATCCATGCGCGCGCAGGAGTCTCGTGAGCGCGGCGAGGCCGCGGTCATCATCGTCGACGACATGGACAATCGGCGCGCCGTCCGGCGGGCTGGCGCGCGACGGCGCAGCTCGCGCGGCAGACGATACGGCGGCACTCACCAGCGCGGTTGCCATCGTCGACGCTCTCCCGGATTTCGAATCGTTGCGGCCGCGAGAACGGTCGCTTCGGCCATGCCCTGGATTACATTTTGTAGCGTACCGATAAGCGCGTCAATGCGCAGGCGGCGGCTCGGTCCGCGCGCGCCCGTCCCCGGTCCCGAACGGAAGCGCAGGGAGATAAATGTGAAAAGTGGCGCCGCTCGTACCGGCATTCGTGTGCCACAAGCGTCCGCCGTGCGCCGCCACCATCGCCCGGCAGATCGCGAGACCCATCCCGGTGCCGTCCGCCCGGGTGGTGAAAAAGGGCTCGTAGATCCGCTCGGCGACGGACCGTGCGACGCCCGGGCCGCTGTCCGCGACGCGGAGCACGACACCCCCGCTCTCGCCGGCCGCCGTCGTGATGCGCAACGACCGTGTGCGCGCCTCGGTTCCCGCCATCGCATCGATCGCGTTGGTGGCGAGGTTCAGCACCACCTGGTGGATCTGCGCGCGATTGCCGAGCAGGCCGCGCGGCGGCGCGCGCAGCTCCGTGCGCACGACGATGCCGTGCGCGTCGAGCTCGCGCCGCAGCACGGCGATCACGTCGCGCACGATCGCATCGAGGTCGATCGGCTCGCGCGTGGGCGGCGCGGCCATGAAGATCGAGCGGATCGACGCGACGATCCGGCCCGCGCGATGCGCGTCCCCGACGACGTCGCCCAGCACCTCGCGCACGGCGTCGGTGTTCGCCGGCTGGCGCGCGAGGAGCGCGAGCCCGGCTTCGGCATTGGCGACGATTGCTCCAAGCGGCTGGTTGATGTCGTGCGCCATCGACGCCGACAGCGCGTCCATCGTCATCATCCGGCCCTCGCGCTCGCGGCGGCGCGCGAGATCGGTCGTCGCGAGGCGCGCGTACAGGATCGTCGACTCCGACAACAGCACGAGCAGCACGAAGCACGACGACGCGATGCCGAAGCCGCGGCCCGCGTACCAGACGAGGCTGTAGCGGTACGCAGTCGTGGACAGGAGCACGGTCTCGACGAGCCATGCCCACAGCACGACGAGCAGCCACAGGTCGAGCACCGACGCGCGGCGCCACCACAGCAAGCCGAGCGACGCGACGCTGAGCGCGAGGATCGGCGGTGCGGCGAAGCGGTGCCAGACGTCGCTCGCATGCATCGCGTCGACCATGATCGGCGGCAGCGCGTTGGCTCCTGCCGTCACGAGCCAGGTCAGGAAGGCCACCATCAACATGACGCCGAGCGCGGTCGCGGCGATCGCCTGCGCCGGGGCGATTGCCACCGTGCCAAGGCGCCCGCTGCGGTCCTTCAGCAGCGCGTACGCGATGATCGCCGGCGGAATGCCGAGGTGCCAGAAGATGTAGAGCCACACCGTGCTCTGCAGGCCGGCGCCGAGGAGTCCTCGCGGCGCGAACACGTCGGGAAAGGTGAGCGCGTGCGGGACGATGATGAGTGACGTGAAGAGGTAGCCTCCGGCGAGCACGAGCAGCGCGCGCGAGCGGGTGACGGAGAATTGCGCGGCGAGCAGCGCCGCCGTGATGAAGTCGTTGAGAAAGAGGATCGTGTCGACGACCGGGATGAACGGCCGCACCGGCGCGAGCTGCACGTCGCGCAGCGGCAGGGTGACCGCAAGCGCGACCAGGAGCGCGACCGCGATCCCGAGCGCGAGGCGCCGCTGCCCCGGGCGGGGCGGGAGCGCCGACAGCAGGATCGATGCGTCGTTCGACATGGCCCCTCCACGCGCTACCGTTCGGCGTGACTTCGCGAAACTCGAGAATCCGGCGTCGGCGCGCCGTTTGAAGCATCAGCTGCGTCGCACCGTCGCCGCGTCCTGCCCGAACAGCACCCGCCGCGAGCGCTCGTCGATCACCGTCGGGTCCTGGTTGACCTTCTTGGCAATCGTGTAGGCGCGCTGCACCGCCGGCCGCGCGCCGATCGCGGCCTTCCAGCGCTTGACGTTCGGAAACTCGTCGATGTCCTGCCCCTGTCGATCAGGCAGCACCCACGGGTAGCACGCCATGTCGGCAATCGTGTAGTCGCCGACGATGTACTCGCGATCGGCGAGGCGGCGGTCGAGCACCGCGTACAGGCGCGAGGTCTCCTTGACGTAGCGCTCGATCGCGTACGGGATCTTCTCCGGCGCATAGTTGGCGAAGTGGTGGTTCTGGCCGAGCATCGGTCCCAGCCCCGCCATCTGCCAGAACAGCCATTGCACGCAGTCGCAGCGCTCGCGCAGGGCGCTCGGCAGGAAGCGCCCGGTCTTGCCGCCGAGGTAGAGCAGGATCGCGCCCGACTCGAACAGCGGAATCGGGTTGCCGCCATCGGGCGGGTCGCGGTCGACGATCGCGGGTATCCGGTTGTTCGGCGCGATGTCGAGAAACTCCGGTGCGAACTGCTCGCCGTTGCGGATGTTGACGGGACGAATCACGTACGGAACGCCGGTCTCCTCGAGGAAGATCGTGACCTTGTGCCCGTTGGGCGTCGTCCAGTAGTAGAGGTCGATCATCAGTACGTGCCCGGATACGCGCCGCCGTCGAGCAGGATGTTCTGGCCGACGAGATACGAGGCCTGCGCGCTGCAGATGAACGCGCAGAACTCGCCGAACTCGGCCGGGTTGCCGAAGCGTCCGGACGGCGTCGCGCGCTGCGCGGCGGCGATCACGTCGGCGGCGGGCTTGCCCTGCGCCTTCGCTCGCGCCTCGTACATGCCGGTGAGCCGCGCCGTGGCGAACGATCCCGGCAGCAGGTTGTTGATCGTCACGTTGTGCACGGCCACCTTGCGCGCGAGCCCGGCGACAAAGCCGGTGAGCCCGCTGCGCGCGCCGTTGGACAGGCCGAGCACGTCGATCGGCGCCTTCACCGACGACGACGTGATGTTGACGATGCGCCCGAACTTGCGCGCGATCATGCCGTCCAACGTGGCCTTGATGAGCTCGATGGGCGTCAGCATGTTGGCGTCGAGCGCGCGCAGCCAGGTGTCGCGGTCCCAGTCGCGGAAGTCGCCGGGCGGCGGGCCGCCCGCGTTGTTGACGAGGATATCGGGCGCCGGGCAGGCGGCGAGCGCGGCGGCGCGGCCTTCTGGCGTGGTGATATCGCAGGCGACGTGCGCGACCGGCCGCCCTGCCATCGCCGCGATGTCCGCCGCGGTTGCCGCGACTTCGGCAGCGGTGCGCGCGCAGATGGTGACTTCGCAGCCTTCTCGTGCGAGCGCTTCGGCGCAGCCGCGGCCGAGGCCCTTGCTGGCGGCACAGACGAGGGCCTTTTTTCCGGCGATTCCGAGATCCATATAAGGGGAGCTGGCGAATGTGCGAAGGAGGTCGCGCCGGCGCACGGTGCAGCGTGCGTTGCGGGCCCCGCACAGGCGCTGGCCTACTATAGCGCAACGTGGCGCGCGCATTCGTGACGACATTGCAACGCCCGCGTGCCCGCGCAGCGGTCCGCCGCGGTGTACGCCCAAAGGAGATTCGACGATGACCGACAAAGTGATTAAGACCGATGCGGAATGGCGCGCGAACCTGTCGCCCGAGCAGTACCGCGTCACCCGCCAGAAAGGTACCGAGCGCCCGTTCACCGGCGCGTACTGGGACAAGGAGGACGCGGGCACGTACCGCTGCGTCTGCTGCGGCGAGCCGCTGTTCGAGTCGGCGACCAAGTTCGACGCCGGCTGCGGATGGCCGTCGTTCGACCGGCCGCTGGGCGAAGGCCGCGTCGCCGAGCACGCCGACGATTCGCTCGGCATGCGCCGCACCGAGGTGGTGTGCGCGAAGTGCGACGCGCACCTCGGACACGTGTTCGAGGACGGCCCGACGGAGACGGGGCTGCGCTATTGCATGAACTCGGCATCGCTCGACTTCGAGCCGAAGAAGCCGTAAGGCGAGCCGATGCGCGTGCTGCTCGCCGAGGACGACGAAATGATCGGCGACGGCGTGCGCCGCGGCCTCGCGCACGAGGGCTTCGCGGTCGACTGGGTGCGCGACGGCCGCGCCGCCGAGCTGGCCCTCGCCGAGAACGTCCACGATCTCCTGCTGCTCGACCTGGGCCTGCCGCGGCGCGACGGCTTGACGGTGCTCGCGGCGATGCGCCGTCGCGGCGACCGCCGCCCGGTGCTGGTGCTGACCGCGCGCGACGCCGTCGACGATCGCGTCGCCGGCCTCGATGCCGGCGCCGACGACTATCTCGTCAAGCCGTTCGACCTGTCCGAGCTCGCCGCGCGCATCCGCGCGCTGGTTCGCCGACAGCTCGGTCGCGCGGCGCCGCGGATGACGCTCGGCCCCCTCGCGCTCGATCCGGCGACGCATACGGTGACGCTCGACGAGACGCCGCTCGCGCTGTCGGCGCGCGAGTACGCGCTGCTCGACGCGCTGATCGCGCGGCCCGGCGCGATCCTGTCGCGCGCGCAGCTCGAGGAGAAGCTCTACAACTGGAAGGACGGTGTCGACAGCAACGCCGTCGAGGTGCACCTGTCGTCGCTGCGGCGCAAGCTCGGCAGCGGCTGGATCCGCAACGTGCGCGGCCTCGGCTGGATGATCGCCACGCCCGCCGCCGCATGAGCGCGCCCGGCCGCCCGAAGCGCGAATCGGTCCCGAAGCGCGCAGCGCGAAGGGTCTTCCAATGACGGGCGGGGCCCTCCGGTGAAATCGATCCGCCGCGCGCTGCTCGTGCCGCTGGCGGCGGGGCTGGTCGTCGCGATCGTCGCGGCCGGCGGGTTCACCTATCAACTGGCGCGCGAGGAGGCGAACGCGCTGTTCGACGTGCAGCTCCAGCAGACTGCGGCGTCGATCACCGGGATGCCGCTCGCGTCGCCGGAATCGGCCTTCCGCGGCGAGACGCCGACGCCGCTCGTCGTGCAGGTGTGGAACCGCGACGGCGTGCAGGTGTTCCGCTCGCAGCCGTCGCGCGACGCCCCCGCGCCCGCGCGTGCCGCACCCGGCTTCACGACGGTCGCCGGCAACGGCGGCGCGTGGCGCGTCTACAGCGTGCTCGCCAACGGCCAGGTGATTCAGGTGGGCCAGCCGCTCGCCGTGCGCGACGAGCTCGCCACGCGAATGGCGTGGCGGACGACGCTACCGCTCATCGTCATCGCGCCGCTGCTCGCGCTGTTCATCTGGCTCGCGATCGAGCGAGCGCTGCGGCCGCTCGCGCGCCTGACGGGCGCCGTCGGGCGGCGCGGCGCCGACGAGTTGACGCCCCTCGCGGACGCCGGATGGCCCGAGGAAGTCGCGCCGCTGGTGGCCGCGCTCAACGCATTGCTCGACAAGCTGCGGCAGGCGCTGTCGGCGCAGCGCGCGTTCGTCGCCGACGCCGCGCACGAGCTGCGCACGCCGCTCGCTGCGCTGCACCTGCAGGCGCAGCTCGCCGAGCGCGCCGGCGACGACGCGGAGCGCGCCACCGCGATGCGCGCGATGAAGGGCGGCATCGACCGCGCCACGCGGCTCGCCTCGCAACTGCTGGCGCTCGCACGCGAGGAGCATGCGGGCCTCGAGCGCGCGCATGCGCAGGTCGCGCTCGCGACGCTCGCGCAGGACGTGGCCCGCGAGCAGGCGCCGATCGCCGCGGCGCGCGACGTCGACCTCGGCGTCACCGAATCGGCGCCGGTGACCGTCGAGGGAGACCCGGCGGCGCTCTACACGCTGATCGGCAACCTCGTCGACAACGCGGTGCGCTACACGCCGCGCGGCGGCCGCGTCGACGTCGCCGTCATCCTCCGTGATGGCGCGCCGGCGATCGTCGTGCGCGACTCGGGTCCGGGCATTCCGGCGGAGGAGCGCGCGCACGTGTTCGACCGCTTCGCGCGCGGAGCACAGGCGAGCGCGCCGGGCAGCGGCCTCGGTCTCGCCATCGTCAAGCGCATCGCCGAGCGCCACGGCGCGAGCGTCGACCTCGAGCCCGGCATCGACGGCGAGGGGCTCGGCGTCGTCGTGCGCTTCGCGACCGGCGCGCCGGCGCAGGGAACGGTGCCGGAACCGGCATCGGCAGCTTCCGCCCGGCCTTAAGTCTCCCTTAAGTCTCATGCCCCAAGCTTGGGACGTACGGCGGAAAAAAGCCCGCCGGAACCTCTCAATCACTGGAGCGCCACGATGTCCACACTGCAAATGAAGCGCAGCCTGACCGCCGTCGCGGTCGCCGCTGCGTTCGCCGGCGGCGCAATCGTCGCCGATCACTATGGCGCGGCGTCCGCCGCGCATGCCGCCATTCCCGTCGCCTCGCCCTCCGCCGCCACCGCCGCGACGACGGCGCCGGTCGCGGCACTCCCCGATTTCGCCGACATGGTCGCCAAGCACGGCCCGGCGGTCGTCGAGGTCAGCACGCAGAAGCTCGCGCACCGCACCCGCCAGCAGATGCCGGATCTCGACGGCCTGCCGCCGTGGTTCCGGCAGTTCGCCGTCCCCGACATGCCCGACCAACACCAGGGTCCGATGCGCGGCCTCGGCTCCGGCTTCGTCGTCGACCCGAACGGCATCATCCTGACCAACGCGCACGTGGTCGACGGCGCGGACGAGGTGACGGTCAAGTTCACCAACCAGCACGAATACACGGCGAAGGTGCTCGGCGTCGACAAGGCCACCGACATCGCGGTGCTCAAGATCGATGCGAAGGACCTGCCGACCGTCACCATCGGCGACTCGTCGAAGGCGCGCGTCGGCGAATGGGTCGTCGCGATCGGCGCGCCGTTCGGCCTCGAGAACACGGTCACCTCCGGCATCATCAGCGCGAAGTCGCGCTCGCTGCCGGGCGACTCGATCGTGCCGTTCATCCAGACCGACGCGGCGGTCAACCCCGGCAATTCCGGCGGCCCGCTGTTCGACCTGCAGGGCCGCGTGATCGGCATCAACTCGCAGATCTACAGCCGCTCGGGCGGCTACCAGGGCCTCGCGTTCGCCATTCCGATCGACGTCGCGATGAACGTCGAGCAGCAGATCGTCGCGCACGGCAAGGTGAGCCACGGCAAGCTCGGCGTCACCGTGCAGGAAGTGACGCAGGCGCTCGCCAACGACTTCGGCCTGAAGGCGCCGAAGGGCGCGCTGGTCGGCACCGTCGAGAAGGGCGGCCCCGGCGACAAGGCCGGCCTCGAGGCGGGCGACGTCATCCTGTCGTTCGAAGGCCATCCGGTCGCGCGCTCCGCGGATTTGCCGCCGCTCGTCGCGTCGGCGGCGCCTGGCAAGAGCGTGACGATGGACGTGTGGCGTGACGGTGCGTCGAAGACGCTGACCGCGACGCTCGGCTCGCTCACGAGCGAGAAAGTCGCGTCGAACAGCGAGGCGCAAGGCGAGCACGGCAAGCTGGGCGTCGCGGTGCGGCCGCTGTCGCCGGACGAGAAGGCGGCGACGTCGCTCGACCATGGTGTCGTCGTCGAGGACGTCGGCGGCGCGGCCGCGGATGCGGGCGTGCAGCCTGGTGACGTCATCCTGGCGGTCAATCGCGAGAAGGTCACGTCGCCGTCGCAACTGAAGGCGTTGATCGGCAAGGCCGGCAAGACCGTGGCCCTGCTGGTGCAACGCGACGAGGCGCGGATCTTCATTCCCGTGAAGATCGGCTGAGTCGCAATCGTGGTGTGAGAGTCTCCCCTTGCCGATACCCCAACGGCGCCGGGCTGCCCCCAAAGGGCAGCCCGCTTTTTTTTGGGCTATTGACAGGCGCTCATATCATGGTGATATCATTCCGCTATCTGTCGCGCAGACGCGATGTCACCAAGGAGACCCGGCATGGCCATTCCCGCTCCCAAGCCCGGCGCGCACGTCGAGCGCGCCACCACGACCTACAGCGGCTTTGTCGCGCTCGCCATCGGCCTCGCGCTGATCGCCGCGGCGCTGTGGATCGTCATCGGCGGCATCGTCCAGCGCGACATCGGCGTCGGGGGTGTCGTGCTCGCGATCTTCCTGATCTTCGTCGGCATCCTCGTGCTCGCCGGCCTCTACACGCTGCAGCCCAACGAGGCGGCGATCATGCAGCTCTTCGGCGCGTACCGCGGCTCGAGCCGCGTGCCGGGGCTGCGCGCCACCAATCCGTTCTATACGCGCAAGCGCATCTCGCTCCGCGCACGCAACTTGAACGGCGACCGGCTCAAGGTCAACGACGCGCGCGGCAACCCGATCGAGATCGCCGCCGTGGTGGTCTGGCACGTCGACGACTCGGCGAAGGCGGCGTTCGACGTCGACGACTACGAGAAATTCGTCACCGTGCAAAGCGAGGCCGCCGTGCGCCACCTCGCGTCGTCGTTCGCATACGACACCGGCGAGGGCCTGCCCAACGAGCCGTCGCGCGACAGCGAGGCGACGCTGCTCGGCAGCGCCGACGTCGTCGCCCGCGCGCTGGTCAAGGAGCTGCAGGCACGCCTCGACCAGGCCGGCGTCGTCGTCGAGGAAGCGCGGCTCACGCACCTCGCCTACGCGCCGGAGATCGCGCAGGTCATGCTGCGTCGCCAGCAAGCCGAGGCGATCATCGCCGCGCGCCGCAAGATCGTGCACGGCGCGGTGTCGATGGTGGAGATGGCCCTGTCCGAGCTCTCCGCGAAGAACGTCGTCGACCTCGACGCCGAGCGCCGCGCGGCGATGGTGTCGAACCTGATGACCGTGCTGTGCGCCGAAAGCGAAGTGCAGCCGGTCGTCAACACCGGCACGCTCTACAACGGCTAGGGGGGCGCGATGGACCGCCTCTTCTACGCGCTCGCGGCGCTCGCCATCGCCGTCTCGGCGATCGTCATCGCCGCGACGTCGCCCGCGCTGCCGGCCACCGTCGCGTCGCACTTCGGCGTGGGCGGTGTCGCCAACGGCTATTTGCCTCGCGACGAGTACGAGCTGTCGATGCTCGCGCTCGCGATCGGCATCCCGTTCTCGATCACGCTCCTGATGGCGACGCTGCCGCGCGCGCTGCCCGGCCTCGTCAACGTGCCGAACCTGCGCGCGTGGCTCGCCTCGCCCCGGCGCAACGAGGCGCTCGCCTCGCTCGGCGCGTTCGGCGCGGTCGCGGCCATCCTCTTCACCGCCTGCATCGCCGCCGCGCACCTCGTGCTGTTGCGCGCCAACGCGGTGTCCCCGCCGCATCTCGACCCGGTGGCGCTCGGTGTCGTGCTGGGCGTGTTCGGGCTCGCATTCCTCGCGTGGGCGATCGCGCTGATCCGGCGCTTCCACGCCGACCCGCGCTAGCCGATGGCCGGGCGCAAGGCCTTCCTGCTGCGCATCGACCCCTCGCTGTGGAGCGCGCTCGAGGCGCTCGCGCAGCGCGAGCTGCGCAGCGTCAACGCGCAGATCGAGTTCATGCTGCGCGAGTCGCTGACGAGGCGGGGCGTGCAGCCAAGGACCTCGCCGGCCGAGGTCGACTCCCCATCGAAGAATTCAGACTGACCGCGCTGGCGGCGCGGCGCGGGCCCGCCGCGCGGCGCGGGTCATCGCGGGTCTTGACAGCTTCGGGTAATTATATAGACTGGTCTATATGAGTTCGGCTCGCAAGCTCGTGCGCCGCCGCATCCCGGCGCATGCCATGGCCCGCCCGGCCGCGCGTGCGGCGCGCGCGCGCATCCTCGACGCGGCGATCGACGGAATGCGCCGTCGCGGTCTTGCCGGCGCGGCGCTCAACGAGATCGTTGCCGCCGCCAACGCACCCAAGGGCTCGCTGTACCACTACTTTCCCGAGGGCAAGGACGCCATCGTCTGCGAAGCGATGGGCGTCTACGGCGAACGCGTGCGCGAGTACATCGAGCAAAGCCTTGCTGGCGCGCGCTCGGCGCCGCACGCGGTGCGCGCGCTGCTGCGTGCCGTCGCCGAGCGCCTGCGCCAGTCCGGCTTCGAACAGAGCTGCGCCGTCGGCGCCGTATCGCTCGACGTGGGCGTCGGCGACGTGCGCATCGTCGCGTGCGCCGCAGGCGAGTTCCGCTCGTGGATCGATGTCATCGAGAGCCACCTTCCGATCCCGGATGCGTCGCGCCGCCGGCAGGTTGCCGGCTTCGTGCTCACGGCGATCCAGGGTGCCTATGTGCGAGGCCGGGCCGAGCGCTCGATCGCACCGTTGCTCGAGGCAGGCGATTGCCTCGCCGCGCTGGTCGCGGCGATGGTCGCGCAACCCCGTCAGGAGGATGACGATGAACGCAGGAATTCCCGCACCAAGGACCGTCGTCAGTGAAGCGGAATGGCACGCGCGCGTCGACCTCGCGGCCAGCTACCGTCTCGTCGCGCTGTTCGGGATGGACGATCTCGTGTTCACCCACATATCGGCGCGCGTCCCTGACGAGGACGGGCATTTCCTGATCAATCCCTACGGCCTCGGTTTCGACGAGATGACGGCCTCGTCGATGGTCAAGGTCGATGCCGGCGGCCGCAAGGTGATGCCCTCGCCGTACGACATCAACCCCGCCGGCTTCGTCATCCACGGCGCCGTGCACGATGCTCGGCACGACGTCGCCTGTGTCGTGCACACGCACAGCGTCGACGGCGTCGCCGTAGCCTGCCAGCGCGACGGCGTGCTGCCGCTGTCGCAGCACTCGATCCTCGTGCTCGGGTCGCTCGCCTACCACGACTACGAGGGCATCGCGCTCGACGAGGACGAGCGGCCGCGGCTGGTCCGCGATCTCGGCGATGCCGATTACCTGGTGCTGCGCAATCACGGGCTGCTGACCGTTGGCACGAACATCGGCGAAGCCTTCGTGCGCATGTATCTCCTCGAGACGGCCTGCGCGATCCAGGTCCGTGCCCAGGCCGGTGGTGCGAGCATGCGACTGCTGGACGGCGCCGTCGTCGAGCGCGGCATCGCGCAGTTCGGCGCCGTCACGCGCGGTGCCGGCGCCGCGATTGCATGGCCGGCGCTGCGGCGCAAGCTCGACCGCATCGATCCGTCGTACGCGAACTGACGCTGGCCGGAGTCGCCGCGCCCGATCGCCGCGTTAGTGGTCCGGCGAGCTTGCCTTCGAACCTACGGGCCCAGGCGGAGGACGCGCGCGAGGAAGCGCGCGATATCCGCCACCTCCTCCAGCGTCGCCGAATGCTCCATCGGGTACGCGTGCCAATCGACCGCGTAGCCCTGTGCGACCAGCGCCGCGCGCGACGCCTCGGCCCAGGCGTATTGCACGACCGGATCGTGCAGGCCGTGCGCCATGAAGATCGGCACGTCGCGGTTGGCGTCGCTCGCCTCGGCGGCCAGCGCGGCGCCGTCGATCAGGTACGTCGACAGCGCGACGATGCCGGCGAGTCGCTCGCGGTGGCGCAGGCCCGCGTAGAGCGCGATCGCGCCGCCCTGCGAGAACCCGGCGACGACGATGCGACGCGCGGGAATCCCCCGCGCAACCTCGCGCGCGACGAGGCCCTCGAGGATCGCCTGCGAGGCGCGCACGCCGGAGAGGTCGGCGCGCTCGTTGAGGTTGGCCGCCTTGATGTCGTACCAGGCGCGCATGCGCATGCCGTTGTTGATCGACACCGGCATCACCGGCGCGTGCGGGAACACGAAGCGGATCGCAGCACCCGCCGGCAGCGGCAGCGAGCGCACGATGTCCGACCAGCCGCGGCCGTCGTCGCCGAGGCCGTGCAGCAGGATCACGCTCGCATCGGGCGAGGCCGCGGTCTCGATCTCGATCGACGGCATGTCGCCCGTGTTGTCGAAGGCCATAACGCCCATCCGGCGAAAAGCCGCATTCTAGCCGCGCGACGGGCGCCGTCCGGCGGCGCCGCGGAACCAATCGCCGTCGCACCCCCACGAACCTGCATGACCGACGCTCAAGACGCCTCCACGAAGCCGCCGGCGGCGGCAAACGCCTTCGTCGTGTTCGGCGCCACCGGTGACCTCGCGGGCAAGATGATCGTGCCGGCGCTGATGCGCATCGTCGCGGGCACGCCTCCTCCCCGCATCGTCGCCGTCGGCAGCCGTGACGACGGCGCCGAGCAGCTGCGCGGACGGATGCGCGCGCAGGTCGTCGCGCACGACGCCTCGCTCGCTGCCGCATTCGACGCGTTCGCGCCGCGGATCGCGTTCGTCGGCGGCGACCTCGCGAGCGACCGGGTGTTCGCCGATGTCGCGAAGGCGCTCGGCAGTGCGCGCAACCCGGTGCATTACCTCGCGATACCTCCGTCGCTCTTCGAGCGCGCGCTCGACGGCCTCGTCGCGGCGGGCCTTGCGGGAGCGAAGCGTCCCGGCGCGCGCGTGGCGATCGAAAAGCCGTTCGGCCACGACCTCGCGTCGGCGCAGGCGCTCGAGGCGGCGGTCGCCCGCGCGCTCGATCCGTCCGCCGCCTGGCGGATCGACCATTTCCTCGCCAAGGATCCCGTGCGCGCGCTCGCCGACCTGCGCGCGCACGCGACGTTCGTCGACGCGCCGTGGCGTGCCGGCGCGCTCGCCGCGATCGAGATCACGATGGCCGAGGCGTTCGGCGTCGGCACGCGCGGCGCCTTTTACGAGCGCACCGGCGTGCTGCGCGACGTGTTCCAGAACCACCTGCTCGAGCTCGTCGCGATCGCGACGATGGACCCGTGCGCGCCGCGCGACGCCGAGGCGTTCGCGGCGGCGCGGATCGCCGCGCTGCGCGCGATCGCGCCGCTCGCGCCCGGCGACGTCGTCTACGGGCAGTACGACGGCTACCGCGACGAGCCCGACGTCGCGCGCGGCTCGGACGTGGCGACGTTCCTCGCCGTGCGGCTCGCGAGCCGCGCGCCGCGCGCCGCCGGCGTACCGATCGTCGTGCGCGCCGGCAAGTCGATGGCGCTCACCGCGACGACGTTGACGCTGCACCTCGCCGGCGGCGATCGCATGGCGTTCAGGCTCGGGCCCGGCGACACGGGCATCGCCATCCGCGCCGCGCGCCTCGCGCCGCATACGCTCGCGCGGCGCATGCCGCTCGCGATCGTCGCCAAGACCGGCGACGACGAGGACCGCGATGCGTACGTGAACATCCTCGCCGCGCTGCGCGACGGAGACCATTCGGTCAGCGAGCGCGCCGAAGGCGTGTTCGCGGCGTGGCGGGTCGTCGAGCCCGTGCTCGCGGCGCCGATTCGCGTACACCGCTATGCGCGCGGTAGCATGGGACCCGCCGAGGCGGACCGGCTCTTGCCGCACGGCGTCCGCTGGCTCGACGCGATGACCGCTCCCGTGACGGACCCATGACCGATTCCTCGCCACCGCCCCCGTTGCCGCGGCGCGCGGCGCGCGTGACGCTGCCGGCCGGCACCACGCGCATCGACGACTACGCGATGATCGGCAACACGCACACCGCCGCGCTGGTGAGCCGCGACGGCTCGATCGACTGGTGCTGCCTGCCGCGCTTCGATTCGCCGGCGGCGTTCGCGGCACTGCTCGGCAATCCCGACCACGGCCGCTTCCGCATTTCGCCGCGCGGTCAGGTGCGTCGTTGTGCGCGGCGCTACCGGCCCGATTCGCTGGTGCTCGAGACCGAGCTCCACACCGCCGAGGGCACGGTGCGGCTCATCGATTTCATGGCGCTCGGCGACGCGCGCAGCGACATCGTGCGCATCGTCGCGGGCGTGCGCGGCGCGGTGCCGATGGCGGTCGACTTCCGCGTGCGCTTCGGCTACGGCGCGGTGATCCCGTGGGTCCGCCACTTCGGCCACACGCTCGTCGCCACCGGCGGCCCCGACACCGTCGAGCTGCGCACACCGGTGGATCTCGTCGGCGTCGACTACTCGACGCGCGCGCGCTTCACGGTACACGCGGGACAGCGCGTGCCGTTCGTGCTCACGTATTCGCACTCACACGCGCCGCGGCCGGTGCCGCTCGACGCCGAAGCGGCGCTGGAGTCGACGCAGGCGACGTGGCGCACGTTCGCCGCGCATGGCACGTACCGCGGCGAGAACGCCGACGTCGTCAACGACTCGCTGATGGTGCTGAAGGCGCTCACCTACGCTCCGACCGGCGGCATGGTCGCGGCGCCGACGACGTCGCTGCCCGAGCGGATCGGCAGCGTGCGCAACTGGGACTACCGCTTCTGCTGGCTGCGTGACGCGACGTTCACGCTCTATGCGCTGCTGCTCGCCGGCTATCGCGAGGAGGCGCGCGCCTGGCGCGAGTGGCTGTTGCGCGCCGCCGCCGGCCGCCCGCAGGACATGTGCGTGCTGTACGGCGTCGCCGGCGAGCGCCTGTTCGGCGAATCGGAGCTTGCGTGGCTGCCCGGCTACGCGCGCTCGGGGCCGGTGCGCATCGGCAACGCCGCCGCCACGCAGTTCCAGCTCGACATCTACGGGGAGGTGATCGACGCGCTCTACGTCGGCCGCGAGGCCGGCCTTGCGCAATACGACGACGCCTGGGAGTTCGAGCGCGCGCTGCTCGACTTCGTCGAGAGCCATTGGCGCGACCCCGACAACGGCATCTGGGAGATGCGCGGCGCGCCGCAGCACTTCACGCACTCGAAGGTGATGGCGTGGGTGGCGATGGACCGCGCGATCCGCACCGCCGAGAAGTTCGGGCTGCCCGGTGCGACCGCCCGCTGGCAGGCGGCGCGCGCGCGCATCCACAAGGATGTCTGCGAGCACGGCTTCAACGCGACGCGCGGCACGTTCGTCCAGCACTACGGCTCCGACGAGCTCGACGCGTCGCTTTTGCTCCTGCCGATCGTCGGGTTCCTGCCGCCGCACGACAAGCGCATCCGCGCCACCGTCGATGCGATTGCGCGCGAGCTCGTTCGCGACGGGTTCGTGATGCGCTACCGCAAGCATCCCTCGCCCGACGGCCTGCCGGCTGGCGAAGGCGCGTTCCTGCCCTGCTCGTTCTGGCTCGCCGATGCGCTCGCGCTCACCGGACGCAGGCGCGAGGCCGAGCGCCTGTTCAAGCGGCTCCTCGCGCTGCGCAACGACGTCGGCCTCCTCGCCGAGGAGTACGACCCGGTCAACAGGATGATGCTCGGCAACTTCCCGCAGGCGCTGACGCACGTGGCGCTCGTCAACACCGCACGCAACCTGGGGGCCACCAACGGGCCGGCGCAGCATCGCAGCCAGCACGCGACGAAGCGGCCGCCGGGCCCGGGCCGCGTGAGACGCAAGCGCTGAGGTGGGGCCGTCATACCCGCGAAAGCGGGAGTCCAGTTGTGACGTCGAGTCGAAGGCATCGGCGGATGCATCGCAGCCTGCGGCGCAACGGCACGACTGGATCCCCGCCTTCGCGGGGATGACGGCGACGACGCTACTTCATCTTGTCGAGGTCGATGTCCAGGCCGCCGGCGATCTTCTTCCAGCGCGCGAAGTCCTCGGCGAGGAAGCGCCCGAAGTCGGCCGGCGTGCCGGGCGCGGCCACATCGACGCCCATCGTCGCGAGCCGCTCGCGAACGTCCGGCGCGGCAAGGGTCTTGTTGACCTCGGCGTTGACCTTCGCGATCACGGCGTCGGGCGTGCCCTTCGGCACTGCGAGCCCGAACCATGTCTGCATGACGAGATCGGGATGGCCGAGCTCGACGACCGACGGCACGTTGGGGATGTGCGGATGACGCTTGGGATCGAGGATCGCCAGCGCCTTCAGCTTCCCGGCCTTGAGCTGCGGCTCGGCGAGGATGAGGCCGAGGCACATGAACTGCACGCGTCCTGTCAGGAGGTCGGCAATCGCGCTGGGCTGGCCCGGGTAGTTGATCATCGTCATCTCGATGCCGGTGTCGCGCTTGAACTGCTCGCTCGCGAGATGCACGACGGTGCCGTACGACGAGCCCGCGTACGACATCGTGCCGCGATGCGCCTTGGCGTAGGCGACGAACTCGTCGAGCGTGTTGACGGGCAGCGAGCTCGGCACGACGAACAGGAACGGGCTCGTGCCGATGAACGCGACTGGCGCGAAATCCTTCAGCGGGTCGTAGTGGATCGACGTCGGCCGCACGGCCGGCTGGATCGTCGTCGGCGGGCTCGCCGCGAGCCACGTGTAGCCGTCGGGCGCGGCGCGCGCCGCGAGGTCGGTGCCGATGTTGCCGCTGGCGCCGGTCTTGACCTCGATGACGATCGGCTGGCCGAGCGCGGGCGCGATGCGCTCGGCGACGAGGCGCGACACGACGTCGAGCTGGCCGCCCGCGGGGAACGGCACGATCCACTTGATCGGCTGGCTCGGCCAGTCGGCGGCGGCCGCGGGGTGACAGAAGGCGGCGAGCGCCAACGCAAGCAGGATCCGTTTCATCGTTCCTCCACTGTTGAATTCATTCATTGACGGCTGCGTGTTGTTCAGCGCTGCAGGAGTCCCCAGCGCGCGACGGTGCGCCGCTCGATGTTGGCGAACACGAGGCGGTCCATCGCCACCCACAGCACGCCGATGACGATCATGCCGAGGATGATC
>Ga0070681_10000472_pt1 | contig 32805 bp, 34 predicted proteins | sample KBSC83BmetaG_FD_65650 | JGI IMG/M metagenome (GOLD analysis project Ga0070681, IMG submission 65650) | Corn rhizosphere microbial communities from Kellogg Biological Station, Michigan, USA - KBS C8-3B metaG | ecosystem: Host-associated > Plants > Roots > Rhizosphere | place: USA: Michigan...
AATCGTCGCGTTCTCGACCGGCAACGTGTACCCACTCACTCCCGCGACGGGCCGCGGGTCGCGCGAAGGCGACGCGTTGACGCCCATAGGCGAGTACGCAAACTCGTGCGTCGGGCGCGAGCGCGTCCTCGAGCACGTGTCCCGAACGCACGGAACGCCGATCGCGATCATTCGCCTCAACTACGCGGTGGACCTTCGGTATGGTGTGCTCGTCGACATCGCCCATCGCGTCGTCTCGGGCGAGCCCGTGCCCGTGGACATGGGCTGGGTGAACGTCATCTGGCAGGGAGACGCCACTGCGCAAGCCATCCGCGCACTGACCACCGCCGCATCGCCACCGGTTGCGATCAACGTGACAGGACCGGATCGACTGTCTGTTCGTGAAGCCGCGGAGCGCCTTGGCCACCTGTTAGGCACCACGCCAGTACTCGAGGGCGCCGAGTCGCCTGACGCGCTCTTGAGCGACACGACATTCGCCCAATCCCTGTTCGGCCCACCCACGATCTCGACCGACGTTCTGATCGAATGGGTCTCCAGCTGGGTTGCGCGTGGCGGTACGCGCCTAGGCAAACCGACGAAATTCGAGGTCCGCGATGGCCGGTTCTGAGGCGCGAGCGCAAGGCAGCGCAGCCCTTCGCGCGATCCGATCGGGCTGCGTCATCCCGGCGCATCCGCTCGCGCTGACCTCCGCGCGAAAGCTCGATGAACGGCACCAGCGCGCGCTGACGCGGTACTACGTCGCTGCAGGCGCCGGCGGCGTGGCCGTCGGCGTGCACACGACGCAGTTCGCAATTCGCGATGCGCAGCATGACCTCCTACGACCGGTCCTCGAGCTGGCCGCGGACACGGCCCGGGCGTCGCTGCCCAGGCTGGGCACGCCCGCGACGTTGATCACGCAACCGTTCGCCCTCGTCGCCGGCATCTGCGGCGTCACGAAGCAGGCGGTGAGCGAAGCAGCGTTGGCCCAGTCGTTAGGCTATCACGCGGGCCTGTTCAGCCTCGCGGCGGCGCGGGGCGCAACGAACCGCGAGCTCATCGCGCATTGCCGAGCGGTCGCCGACGTGATCCCACTCATCGGGTTTTATCTCCAGCCGGCGGTCGGCGGCATACCGCTCGACTACGCGTTCTGGCGAGAGTTCGCGGAGATCCCCAACGTCGTCGCCGTGAAGATCGCTCCGTTCGATCGCTATCGAACGATCGACGTCGTGCGCGCGATCGCAGCGTCCGGCCGCGATGACATCGCGCTGTATACGGGCAACGATGACAACATCGTCGGCGATCTCGTCACGCCTTTCCCATTCGGCGAGGGAGGTTCGCCGCGCCGGGTCATCGGAGGCTTGTTAGGCCAGTGGGCGGTCTGGACGCGTCGGGCCGTCGAGCTGCTCGACCAGGCCCGGGCCGCGAGCGAGTCGGACGTGATACCCGCGGACCTGCTCCGCATCGGTGCCGCACTCACCGACGCCAACGCCGCCGTGTTCGACGTCCGGAATGCGTTCGCCGGATGCATCGCCGGAATTCACGAAGTGCTGCGACGCCAGGGCCTGATGGCGGGCACCTGGTGCCTCGATCCGGCTGAGGGGCTGTCGCCCGGCCAGTCGGAGGAGATCGATCGCGTCATTCGCTGCTACCCCGATCTCACGGACGATGAGTTCGTGGCCGCGCACCTCGATCGCTGGCTCGCCTAGCGCGTTGGGTCGGAGTCCGCAATTCACAGCTGCGCGTGCCACGACTCCCGCACCGGACGCTCGAACTGCTCGCGCCACGCGGTGGCCGTGGTGACGGACGTGTCGAACGTCGGCGTATCCGGCCCGATGCGACCTGCTCGCGCCAGGTCGCCAAACCCCTTCCTCGTTGTCGCGTTCACCCGGCCGTCCAGGTCTCGATAGTACACGCGACCACCACCCAGTAAGCTCGTGCCAAGGTGCGGCTCGAGTCTCGCGAGCGTGCGGAACAGCCCATCGATCGAACACCCCGATGCGCCGGCCGCCGACTGATCGACGCCGATCGCCAGAAACCTGCCATCCCGCCACTCGCGTCCGCACGTTAGCGGTGAGCCATGCGCATTCCACTGAGCGAGAAATGCGTCAACAGAATCGAGCAGGCGTTCCGACGCCCGCTGCGTGAGCTCGTCTGCAGCGCCAAAGACCCAGACGCGTGCGTCGCTCGGAAGTGAATGGAAGGGAACCTGCGGCATGGATCGGCTCGGTGACTCGAGTGACACGTTAGGGTCGCGAACGACGCGACCGATCGCTCTGGAGAAAGCTAACGCGGCACGCATCACCGACGTGCGCGTGCTGCCGGGAGCGCTCGCCGTGCACTAGCATTCGCTCGACCAACACGATCGCCCAAGGAGAGACGTGACCGTCACGCAGCCGGTTCTCCCCACCCTGCTCGCCTTCGCTGCGCCCGACACCGGCATCTCCGTCGAGCGATTCCTGCTGCTGCTCGCCGTCATCCTCATTTCGGCAAAGATCCTCGGCGAGCTTGCCGAGCGCATTGGTCAGCCGGCGGTGGTCGGCGAGCTACTCGCCGGCGTGGTGCTCGGCCCTTCCGTCGTCGGCCTGGTCGATCCGACGCTGCCATCACTGCATCTGATCGCGGAGATCGGTGTCGTGCTGCTGCTGTTCGGCATCGGTCTCGAGACGGACCTCAAGCGCCTGCTGAGCGTCGGGCCCGCTGCGTTTACAGTGGCCGTGGTCGGAGTGCTGCTGCCGTTCGTGTTCGGTTATGAAGTGTCCCGCGCCCTCGGCCTCGCCGTGCTTCCGGCGATCGTGATTGGTGCGTCCCTCACGGCGACGTCTGTCGGAATCACCGCTCGCGTGTTCTCGGATCTCGGTGAGCTCAAGAGCGCCGAGGGTCAGATCGTGCTCGGCGCCGCCGTGATCGACGACGTAATCGGCCTCGTGATTCTCGCGATCGTGAGCGATCTGGTCGCGGGCAACGCTCCGAGTGTCATCGGTATCGCGCGAGCCACGGCGGTCGCCTTCGGCTTTCTTGCCGGCGCAGTGCTCATCGGACGGTTGATCGTGCCGTGGCTGTTCAGGCTCATCGCGCGAACGAGCAAAGAACACACGTTGGCAACGATGGCGCTCGCGCTGGCGTTTGTGCTGGCGGTGCTTGCCTCGAAGGTCGGGTCGGCGCTGATCGTTGGCGCGTTCGCCGCTGGGCTCGTGCTCGCGCCCACCGAACATGCCCACGCCATCGAGCGGGGGATCATACGGCTCGCGAACGTGTTCGTCCCGATCTTTTTCGTCGCGGTCGGCGCCGCCGTTGATGTACGCACGTTCGGGTCTCGAGAGGTGGTGACCGTCGGCGTCGCACTCACCGTAGTGGCCATCGCAGGCAAGTTCGCCGCTGGCTGGGCTCCAGTCTGGGTGCGTGCTCGTAAGACCGTCATCGGCGTTGGCATGATCCCCCGCGGGGAAGTCGGACTGATCTTCGCGCAGACTGGGCTCACGGCAGGTGTACTGAACGCAGGCGAGTACAGTGCGCTCATGCTCATGGTGCTCGTGACGACGTTCATGGCGCCACCATTGCTGAGGCGCCTGCTCACAAAACCCGCGGCAGAGACCGTCGACCCGCAGGCGGACGCGAGTGCTGTCGGCGAGATGACGACCGACGCCTGACCCCACCCGAGGGTGCCTCCGAAACAGAGAACGACCTCGGAAGCCCTTCGCTCCGAGGTCGTTGAACGAACAAAAATCCGCGTTAGGTGTTGCGGTTCCGAATCGCTAGTCCGAATCGGAATGAACGAGTTGCCGGAGCCCGTCGTTTCCGGTTCGTCGAGACTGCCGGACCATGAGGACGAATCCAACGAGGAACGCTATTCCGGCCACCGCCAACAGCGGGATGCGAGCCGCTTCAGGAGCGAACAGCGCTGCGACGACAGGCAGGAAGGCGAGAAACATGACCCGCACCCATGATTCGGTCTTGGGTACGCTGGGCGTATTGGGATTTGTGTTTTGAGACATGAAGGCTCCGCCCCGCCACGCGTCGAAGCAGCGCGGCGAGCAAGGTGTCAGTGATTTGGAGTGAGCTGATGCCGGAGCGCGCCGAACCGGCGCGCGGTCAGGCAGACGCGGGCGGAGCTGTCGCGTCGTAGGGGCTTCCATCCCCACATGCCGCACAGGGCGTGCGGCGCTGTATGGTCGTGCTTCGCCCGGGTCGGTTCGGCAGGCCGATCGACGCGGCGAGGAGCTCAGCCGGAGGCGCGTTCGCACTGCTGCCGGGCGACGATGTGGGCGTGCGAAGCTGCGACCCGCTGCTCGCGGGGATGCGCAGCCCGGCCGTCGAAGCCTGAGCGTGTGAGTCGCCGTTGCCGATCGCTCGCGCGTGAACACTTGCGACATCCGACGGCCGCGACTCGTCGAGGGCTGTGACACGACATGGCCGCGACCCGAAGGCCACGGCCATGAGGAGACACAGACGAACGACGAACGTCGACACGATGCGGCGGGCTCCAGGCGATGGTGACGTAATCTAGCTCCCGGAGCGGCCGCCTAACCAGTCACTACGGCTTTGCGGCGCCCGGAAGCTGGATCATCGGCATGGCGCTGCCGGAGACCTGTGGCATCTGCCCGTTCCACCGTTTCGCCATCTCGTACTGCACGAGCGTCGGCGTCAGGCTCTCCGAGAGCAGACGGTTCGCTTTCGCTTGCGCCTCGGCCTCGGCGAGGATCGCCTTCGCGCGTCCGGCCGCCTTGATCGAGTCGCCCTGCGCCTGGAACTGATTCTTCTGCAGCTCGTTCTGCGCGGTGAGCGCCTGCTGCTGCATCACGTTCTTCGTGTTGATCGCGTCGATCACCGCCGGTGGCGCCCGGAGCTCGTTGATCGTGAACTGCTTGACGATGATCCCGTACGGCGCGAGGCGCTCCGAGATCCTCGCCTGCGTCTTGTTCACGACCTCGGCTTTCTTCGGGCCGATGACGTCGGCGATTGGCTCGGTCCCGACGACCTCCTGCAGCGCCTGACGAATCGACTGCTTGACATACCCGTGCTGGATCGTCTCGATGTCGGTGCGGAAGGTCTGGTACAGCGCCGGGACACGCATGGGGTCGAGCTCGAACGACATGGAGACGTCGAGCGAGATCGGTTGGCCTTCCACGCTGTTGACGTTGATCTCGTCGTTGCCCCGTGAGCCATCCGTGCTCCCGCGCGTCAATACGAGCGTCTGCATGAACACCGGATATTCCTCGATCTGGCTGAGGAGCGGATTTCTCGGATGGAGACCGGGCCCCATCGGCTTTGGGTCGACGCCACCGCCGGCCCGATGGATCAGGATTCCGACATGCCCCGGATTGATGTACGTGATCGTCGAGGGCAGGAGCACGAGCAGCAAGATGAGCCCGGCCGCCAGAAAGATGAGCCGACCGATCTTGGTACCGATGCTGGTCGAACGATCACCGCGCATTCCACCGCGAAACGCGCCGAGGCGTTCGCCGAGGGAGCTCTCCACCGTTGTCTCCTTGACCGGCCGCAGGCCTAACGATGCTGGCGGCCGTATCTCATGGGTGACGACTCCGGGCACTCCGCGGACGCGGGGACCGAGCCGTTAGGTGCACTACGACCTACCGCCACGCGCTGTTTCCGCCCAGGCCGTCGTCACGGCCCCCCGCCGACGGCCTCGCGGTAACACTCGGGGCACATCACCTCGCCCGACTCGAGCCGCACCATCTGACGCTCGTCGTGCTCGCCGTGCAGGGCACACGTTAGGTTTACCGCGCGATCGATGGCCTCCCGATTGCGCGTCTGCCCGAGCGCCCTGCCCGCCGCCGTGTAATACCGCACGACGAACACCACGAGCGCGACCGCCACGCAGACCAGGGCGACGAACAGCACGCCCTCGACGATGATCGCGTTCATCGCTTCGGTGCGGGCGGTGTGGGTTCGGGCACACCGTTGCTATCGAGCAAGCCTGCCCTGCCTACCAGCTGCGCGGCGAGCACCGTCTGGATGACGCCCGTAATGCTGCTCGTCGTCGCCTCTGGCGCGCTCTCGCCGCCGCTCGAAATGGTGACCAGCTTCGCCTGCGACAGCGCATCGGCGATCGCCGGACCGAGCTGCGGCAGCAGCTCGATCTGCTTGTATCGGAAATAGCTCTCACCGCCAGCAGCGATCGCCTCGTTGACCTTGCGGATGCTCTCGGCCGTCGCGTCGGCGATCGTGCGAATGCGGATCGCCTCCGCCTCCGCCGCCGCGAGCGCTTCGATCCGAACGCGCTCGGCGTCGGCCTTGGCCTGGGCGATCTGCGTGGCGTCCAGCTCCGACGTACGCTGCACCGCGAGCGCGTCCTGCTTCTTCGCCTCGGCCTGCGCGATCAGCGCCGCGTTGGCCGCGCGCGTCTGCTCGAGCTCACGCTGCTTGTCGGAGATGGCGCGCTCGGCGTCGAGCTGCGCCTCGCGCGCCCGCCGGGTCTGCTGCGCCGTGGCGATCTCCGCGTTCGCCTGCGCCTCGACGGCGCTCTGGCGTCGACGCGCTTCGGCCACCTCGCTCTGGACGATCTTGATGTTGAGCGAGTTGAACACGAGACCCAGGTCCGTGAGCTCGCGCGAGCACGCCTTGCGGATGATCACCGCCAGCGGATCGTCCTCGTCTTCCATCACGTCGGCGTGCACTGGGAGGTTCGCGCCGCGCTCTGCCGGCACGAGCGCGTTGGACGTGGCGCCCTCGAGCAGCGCGCGCGGTGGCGGCGCCGAGCGCGCCGAATAGAGCTGGTCATGCGTGAGCAGGTTGATGGCGCGACGGCCCGAGCTCGAGAGCAGGTCGGTGAGCGTGTTGACCTGATCCGCCTCGCTCTTGGAAAAGAAGCGGTTGGCGGCCGTCTTGATCATCGCGTCGCTGTCGCCCACTGACACGATCGCGCTCGCGAGCACGCGCACCTTGATCGGGCGCGGGATGCCGCTGTCATCGATGTCGGCCGTCTGGTCGGTGATGTCGAGATCGACGTTGATGACTTTGCTCGAGATCGTAGTCCCTGTCGTCAGGAGCGGGATCTCCTTCGACTTGCCGGGGCCACGATAGATCACCGAGCCGCCGGCGAGCCAGCTCACGATGCGAATCGTGCCTGCCTCGACGTTCCGCAGGAACGAAGCAACGATGCCCGGGATGACTATGAAGACACCGATCAGGATTGCGGCTATCAGGTAGAGGCTTGTCATAGTAGGTGCTCAGCTATGGTGATCGCCCGGCGCCGCGTCGAAGCGCTCTGGGCGGACGGTGACTCGAGGTCTCCGACGCGCCCGGCGCGCTCATGCGCCGAGATACGTGACCGTGCAACGATTGCGAGTATCGTCGACCGCCTCGATGCGGAGCCGGTCGCCGGCTCGCACCTTCCGCGCTGCCGCGCGTTCGGTCGTGTTCAGCGTCGCCAGCAGCTGCACAACCTGCCCATCGAGCTCCACCGCGACGAGGCCATTGCCGTTCGCGTCGAAGCTCGTGACGGCGCGAGCCTCATCGCTCACGACGCTCTCGAGCGTCTGCGCGGGCTCCGACGCGAACCGGAACAGGAATCGCCACAGCGGAGCGACAAGTCCCCACTCGAACAACAAGCCGGCGCCTAACGACGCGATCAGCAGCCCGGGCTCGGGAATCCATGGCCGAAGCAGGAGTCCCGACGCGCCGACGCCGACGAGCACGCTGAACGCAACGCGGGGCTGGAGTAGTGCGAGGAGACGCGATGCACCCGACCCGCCGCGCACTTCACCATGACGCACTCCACCGTGACGCGCTCCGCCCGCCGGCACGTGAGTGGTGTGACCGTCACCGGCATGGCTATTATGGCCGAGCCCGTGCCCGTGCGCGCCGTGGCTGTGACCCACATGCACTGATTGCGCAAAACCGCTCAAAGCCATAACGCCGAGACCAACACCACCGAGCGTCAGACTGAACGTGTAGGGGTCCATGGTTGGGATTGAGAGCGCCTCGAAATAAAGGGAGTGAGCCGGACCGCACAATGCGGTCGCCGCGTCACTCCCAGTCGATAAGCGCTCACGCTCTAAGTATACGAGTCCTGCCGAACCCCCGTTTCGACATCCGCCAACCGCAGTATCCACACGCGGTTAGCGTTGCTCGCCGGCGCTCTTTGCTACTTGCCGAGCTCGTGCCGCAATGCCGGGCCCAAGTCGGGGAAATCGAAGTGGAACCCCATGCGGAGCAAGCACTTGGGGTCGACGCGCTGGCCGGAGAGCAGCGTCTCCTGGCCCATCTCGCCGAACATGAGCCTGATCGCGAACTGCGGGACCGTCGCAAGCGCCGGACGATGCAGCACCTCGCCTAACGTGTGCGAGAACTGCGCGTTCGTCACCGGGTTCGGACCACAGACGTTCACGATGCCGTGCATGTCGTCGTCGACCATCAGGAGCTCGAGCGCGCGCACCGTATCGTGCATTCCGATCCAGCTCATCCACTGCGTGCCGGTTCCGACTCTGCCACCACCGCCGACGTTGAACACCGGGAGGAGCTTCGCGAGCACTCCGCCATCGGGATTGAGGACGAGCCCAAGGCGCGGGTGTACGAGACGGATGCCCGCATCACGCGCCGGCGATGCAGCGCGTTCCCACTGCTGTACGACATCGGCAAGGAACCCGCGCCCCGGAGCACTCGCCTCGTCGAGGACCTCGTCGCCACGTGAGCCGTAGATCCCGATCGCTGATGTGGCCACGAAGACGCGAGGCGGAGTTCGCACAGCAACCATGGTTCTGGCCAGGACGTCCGTACTGCGCACGCGGCTCGCGAGGATCGCCGTCTTGTGCTCGTGCGTCCAGCGTTGAGCGACCGTTGCTCCGGCGAGGTTGATCACCGCGTCGGCGCCATCGATGGCTGCCGGGTCGAGCGTTCCGGCAGCGAGGTCCCAATGGAAGTCCACGCCGCGACTCGATCGCCGACCAATGCGCCGGACCTGGTGTCCCTGTGTCGTTAGGTGCCGAGCGAATGCGCTGCCCAGAAAGCCGGACGCGCCCCCAATCGCGACGGTGATCACGCCAGTCGTTACTCCGCGAGCTCGAGGCTCCGCCAAAGGTACCACGATGCCACCGTACGGTACGGCGCCCACGCCGCGCCGATCCTGAGTACACGCTCGGGCAAAGGCCGCTTGCGCAGCCGATAGGCACGTTGAATGGCCTTCTGTATCCCGAGATCGAGCTCAGGCAACACGTCCGGTCGGCCCAACCGGAACATCAGGAACATCTGCGCAGTCCACCGACCAACGCCCTTGATGCGCACGAGTGAGTCGATCACCTCGTCGTCGGCCAACTCATGCAACGTCTCGATCGGAAGCGCGTTGCTCGCAACGCGCGACGCGAGATCCTTGAGGTACGACAGTTTCTGTCGCGACAGTCCGACGGCGCGCAATTGCTCATCGGTCGTCGCCGCGAGCTCATTGGGCAACGGTGAACGTCCGCCGTAAAGTCCCAGAACGCGGCCATGGATTGTCGCGGCGGCTTTGCCGGAAAGCTGTTGGTAGATGATCGAGCGACACACCGCGTCGAAATGCGTCCCGTCCGCTCCGGGAGTAAGGCGGAAAGGACCTACCTGGCGAATCACGTCGCCGAGCACCGGATCGGCATCGGTGAGATAGGCGATCGCGCGTCGGGCGCCGCGTGCAATGGTCGGAGGTGTCGGCAATGATACGACGGAAACAGGGGCAACCGAAATGCGATGGGTGCCAAACGAACCGATTGGCACCCATCGCATAACGATTGCACACCGAGGTGACGACCACCAGTCCCTCGAGTCGGAGGCGATCACCGTCGCGATTCGCGTCCCGGACTTCCGGGACCTTTTCCCCGTTTCTCCCTGTCGTGAGCCAGGCGGTCCTTCTCGCTCCTGAGGTCGGCCTCATCTTCGCTACTCGCCCTTGCCATGCGTCTGCGCCCCGCGCTCTGGCGTATCTCGACTCCTCATTCCCGGCCTCCTGATGATCCGCAGAGCGGGCAATCGACGTGCCGATTACCGCACGCCTTGGGGCGTCGGAGTCGTATTCATCCTTCCAGCGCCCAACGCGCTGGAAGGATGAAATACGACTCCGACCCCATACGAAGCATTCGAATCCCGCAACAAATCGATGAGATTGGGGTCAGACACCGGTCAGGCCCCCAATCGATTACGAGAGACGAACCGTGTATCGCACCGCTCGATGGTCCGCGTTGCTCGTTGCCAGCGCGGCGTTCATGACCACCGCGTGCCGACGCGACTCGCAGGAGGATGTCGCGGCGACGGACTCCTCCCTCGCGCGCGACATCACGTTGGCCAGTGCGGTGACGACGCCGACGCCGCAGCTGCGGGACTCACCGGACTCGGCGCCGCCAACGGCCGAGGCCCCGCTCCCAAAGCCAAAGGTGGAGCGAAAGCCGCCGCGACCGACGGCGCAGCCACGCACGCCCGTACGCGAGCAACCGAAACCCGAGACTTCTGCGCCAACGCCCGTGGTCGAGGACACCGCTGCGGCGGCAGCGGCGTCCGGGCCGCGTGGCGTCATTCTCGCCGGCACATCGGTTGGTCTCACGCTGGATGAGCGCGCGTGCTCGGACGCCAACCGGCCAGGTGACAAGCTCGTCGCTCATACGACTCAGGACGTGACCGCCACGAACGGGGCCGTTTTCCCGAAAGGCTCAGCGGTCGTGATCGAAGTGGCGTCCGTGGGGCAGGGCAGCTCGCCCGATTCGTCGACGATCACGTTCCGTGTGAAGACCATCACCGCGAATGACAAAACGCGACCAGTCACTGCTGACATTGTGGCAACGGGCCCGGTCGAGAAGAATCGCGTGGATACGAAATCGGCCGATAAGAAGAAGGTGGTGGCCGGCGCGATTCTCGGCGCGATCGTTGGGCGAGTCGCGGGAGGTCGTGGCGCGACGGGCACGGTCATCGGCGCAGCGGCGGGAGCGGCGGCTGGCGCGGCGGCCGCAGCGGCGACCGCGAAGTACGAGACGTGTCTGCCCGCCGGCGCTCCACTCCGAATGACGATCTCCGAAGCCATCGAGGTTGGGGTCTAGTCGCTGTCGCGCTGACGCATCGCGTATCTTCCAGCGCAGTGCCGTGGTGGCACTGATTGACCCTTCGTCGTCCCTCATGCGCACACGCATCATTGGGTTGCTGTCCGTCATCCCCGCCCTGACGGTGGGCGCGCAATCACGCCCGCTATCACCGGCCGTGCAGCGGGGACTCGAGACGATCACCGCCGCGGATGTGAAGCGACGTATCGGGATCATCGCCGACGACTCCATGCGCGGGCGCGACACGCCAAGCCCTGGGCTCGAGGCGACCGCGAATTACATCGCCTCGCAGTTCCGCTCCTTCGGTCTCAAGCCCGCGGGGGATAGCGGCACGTTCATTCAGCGCTACCCTCTTCCCGGCGGGTCACCCGATCGGAAGCCCGGCGCGCGGGTGCGTACGGCGCCTAACGTGGTTGGCATCCTCGAGGGCTCCGACCCCGTCCTCAAGAACGAGTACATCGTGCTCTCGGCGCACATGGACCACGTGGGCGTCGGCGCGCCAGTCAATGGCGACTCGATCTACAACGGAGCGGACGACGACGCGTCGGGCACAACCGGCGTGATCGAGCTCGCCGAAGCGTTGAGCGTCCCGGGCGCGCGGCCGAAGCGGTCGGTGCTCTTTCTCACCGTGAGCGGCGAGGAGCACGGGCTCTGGGGAAGTGGATGGTTCAGCGAACACTCGCCCGTCGCGATCACGCAGATTGTCGCGGACCTCAACATCGACATGATCGGCCGGAACTGGAAAGACACGATCGTGGTGATCGGCAAGGAGCACTCGGACCTCGGAGCCACGGTAGACCGAGTGTCCAAGGCACACCCCGAGCTCCGGATGAAGGCAATCGACGACATCTGGCCGGAGGAGAACTTCTACTTCCGCTCGGACCACTACAACTTCGCGCGGAAGGGCGTTCCGATCCTGTTCTTCTTCAACGGGACGCACCCAGACTATCACGGCCCTCGCGACGAGCCTAGCCGCATCGATGCCGAGAAAGAGTCGCGTATCGTGCGGCTGATCTACCTGGCCACGCAGGACGTCGGCAACGCGGCGCAGCGCCCGGCCTGGAACCCGGCGAGCTACAAGCGCATCGTGCGCCCACAGACGCGCTGACTCGCGTCCCCCGTTTCAGACCGCGTACTTCAACTTTCCCTCTGCCCTAACGCCGAGACCGATGCCCTCTGTCAGCTTCTATCGCTGGTCCGATCTCCCCGAGGAAACGCTGTCGCCCCTTCTGGGGCGCAAGCTCATCACCGGCGACCGCATGATGATTGCCCACGTGTATCTCAAGAAGGGATGCATCGTGCCGAAGCACAATCACGAGAACGAGCAGCTGACCTACATTCTCGAGGGTGCGCTCCGATTTTCGATCGGAGACGATGGCAAGGAGATCGTGGACGTGCGGGCGGGCGAGGTCCTCTGCATCCCCTCACACGTCTGGCATCAGGCCGAGGCCCTCGAGGACACGCTCGACGTCGACGTATTCACGCCGCCGCGTCAAGACTGGCTCGAGAAGACCGACTCCTATCTCCGCGGCGGCAGTCGGTAGAGTCCAGTCGCGGGGCGCGACGCGCCCGGCGAGACACGATTCGTTAGGCGGCGGGTGTGCCGGGGTGCGACCGCCGCCTGAGCGTGTGTCGGATGGACGCCCCCAATCCCACCGCCATGCCGAGCCCGATCAGCGTGAGACCGATTGTCGACTGAGCACTGAAATAGTCGGCGCGCTGTACGAACGACCCCGCGCCGGCCGGCAGCGTGTGGGTGCCGTTCGCGAGGGACGCGAGCCCGTTCCGCGCCATCAGGAACAGCGTCGTGCCAGCTACGATCAGCAGCATGGCGAGCGCATCCCACAGTCGCTCGGCGGCATGGACGCCAGGTGCGACGCGTAAAGGCGTGGCGTAGTTGGATTGCGCGGGGATTCCAAGCGGTGAGTGCACGTTTCTAGGACGCGCGACCACCGCGGACGGCACGATGCCGTCAGGGCTGACTCCGCAGCATCCGCCGGAATTCCTTCTGCCACTGCTCCTTCATGGTCGACACGCGTACGCCCTTCCCCGCCCGCTTGGCCATTCCCATGAGCCCGAGTGGTGATGGATGGGTGATCTGGTGGTACGCGATCGAGTCATCGTCCTCGAGACCGAGGTGCGTGCCGAGCAGCCAGTCCGCCGTCCGCCCGAGAACGATCACGGTGTGAAGCCCGCGCTTTCGCGCCTTCGCGATCTCGGCCCGCACTCGTTTCACGTTCTCCGGACTGCTCATCTCGACTTTGCTCGGCGCTCGAAAATGTTCGCCGTCGTCCGTGGGGCAGACCGGATACGCATTCGATAGTGCGACGTCGGTGACGATCGGCCGAACTCGCGCCGCGCGCAGTGCTGCTCCGTCCCAGCGAATGTCATCAATCGGTCGCGTGAACCGACAGCGCCCTTCCGCTTCGAGCGCGTCATAGAGCGGGCGTCCAGCGCGATCGCCAAAAAACGGGATGCCCGATTTGTCGGCGCCGTTAGGCCCCGGCGCCTCGCCGTAGATGAGGGCGCCGACCGGGCCCTTCGCCGGGAAGAAGGCGGGGACGCGGGTGCCCAGAATGCGGCCATTTGGTGATGCGGAGCGCTTTGGCTTTGCTAGAGTTACCATCGATTCTCGCCTGCCGTCTTCTTGCCAATGAGTCTTTCATCTGCGATGCGCGTGCCGGTACTCCGGCGCGCGCTCTTGGCTTTCGGGGTCGCGGTCCTCGTGATTCTGGTCACGAAAGTCGTGGCCGGGAAAGAGGTGCGTGGTCGCGTCCGCTCGCTCTTCAAAGCGCCGCCGCCCCCGCCCGCCGAGCTGGTCAATGTTCCCGTGGCGGTTCCGCGGGACCACGTGATCGTGCTCGATGACTCACTGTTCGGCCGCAGCGGCAAAGTCCGGGTGAAGATGCTTCGTGGCCTGGACGCCGACCGAATCGATGGGCTCAAGGACGTGTTCGGTGCGAAGGCCCTTGCCAAACCCTCAGTGCTCGGAATGGCCACGGTCGATGATCCGCAGGCGTTCTCCTTCATCACGCTCCTCCCGTGGCGCGAGAAGCGGGGAGCGTATGTCGGCCCCTATCACATGGGCTGGTGGCCCGCCGAGCGTACGGTCGTCGCCGCGAATTACGAGAATCCAACCGGATTCATCGAAGTCACGCCCGCCAATCAGCTGACCCGGGTGTCCGAGCACTTCCGGCTCCGCGACTTCCTCACGCACGACCAGGAGGACGTTTGGCCGAAGTACGTCGTGCTTCGAGAAGACCTGCTCGACAAACTGGAGCTCGTGCTCCAAACGCTCCAGGCGCGCGGGACGCCCACGCAAAACGTGCGTATTCTGAGTGGTTTCCGCGCACCCTACTACAACGCCGCGCTCGTGGCCGAGGGAGCTGCGCGAGCGAGCCGTCACCAGTTCGGGGATGCGTCGGACATCATCATCGACAACGATCACGACGGTCGGATGGACGACCTCAATCACGACGGTCGCGTGGACTTGCAGGACACCGAGGTGATTCTCAACGCGGTCGAGCGCGTGGAGCGCGAGTACCCCGAGCTCGTTGGCGGCCTGGGACTCTACGCTGGCATGGGCCCGAGCGGCCCGTTCACGCACATCGACGTACGCGGCTCTCGAGCGCGCTGGACGAACAGCGGTGCGTCGAAGCGACCGGCCACGCCGCGTTATGCATGGAGTGGCGCCGACGCGACCCACGCCGAGCGAGTTTCGGGATGCAGCGCGACCGGAGCGTCGGCCGCCCTCTGCGTCGGCGTTCACTAGCCGAGCGAGCCGTTCCGATGCGCGTTAGGCGATCCGTCTCACGGATCCGCTGTCTGTCCGTTCCGGGGCGCCCGGGTTATCCGCCAAGCTGGGTTCCGACCTCGTGGCGTCAATGGCCCAACCGCGCCGAAGGCGCTCGAAGAAATAGCCGGATATGTACGCGACCTGCGACCAGAAGTGCAGGAACGTCAGGTGCGCGGCTCGCCAGCTCCGCGACTGTCGCAGTGGATACGCGACGAGACCGGCATAGAAGCCGACTGGCTCGATTTTGAGCGAGCCCCCGCCGCGGCGCGCGCGCGAACGATGCAGGTCCAACGCGCCACGACCATAGTTGAAATGCTGTCGATTGAACCGCGCAAAGCTCAGGATGTGCGCGTGACTCACTACCACATCTGGCACGTACTCCAGACGCTTCCCGCTCTCGAGCCATCGCTCGCAGAAGTCGCGGTCCTCGGCAGCGGCGAGCGCAAACGTCTCGTTGAATCCGCCCAGGCTCAGAAACTCCTCGCGAGGCACAACGAGGTTGTTGCTCGTGAAAAACCGACGAGCCGCCGAGTAGCCACCGAAATACTGGTAGAGGTAGTCGATGATACCCTGGCTCGCGGCGGCATACGCATTTTCCGTGAGCACGTTCACGGTGTGACCACCGATGGCAGCATCACCTGAGCTCGACGATATCCATCGGTCAATGGCCCGTAGCCAGTCCTCGTGGGGCATGCAATCGTCGTCGGTGAAAACGAGATAGCGGCCCTGTGCGAGCCGAGCGCCCGTGTTGCGCGCGGTCGCAGGGCCAGCGTGACGGGTCGTCACGAGCCGCGCCTGGACCGTTGGGTCCATCGACGCCACGAGGTCCGCCGGTGGGGTCGGGCTTCCGTCGTCCACGACCACGACCTCGAAGCGGTCGCGTGGGAACCGGAGGGCTTCGATGGCCTGAAGACAGCGTGCGAGCGAATCGCGCCGCCGGTACGTCGGAACGACTATGGAATAGTCAGGCCCCTTAGAATGCGTCAAAGAAGTCACACTACGAGACAAGCAAATAGCGCTCCGGACTTATCGATACTCCTCAGCAACCATGCGATGCAGCTCGGTGCGCCACGGCTGGAGCGAAATGCCGAATCGCTTTCGAGCACGAAGGTTAGACAGCGCGGAGTAGTGCGGACGCGGGGCGAGCGCACCGAACACCGACGCTGAAATCGGAACGATCGTCGGCCGGTCACCGGCCAGACGGGAAGCGAGCGCATCAATTAGTGCCTCGGCGATTTCGACCCGGCTGCCTTCGCCGCTACCGCCGAGATGATAGACGCCCCAATCGCTGGAATTCAACGCCACTTCGTCATCTCGCACGGCCGCTTGAACGAGGGCAGCCGTCGCACTGGCCAGCGACCGGCTCCACGTTGGGGAACCTACTTGGTCCGCGACGATCCGCACAATCTGCTTACCCGGCAAGTCCCGCAGGAGGGACGCCACGAATCCCGCACCGGTCACCGAGTACACCCAGCTGGTTCGAATGATCATATGCGAACCGTCGGCCTCGGCGACGCGTTGCTCGCCGGCAAGCTTGCTACGACCGTACGTGTTGATCGGGTTCGGCTGCGCATCCTCGTCGTACGGGACCTGAATTGCTCCGTCGAACACGTAGTCGGTGGAGTAGTGAACGAACAGTGCCCCGACGCGCCGGGCCGCGTCTGCCATGATACCCGGCGCGATTGTGTTGACCGCGTTGGCCAGCCCCGGATCACGCTCAGCCTGATCGACGTTCGTGAGGGCGGCTGCGTTCACGATGACGAGTGGCCGTACGCGCTCGATGACCGCGCGCATCGCGTCAGGGTCCCTGAGATCCGCCTCCGCACGCGTCAACGGAATCACCGTTCCGAGTGGGGCGAGCGCCACGCGCAGCTGGCGCCCGACCTGACCGCCGCCACCAAACAGCAGTACCGCACGGCCAGATCGTTGGGCGCGGGCCGCGGTCGCCCAAGCGTCCGTCACTGCTCCATCCTCGGAAGCCACTCAGGGAGCAGGTCCCGAAGGCGCGGAGCAGCGGCGTCGCGCGCCGAGACGAGTGCGTCGCGGATCGGCCACGATATCGCCAGGTCGTCGTCATCCCACCGGACCACACGCTCGTCGTCAGGCGAGTAGAAGTCGGAGCACTTGTACATCACGACGCTCACCTCCGAGACGGTCTGGTACCCATGCGCGAATCCGGCTGGCACATACAGTTGTCGGCCGTTGGACCCGGACAGCGTGAACGCGGCCCAGCGACCATACGTCGGCGAGCCGGCGCGAACATCCACCGCGACGTCGTAGATCTCGCCTTCGATGGCCGACACGAGCTTCGCCTGAGCGCGCGGATTCTGGAAATGCAGACCGCGTACGACCCCGCGTTTGGAGCGTGCCAGGTTATCCTGCACGAAAGCCGGGAGGCCCGACGCTCGCGCGTCGTCGTTGCGCCAAAGCTCGGCGAACGTCCCTCGCGTATCGCGATGGACGTCTTGCTCCAGGACCCGCAATTCCGGAAGGCGTGATCCTTCGTCTCGATTGCCCGGCACCGGGATTGCTCGTTCGTTGGAAGGTTGAGTTATGCTCTGACGTGGTGCTACGGCGAGTCGGCGTACACTGCGGCATTGGAACATGAACCAATGAATGACATCTCGGTCGCGGTGATAAGCTACAATACGCGCGAGCTGTTGCGTCGGTGCGTGGCTTCTGTATTCGCCGATGGAGGCAGCGACGTCGTCGTGGCCGACAACGGCTCGACGGACGGCACCGTGGAGATGCTGCACGAGGAGTTCGGTCAGGTGCAGGTGTTCGTCGATCGATCGAACCCCGGTTATGGCGCTGCATCGAATGCGGCGATCGATCGATGCCAGTCGGAATACGTGCTGCTCCTCAACAGCGACACCGTGCTCTACCCGGGTGCCTTGCACACACTGTGCGCGTACCTCGACGCCCACCCGCGTGTCGCCATCGTCGGCCCTCGGCTTCTCAACCCCGATGGCAGTCTTCAGCGATCGCTGCACCAGTTCCCCACACCGCTCGTCACCCTGCTGGATTACTCGTGGGTCGGGCCACTCGTCGGCCACGTGCCGGGGTTGCGGAAGCTCTACGTCGCCAGCGATTCGCATGACAGAGCGCGATCGGTACCGTGGGTGACCGGCGCGGCGCTCGCAATTCGCAAGTCGGCGTTCCAGAGCATTGGTGGGTTCGATCCGTGGTTCTTCATGTACTATGAGGAGGTCGATCTTTCCTACCGGTTGCATCGTGCGGGATGGGAGACCCATTTCACGCCGGCAGCGGAAGTCATGCACGTTGGAGGCGCGAGCACGAGCCAGCAGCGCGGTCCGATGTACGCGCAGCAGATCGGCGCCGCGATCCAGTACAGTGAGCGGCATCAGTCGGAGCTCGGGGTCATGCTGACCACCTTTGCGCTCAAGTTTTCACTCGCGAGCCGGCTCGTCGGGGATACGGGGCGCCTCGTGCTCACGCGCGACCGCGCTCGTCGCCAGCGGCTGCGCGACAACGTCGCACTTCTTCGCGGGATGGTCCGCGGGCCATGGCGGGCACTCGCCCGTTAGGCGTCGACCGAGCTGGCCAGCCGTCGCTGGCGATCGCTCCACTCCGGGCGATCGACTGGCGGTTTCTTCTTCCCGCTCCGGTGGGGCGGCGGTTCGATCGCCTCGCGCTGTTGGGCGGCGGGCCGGGGCTCGTCGCGCGCGCTGTGAGCGCAGGGCTCGCCGACGAAATCGTGGCCGAGTTGCCTGGGCCGGGTCGCGCGGATCTCGTTGCGGCCTACGCGGACGCTCCGCATGACATACCCGATATCGCGCGGGCAGTGGCACGTGGCGGCCTGCTCTACCTCGAAGTCGATCGTCATCGGCGCGGCGGCCGTCGCACGACACCAGGGCGCGTGTCGAAGATGTTGCGAGCGGAGGGGCTGACGACGTGTGCATTCTACGTCATGGAGCCCAGCTTGCAGGAACCGCGCGCCTTCATCCCGCTGGACGAGCCGCACGCGATGAGCTGGCATCGACGGACGTCGTACAGTGACCGCGCCGCCGTGCGGATCGCCAATGCCGTTAGGCGCCACGCCGTGCTGATCGCTGGCGCAACGGTTGCCGCGCTGGATCGACCGTACGCGGTGATCGCCATCGCCGGCGACCCGATCGACGCCGTCCCTGGTGTGCTTTGCGAGCCGGACGTCGTGCGCCGTCTCGGGGCCGCTCATGATCCAAGGGCAGCGGTGATGCTGACCTATGGGAGCGATCGGACGCTACTCTTCCCGTTCGGCGAGGGCTCCCGTGAGCCGCTGGGCGTCGTGAAGGTCCCGAAAGACGAAGCGTTCGTGGATCGCACCGAAAACGAACAGCACCACCAGGCAGTACTGCGGGGGAGGTTGGACGACGATCTCGTTCGCGCCATTCCCGAACCGCTCGGCACGGTGCGTGTCGGCCGAACAGTGGCCGCGTGCGAGCGCTTCATGGCCGGCGCTTCGCTAGCGACACGGGCCATGGATAGCGCGATTTCATTCGACGCAAAGGTCGCCGACGTGCGCCTCGCGACGATGTGGTTGGCCGGCTTCCATCAGGCCACGGAGGTGCGACGCGCAACGATTCGGGATCTCCGGGGCAGCCTGGTCGATGACCTGCTCGAGTCGTACCACCGCGAGCTCGGCACGCCTGCCGACAACGCGCTCCGCCTGCGGCTCGCGGCGGTCGCCGAATCGTTAGGTACCAGGCAGCTGGCCATCGCAACACAGCATCGGGACTTCGCCGCGTGGAACGTGCTGCGCTCTGGCGATGATCTCGCGGTCGTCGACTGGGAGGGAGCGCGCGACGGGTTCGCTGCGCTCGATGCCGTTCACCTCGTGACGACGTGGTTGTACTCGGTCCGTCTCGGCGTAGGCGTCGACGACGAGGCGTGGTGCGTCCACGACATGCTGGATCCGACGCGGGACGCCACGGCGAGTGCCGCGCACGCCGCTCTCGTATCATATCTCCAGGCGCTCGGGCTCGATCCGCGAGTCGCTCCGCTGCTCGTCGCGCTCCACCGCATCGAGCTCGCCCTCCGGCGACTGAACCAGCTGCAGCTGCAGCGCGAGCCGACGGACGACGCACCGCTCCTGCAGGAAGCCCGCATTGTGCGGTCGCTCGCCGCCGATGCGGATCGATTGTTCCCGCTGGGCACCACCTGATCACCGATCCGAACACAGGCAGCGATCGTTGCGGCGACGACTCCTTTTTCTTCTTCCGTTCCCTCCGCGGCATGACGCCATTCACGGCGGTGCACGGGTCATGGCGTACCTCATTCGGGCACTGGAGGCTCGTCATGATGTGGCCGCCCTGTATCTCCGCGAGCGCGGCGAGTTGCCGATCGACGATGGCCTCCAGGGCTCGCTCCGGCGAGTCGAGGAGGTTCCGTATCCTCGCCACCTCACGTTCGCGACCCGGCTCGCGCGTCGGACCGCTGCCCTTCGTGGAATACCGTCGTGGGCGTCGTACGTCGACGTACCCGAGTTCGCGCATCGCCTGCGCGAGCTCGCGACGACGTGGCATCCAGACATCGTGCATTTCGAGTATCACGTGATGGGGCAATATGCGCGCGAACTGCCGGACCATCGTGCCGCCCGCGTTCTCTCCGAGTACGAGGCTGGTGTGCTCGCCGCGCGTGAACACATGGCCACTGGCAAGGACAGTGGCGCCGTCGAGTCGAGTCTCCAGCGACGCGCGTGGGAGCGGTTCGAGCGGCGTGTCATCGGAGCCATGGACGCCGTCGTAGTGTTCTCCGACCGCGATAAGGTGGCACTCGCGCCGCTGGCCGCCGAGACGCCGATCGTCAGAATCGGCATCGGCACACACGTCCCGCGTTTTCCGCTGGAACCGTTAGGCGCCGCTGGCCACCCGCGACTCCTATTCATCGGCAACTTCATGCACCCGCCGAACGTAGACGCGGCGCTCCGGCTGACGGACCACATCTTTCCGGCGGTGCGGGCGCGAGTCCCTGGCAGCATGCTTCGGATCGTCGGAGCCCATCCGCCGGCGGAGCTGCTTTCCAGGGCGCGTGACGGGATCGAGGTCACCGGGCGCGTCCCGGACGTCGCGCCGTGGCTCAACGCGGCGGCGCTCGTGGTCGTCCCGCTGCGCCTGGGAGGCGGGATGCGCGTGAAGGTCGTGGAGGCGCTCGCGTACGGCAAAGCCGTCGTGGCATCGCCACGCGCGCTCGAGGGCTTGAACGTCACCGATGGCGTCGAGGTGGGGGTGGCGGACAGCGACGATCAGTTCGTGACCCGGATCGTCTCGCTGCTGGAGTCGCCGGACGCGCGCGGTGCGCTCGCGCGGAAGGCGCGCGAGTGGGCGGTGGCCAACCTCGGCACCGAGCGATGGGTGGCGGAGTACGAGGCGCTGTACGATCGCCTGCGTCCCGTTGCCCACTGACCGTGAGCGCGCCTACTCCAATCACCGTGGCGATCTCGACGCGCGATCGACCAGGCGCGCTGGACCGGTGTCTCGAGTCCCTCGCGGCTGGCGCGCGACGACCGGATGAGATCGTGGTGGTCGATCAGAGCAACGGGCAGGAGTCGAGTCGCGTCGCGGCACGGTGGCGCGACGCAGGCCTAACGATACAATACGAGCCGCACGGGGCTCGCGGACTGGGCGCCGCCCAGAACGTTGCGTTCGCCCGGGCGCGTCACCCGATCGTCGCCGTGCTCGACGACGATTGCGTCGCGGACACGAGTTGGCTGCACGTCGTGGCGTCGCGGTTGGGTGGCCGCGTGGATCTCGATGGCGTCACCGGACGCGTCCTGCCGCTCGACGCCGTGGGACCGCGAACATTTCCGGTGTCGTCGCGCGTCTCACCGGTCCGGCGCGAGTTCAGTGGTCGAGCGTTGCCATGGGAAGTGGGGAGCGGCAATAACTTCGCGGTTCGACGCGACGCGCTGACGCGGGTCGGAGGGTGTGACGAGCGACTCGGGCCTGGCTCGCCAACCCAGGGTGGCGTGGACATGGACCTATTCCATCGTCTGCTGCGGGGCGGGAGCCGAATCCTCTACGAGCCGGACGCTATCGTGTACCACGAGCGACAGACACGCGAGGAGCGGAGAGCGCGCCGGCCGATGTACGGCCGTGGCATGGGCGCGGCGATCGCGCTCTGGCACCGCGAAGGCGATTCCAGCTCGGCGTATGTGCTCCGCGAGTGGGCGAAGCTGCGCCTGCGTCAGATGCGGCTGGCAGTCACGCGCCGCGATTGGGCCGACGTTCGCGACGAGGTGACCATGCTCGTGAGCACGGCACGGGGACTGTCGCAGGGCTGGAAGCTCGCCAACGGAACGCGCTGATGGGAATCTTCGATCGCGTCACGGCGGGTTTCGCGAGGCGGTTCGCTTCCGAATCGGCGGAGCGAGTGCGCGACGACACTCGCTGGTCTCCCGCGCTCAAGGTCGGCCTGCGGGATCTGTGGCTGCGCTACGCCGAACGCGCCTCGCGCAGCGAGGCGATCGGTGATGCATCGGCTACCGGGTTCCGGATCTTCTCCCAGTTCGAGGAAGACGGCATCGCGCTCGCGCTGCTTGCGTCGTTAGGCGCCGGCCCTCGGCTCTTCGTCGACATCGGGGCGGGTGACGGCGTTTTCGCGAGCAACTGTGCGAACCTCGCGATCAACCTCGGGTTTCACGGGTTGTTCATCGACGCGAACGCCACGCTCATCGAGCGCGGGCGTACATTCTACGCCAACCATCCGGACACGTCGCTCTATCCGCCGGCGTTCGCGCACGCCAACGTGACGCCGGCAACAGTGAACGAGCTCATCGCCTCGGCCGGCATCACGGGCGAGATCGATTTCCTGTCGATCGACATCGACGGCAACGATTACTGGGTGTGGGAAGCGCTCACCGTCGTGGAGCCGCGCGTCGTATTGATCGAGACGCATCCCGAGCTCGGACACCGCTCGCTCGTCGCGCCATACGTCGATGACCCGGGCCGCGTCCCCGGAAGGCCATCTCATTTCCTCGGTGCGTCGCCTGCGGCCATGACCGCCTTGGCGACGCGCCGCGGCTACCGTCTCGTGGCAGCGAACCGGTTCGGGTTCAACCTCTTTTATGTTCGCGAGGAACTGGCCACGACCACGATACCCGCGATTCGTCCCGACGATGTCTTTCGACATCCGCGAGCGAAAACACGAGTCCTCCCCGACTCCGCGCTCGCCGGCCTGCCGTTCATCGAACCGTCAAGGGCAGAACGCCGTTAGGCGCGCCCGAACATCCGACGAGCGCGATCGCCGAGGCGCCCTACGGCCCGTGCGGGGGCCGTGACCGCACGATAGCCGCGCTGTCCTCGCTCGAGCCAGCGCCCCACCCGCTGCACGAAGCGATCGTCTTCCGGCGTGCGTTTGGCACCCGAGAGCTGCCAGAACGCCGCCCAGATGTAGAAGTGAAAGCCCACCAGAATCGCCGCGCGGAGCATTCCCGGAACGCCATCGCGCCACGCCTGCCCGTCGATGAACTGTCGTTTGGCGCGCGTGCCCAGCGAGAGAAACATGGCGCGGGCGCTGAATACCTGACCGCGATCGATCATCGACTGCGCCTGGAGCGGCGCGTAGCGAACGATGCGGTCCAACACCTCGGGGATGTTCCGGTTTCGGTCGTGCACGAGCACCGTGTCGTCCGTACTTGGCACACGGTACTTGCGGGCGTCGGGCACTTGCGGCAACGCGTTAGGTATGACAGGCCACTGTACACGACTCTTTCGGTACATCCGCAGCTGCTGCTCGTACCGTTCGTTGGGGTTCGACGGCGGGTAGCCAAGATCCCAGTTCATCCGCGGCATGACGACGGCATCGACGTCGGTTTGCTCCGCGGCGCGGCGCAGCTCGCCAGCGAGGCCCGGCGTCACACGCTCATCGGGATCGAGCACCAGGATCCAGTCGTTCGCCGCGTGCGCCGCCATCTCGTTTCGAATCATCTCGACAATCGGCACGGGATCACGCTTCACGACTCTGGCGCCGTGCTGTTCGGCCACAGCCGCCGAGTCATCGGTGCTGGCGAGGTCCATCACGATACGCTCTTCCGCCCAGGCAACGGACTCGAGGCACGCCCCGAGACGGTCAGCCTCGTTGCGGCACGCGATGCAGACGGAAATCCCGCGCGCGCTCCTCACGGCGCCTCAGGTGGGCGACGTGTCGGCAGGAGCGTCGCCAGCATCACGCGCGCCGCACCGGCGATCACCCCGGGCGACGCCTCCGTTCGCACCGCCTCGTACGCGTGCGCCCGAGCAGCCGCCCGCACGCCGCTTGCCGCGAACCGTCGGCCTCGGCGAATGGCCGCGTGCGCGGTGGCATGGATAGCCTGGCGCGCGAGCGCATCGGCGCGTTCGACCGGAAGGTACGCGCGCAGGATCTCGATGGCGCGGCGTACATCGCGGATGGTCTCAGCGGTATTGATCTGCCGGCCGCTGCTGGACTGCGAGTGGACGCGGTAGAGCGCGAGCGGGGCCGTTTCGTACCACACGGGGAAATGCATCGCGATCCGGACCCACATCTCCCAATCCTCTGTCCACGTTAGGCGCCGGTCGAAGCCACCGAGCCGCTCGTAGACCTCCCGGCGGACCACCATCGCGGGCGTCTGGAGTCGTTGTCCCGACGCGATGCGGTCGAGCCACCCCTCGATGACGCCGCTCTGATCCTGCTCGAGTGGCGAGATGTGCACCCAGTTGCCGTCGGCGTCGGTGATGATCTGGCGGCAAAACGCGGCCCCGATCGAGGGAGCCGTTCGGAACGCTCGTTCCATCGTCGCGTAGAACCCGTCTCGGACACCATCGTCGCCGTGCAGCAGATGAACGAGCTGGCCGCGGCTGCGGCGCAGGCAGGTCTCGAAGTTTCGGGCGTGACCGACGTTGGCCGGCTGGCGAAAGAATCCTACGCGCCCGCCACCGACGTCGCGCGTCACGGTCTCAGGGTCATCGGTCGAGTGATCATCCACGACCTCGATCTGCATCGCGTCGTGACCGGGATCCTGGCAGAGGACGGCCTGAAGCGTGTCGGCGAGATACCGAGCGCATTGATAGGTCGGAATCATTACAGACCAGCGCGGGCGATGCACGCCCAGAGGAACGGCCGCGATCGTTGGGCGATACTCCGTCGTCACGTGATGGCCTCGTGCGGCCGGTCGAGCGCGGGACGCCGCGCAACGGCACGCGTCTGCGCGGCGCTTTCGCGCACCAGCCTGCCTAGCACAGGGCGCGATCGGCTCGTCCGGATCGCTTCCCATATCTGGCGAAGCCAGGCGGCGTCGTCCCGCGCGTCTCGGGCGCGTCGGGCCACCATCAGCATCCACAGGGCAGCGAGCTCCCGCGCCTGGCGAGTCACGTCGGGCGGCAATGACGGGTCGTGACGCTGGTACGTCTCGATGGCCAGACGAGCATCGCGAGCGTTCTGCCCGTCGCGTATGCCACGTCCTGTGAGCGAATCTGGTCGGCGGCGGTAGAGGGCGAGGGCGGCCGGTTCGTACCAGATTGCGTAGTGCGCTGCGATTCGTGCGTACATCTCCCAGTCCTCGGCACACGTGCGAAAGCGTCGATCGAAGCCTCCCAATCGTTCGTACACGTCTCGCCTGACGACGACCGACGGGGGCTGCGCGGGCTGCCGCGCCGCCATGACCGCCAGCGCGTCCGGCAGGACGCCACGGCCGGAGCGGAGCAACGGCGAAAACGAGGTCCAGTGACCGCGCTCGTCCATGTATATCGTGCGGCAGAATGCCGCGCCGATGTCGGGGTTCTCGCGGAACGGGACAGCCATCGCGTTATAGAAACCGGCGAGCACCGCATCATCACCGTGGAGCAGATGTACGAGCCGTCCCCGCGCGCGGTCGAGACACGTGTTGAAGTTCCGGACGTGGCCGACGTTCTTCGGCTGGCGAAAGAACGACACGCGCCCGCCGCCGACGTCGCGCACGACACGCTCGGGATCATCTCGCTCGGAGCGATCGTCGACCACCTCGATCTGCATGGCGTCCGGCCCGGGGTCCTGTCGTAGCACCGAGCGCAGTGTGTGCGCCAGGTAATCCGCGCAATGGTAGGTCGGAATCATCACCGACCAGCGAGGCCGCGCCGCGTCTGGTGGAACGGATGGGACGACGTCACGGTGCGGGTGCGGTGGGCTCGCGTAGTCCGACACGCTCAGTCCTTTCCGCCGGCCGATGACGGTCCGCGCAGCCGGCGCGCGAGGCTGGACGCACGGTACAGCAACGCGCTCATTCCGAGGTTCGCGTGCTCCGCATGCTCCCGCACGCGAATCCGATGCGGTTCCCGCGCGGCGTACGCTCTCGCGATCTCCGAGCTGCCGTCGCGCAAGCCATCCTCGACCAGCAATAGGTCCCATCGATCGTAGCTCTGCGCGCGAACGCTCTCGATCGCCTCTCGATGGGTTGGTCGATGATGGATTGCAATGCCGCTCGACCGGCTTCGATGTCGGCGCGCTGCGACGCTTCGGTCAAGGCCGCGAGCCGCCCATGCGACGCGGTGGGTGCGCCAATCTCAATGCGCGCGTCGCGCGACAGGGAGGCCAGCTCGTTCGGCGTCAGCGGTCTATAGTCGCGCCGTGGCGTGCTGTTGACGGGCGCCGCGTCGAGGGCGGCGAGTGGAAGGACCTTCGTCCGCTGCCGGAGGACCTCCATCTGCTCCGCGAAATGCGCCGGCGTCACGGCGATCGACCAGCGATCGTTCGCGAGGCACGTCACCCGGTGATACAGGCGGATCAGCGGGTCCCGCAAGCGCAACCGACCAACCACTTCACGCATCATGGCCGGTCCTCACTTGCCGACGCTCGCGCGCGCGGCGACGATCACGGGGTAGGATGCGTCCCCCTCCGCGAGCTCCTCGGACGTCAGCTCCGAGGCGGACAGGCCATAGAGGAAGGCGCTGGCAGCGAGCACGTTGCCGAACGAATGCACGTTGACGCTCGTCCCGAAGGACTCGGCGAGTGCCCGCCGTAGCGACGCTGGCGTGAACGCCCAGTACCAGGAATCGCGCCAGGTGCCCGAGTCGATCTGGCTGATGCCCGGCACGGTGATCAGACAGGCCCCGTGCGGCGCCAGGATGCGACGCAGTGTAGCAACCGCGGCGTGCACATCGTAAACGAGGTGAAGCGTCTGCGTGAGAATCACGCAGTCGAACGCGGCTGACGGAATCGCATCGCCCTGTGCGAGATCCGCTACGATGGTCGCATGCGGATTCCCGTCGCTGACGTGAAGCACGTCGCTTCGAGTGACTAGCTGGCCGCCGAAGCGGCGGGTGTAGGTGGCGTCTCCAATCTCGAGGACGCGACCTCGGATATCGGAAGCGTTCCGGCCGAGGAAAGTCTCGATGTAGTGCCGGTCCACGGGTTGGCCCCGATCGGAACCGAACGTGCGGCTCATCGGCGTCAGGCGGCGCAGGTCACCGAATCGGACGCGGCCGGGTGGGACCGGAGCCTCTCCCAGGCGCCAGCGGCGGAGCCACTCGTCCACCGGCCCCGGCAGCACTAGCCTCGCCAGCGTGCCTAACGCGCTCACGATCGTTCACGCTGCGTGCAGGGAACACGCAACGGACTCCGGTCACGGAGCCATTGCACGAGGGACTCAGCGCCGACAGTCACTGGATCGCCCCCGACGTCGCCGTGGATTCGCATGGAACGCCCGGTCGTCGAAGATGCCGATGAATCGCTCCTCCCAACCGCTGCACGGTCGATCGCCTCGCCTCGACGCCGACGGGTGGAATCATGTCGCGCCCACAGTCTTCGGGTCCTCCCCCGTCAGCTGTATAGTACTCTGTTTCGCCGTACAGCATGCCGACGTCCGGATGACGCGAGCAGGTCGAACATCTGCGTTACCACGGACCGTACCCTTTCGCCGACGTAGGACGCTGCACCGTCGACGGGCAGGAGCGCGGTGACGCGAGGCACTACGCCGTTACCTTGGCCACGGGTGTGATCCACACAAGCGTGCGGACGAAGCCCCGCTGGACCCACCGTCCACTCGCGAGCGCCTCGCCGACCACGCGCGTGACACCCGGGAAGCCCGCGTCGCTGAAGTCGTGGAACGCGACGACGCCGTTCGGCGCGAGCCGCCCGGCGACGATCTCGAAGTCTCGGCGGACGGCCTCGTATCCGTGATCGCCGTCGATGAACGCGAGATCGATCGGCGCCGGGATGTCGCCATCGCCGAGCATCTCGCTCCGCTTGCGAACGACCGTGACGCGATTCGCCACCGCGCGCGTGTTCCTCGTGAACTCGGCGAATGTGTCGCGCTCCCCCTCCGGCATGGTTTCGTTGTTCCACGTGTCCACGCAGACGATCCGTCCGCCGCGGTGCGCGAGCCCGGCGCCGAGGTAGCAGGTCGAGGCGCCCAGGTACGAACCGATCTCGACCGCCGTGGCGTTAGGTGGTGCGGCGGCGGCGAGGTCGTGAAGGGCACGCAGCTCGATCGGCCAAGTCCACGTCGGGATCTCGCTGACGTGCCCGAGCCCGCGAGCGCGCATCGATCGCTCGAACAGCAGCACGTCCAGGAAATCCGCGCGGCCGCGGAAGTAGCGCAGCAGAAGACGCCGGAGCCGGTCGCTCACAGCGGCTCGCACCTCGCGGTCGATAGCGGGACGATCGCACCGTGATCCGGCGAGTGGTGGTGGCTCCGACCCGTAGTTGGTGTGTCGTGCACCTCGAAGCGAATCGCTCGCTCGGCGACGTCGAGCGTCTCGGAGAAATGCGTGCCGAGCCACACGGTGGCGAAATATTGTCCCGGAACCATGGGCGGCAGGTCTATCGCGATTCGAACGCGCTGTGCGCTCGACGCACAGGCGACAAACCCCTCGAGACTCGGCAGTGCCTGCATGAGTGCCACACCGGCCGCGTCCAACACGTCCACCGCGACCATCGCGGGCTTGTGCGACGCGCGCGACTCCACGGCGACGTCGAGCTCGAGCGTCAGATGCGGCTGATGGCCCGAGACCCGAGAGTCGATGTGCGTCATCACGAGCGTTCCGTCGGAATCGTTAGGCCGTGTCCATTCCGACGCGTCCTCCTGAAACCCGTTCGCGACATAGTAGGCCACGCACTCGGCCGGGTCGCCCTCGCGCACGATCTGCCCCGCGTCCACGACCATCGCCGAGCGGCAGAGCAACCGAACGGCCGGCATGTTGTGGCTGACGAACAGCACCGTCCGCCCTTCCCCGGCGACGCGTCCCATCTTGCCTATGCATTTCCGCTGGAACTCCAGGTCGCCGACGGCGAGCACCTCGTCCACGAGCAGGATGTCGGGTTCGAGATGCGCAGCAACCGCGAAGGCCAGTCGGAGGTACATGCCGCTCGAGTAGTGCTTGACCTGCGTGTCGAGGAACCGCTCGATCTCCGCGAACGCAACGATCTCGTCGAACTTCCGTGCAATCTCGCTCCTGCGCATGCCGAGGATCGCGCCGTTGAGGAAGATGTTCTCGCGTCCGGTGAGGTCTGGATGAAAGCCCGTGCCGACTTCCAGCAGCGATCCGACGCGGCCGACGATGCGCACGCGCCCGGTCGTCGGCTGCGTGATGCGCGACAGGATCTTGAGCAGCGTGCTCTTGCCGGCGCCGTTGCGCCCAATGACCCCGAGCGTCGCGCCCGGCTCGACGTCGAACGACACGTCGTGCAGCGACCACACCGTGTTCGCGTTGCTGTCCCTCTCGCCGCGACCGAGCGACGTCACGGCACCGGCAACGCGCGAGAGCGTCGCGCGCGAGAACGTCGCGGCCAGCGAGTCGCGCAGTGAGTCCGACACTGGAGTCTCGCCCAGTCGATAGCGCTTGCCGACGCCCCTCGCGGTAATGACGGCGTTGCTCGTCACGTCAGACGAGATCGGCGAAAGTCCGTTCCATGCTGCGGAAATAGTACGCGCCGCCGATGAGGATCACGATCGCCGCAACCGTGGACACGGCGAGCATGGCTCCCGGTGTGGTGTGGGCCCCGAGAAGTGCCCATCGAAACCCTTCGACGACCCCCGTCATGGGATTGAGGGCGTACAGGACGCGCCAGTTGTGGGGCAGAAGACTGCTGGGATACGCGATCGGCGTCGCGAAAAGCCAGAACTGCACGAGCACGGGAACGACGTACCGGACGTCGCGGTAGCGCACGCTGAGTGCGGCGAGCCAGAGGCCCGCGCCCAGTGCCGCCACGAACGCGAGCGCAGCGAGTGGAATAACGAGCACCGCGCGCGTCGTCGGGAACACGCCGTAGAACGCCATCATCACGAGCAGCACGACGAACGCGAGCGCGAGATCGACTGCGGCCGAGAGCACCGTGGCGATCGGGATCGCGAGCCGGGGAAAGTAGACCTTTCGCAGAAGGTTCTGACTCATCACGAGGCTGTTAGCCGACTGCGTGAGCGCCTGTGAGAAGAACGACCACGGAACGAGACCGGCGAAGCTCCACAGCGGGTACGGAAGTCCGTCGGACGGGATGCGGCCAAGCTTTCCGAAGAAGACGCTGAAGACAGCCATCCCGAAGATCGGCTGCAGAATCGCCCAGCTCGCGCCGAGGGCAGTTTGTTTATACCGGACCTTGATATCGCGCCATGCGAGGAAGTACACGAGCTCGCGCTGGTCCCACAGCTCGCGCAGATCGAGCGGCATCCAGCGACGCGGTGGCTCGATGATGGTGACGGGTCGTCCGTCACCGGCCGCGTGAGCGGCGTGAGGAGTGGAAACGGCCATGAGTTGTGAACCTATCGAGCGCTCAGCCGCGTGAGAAGCACGCGTCCATCCCGGGCGTGGCCGTCGCGCGTGACGAGGCGTTGGCGGGCAGCAACAGATGTCGCCTCCGCACGGCACCGTGTGGGGCGCAAGTCTGCGTCGATGTGTGACCGGACAACCCATCGGACGGGGCCAAGTGCGAGACTGCCGTCACTTAGCGACCCAACCGACCGTTCGTGGCGTCGCGGCACATCGGTTGCCTTCACCCCGTGCGACCGCGAGTGGCTCCTTGCATTCGCGCCGGCGTGCGGTCATTCCAGTGTTCGGTCAATCCGGCCGTGCGGATTGTCCAGATGCCGGGGTGGCCGCCGCCAGCGCCATCTCTCTTAGTCGGGAGGCGTTAGTCCGGAGTCGCTAGGCTTCCAACTGCCAGCCGCTCTGGCGCTGCTTGATCGGTCGCGCCGGAACTCCCACCGCCGTGCAGTTTGCCGGCAGGTCGGAGGCGACGACGGCGCCCGCTCCGACAATCGTCCATTCGCCGATCCGGACGCCTTCGATGGTTGTCACGCCGCTGCCAATCTCACAGCCGGTGCCGAGCTCCACGCCCCCCGACAGGTTGGTCGCCGGAGCAACGGTAGCGAAGTCACCGACGCGGCAGTCGTAGCTGATGTTGCAGACGCGGTTCACCGACACGAACGCCCCGATGTGGATGTTGACGGTGAGCATCGTACCGGCGGCGATGGATGTTCCAGGGCCGATCTCGAGCCAGCGACAGAGCCGGACGCTCGGGTGCACGGTCGTGATGAACCGCTGGTTATCACTGCCGACCCGGGCGATGATCCGGCGCTTTGCGGTCGGGCTTCCGACGCCGAGTGCGATGCGAACGTTCGAGCCTTCGCTGTTCAGCCACTCGAGGCCACCGAGCACCGGCAGGCCGTTGACCTCGCGCCCGTGGGTCGAGGGGTCGTCGTCGATGTAGCCGAGCAGATCCCAGCGCGCGCGGTGCGCGTTGATGTCCTCGATCAATTGGACGGTCTCGCGACCGTATCCCCCTGCCCCGTACACGACGACCGGCTGAATGCGGTCGCCAAAGAGATCACGCACGCGCCTAGCTCCACACGTCGAAAGTCACGAAAATCACAAAGGTTCCCGCGAGATCGACGGACGACGACCGAAGGCGCAACGTTAACGGGTACCAAGGACCACAGCGGCGCGCCGATCAGGCAGTGCTGGCGAGGCGCTCGGCTCGATAGTAGTCGAGATACCAGCTCACGAAGCGTCGTATGCCTTCCTCGATGCTCGTCGCCGGCCGAAAGCCCACGTCACGATCAAGGTCGTCCACGTCGGCGTAGGTTGCGGCGACGTCACCCGGCTGCATGTCGAGCATGCGTTTGCGGGCGGTCCGCCCCAGTGCCTCCTCGAGCACGGCGATCATGTGGCCGAGTTGCACCGGCGAGTTGTTGCCGATGTTGTAGAGGCGATACGGCGCCCGGCTGGTGGCGGGGTCGGGGGTATCGCCACTCCAGGCAGCGTTAGGCGTGGCGGTATGGTCGGTCACGCGCACCACGCCCTCGACGATGTCGTCGATGTACGTGAAGTCGCGCTGCATGCGTCCGTGGTTGAAGACGTCGATCTCGCGGCCCTCGAGAATGGCCTTCGTGAACAGGAACAGCGCCATGTCCGGACGCCCCCACGGACCGTAGACGGTGAAGAAGCGGAGGCCGGTCGTCGGGATCCGGTAGAGATGGCTGTAGCAGTGCGCCATGAGCTCGTTCGCCTTCTTGGTCGCGGCGTAGAGGCTCACGGGATGATCCACGTTGTCGTGGACGGCGAACGGCATCTGCGTGTTCGCTCCGTACACGGACGACGATGACGCGTACACGAGGTGCTCGACGGGATTGTGTCGGCATCCCTCGAGGATGTTCAGGAAGCCGAGGATGTTCGCGTCGATGTACGCGTGGGGATTTACGAGCGAGTAGCGGACACCTGCCTGGGCGGCGAGGTGGACGATGCGATCGAAGCGCTCTCGAGCGAACAGCGCAGCGATGGCGTCGTGATTGGCGACATCGAGATGCTCGAACCGGAAGTTCTTGTTGGGCCGGAGCTGTGCGAGGCGGGCTTGCTTGAGGGATACGTCGTAGTAGTCGCTCAGGGAGTCGAGCCCGACCACGGTGTCGCCGCGCGCGAGGAGTCGCGTCGCGGTGTGATATCCGATGAACCCGGCGGCGCCGGTGACGAGGATCTTGGCCATGGGAAGGAAGATACAAAGGGACTGGGGACTAGGGACTGGGGACACGGCCGGGATGCTATCACAGGCGGGAGGCTTGCTCGGCGGTAGAAAGGCTCACGGCCGAGTCCCCAG
>Ga0070681_10000473_pt1 | contig 32789 bp, 32 predicted proteins | sample KBSC83BmetaG_FD_65650 | JGI IMG/M metagenome (GOLD analysis project Ga0070681, IMG submission 65650) | Corn rhizosphere microbial communities from Kellogg Biological Station, Michigan, USA - KBS C8-3B metaG | ecosystem: Host-associated > Plants > Roots > Rhizosphere | place: USA: Michigan...
AATGGAGTGATGGCCTTCAGGAAGCCCGGCCAGAAGAACGCCGCGGCGACGTTGGGCATGATGGTGGCGATTCTGGCTGCGTTCTTCCTCGGCACGAGTTTGCTGGCCAGGCACTACGCCGTCATGCCGACAACCACCGACACGGTGTTGTCGCAACTCGCTGATCGCATCTTCGGTCACGGGGGCGTGTACTACGTTTTCCAGTACAGCACCTTCGCGATCCTCGTTCTCGCCGCGAACACCGCCTTCGCGGATTTTCCGCGGTTGTCCGGCATTTTGGCCAACGACGGCTACATGCCGCGGCAGCTCGCGGCCCGCGGGGACAGGCTCGCCTTCTCGAACGGCATTATCGCGCTCGGGGTGATCGCGGCGCTGATCGTCTCGATTTTCCGGGGCCAGACCAACGCGCTGATCCCGCTTTACGCCGTCGGGGTGTTTGTCTGCTTCACCCTGTCGCAGGCGGGAATGGTCCTGCACTGGATTCGCTCGCGGCAGCCCGGCTGGCGCTGGAAATCGGCTTTGAACGGGGTCGGCGCTCTGGCCACGGGCGTCGTCTCAGTCATCCAGGTCGTGACCAAGTTCATCGAGGGTGCATGGATCGTAGTCTTGATCATTCCGCTCATCATTCTATTCCTGCGGAAGATCCATCGTCACTACGCCCAGTTTGCGGCTGATGTCCAGTTCACCGGCCAGAGTCCGATCGCGCCGATGCACCATTCGGTGGTGGTGCCCGTGAACGGCATCACCAAAGCCACCTCTGGCGCCCTCGTGTACGCGACTGCGATCTCGGATGAAGTGGTCGCGGTCTACGTCGAAGTCGATCCATCGGCGACGCCGAAGCTCAAATCAGAATGGGAATCGTGGGACATCGGAATTCCACTGGTGGTTGTTCCGTCACCGTATCGGTCTGTACTCAGACCTTTGGTGGAATACGTCGACAGCTTGCGGCTGGTGATGCCGGGCGAGCTCGTCACGGTGGTGGTACCCGAGATCGTGCCCAAGCGGTGGTGGGAGCACCTGCTCCACAACAAGACCGCGTTCTACATCAGGACGGCGTTCCTGTTCAAACCCAATGTCGTCGTGACCAGTGTTCCATACCTCCTTGGTCACGCTTACCGCCTGCGAGACTTCTTCGAGCACGACGAACAGCTAGAGGAAGCCAGCGACCCAGCGCCGGACGCCGGGCTCGGCGAAGGCGCATCCAGGCGCGAAGTGGAAGCCGCGTGAAGTCCAGCGTGCTCTTGCTCCTGCTTGCGTCCGCTGCCTGCGGAACAAGCCATCCCGGTGAATCCGCGGCGGGCGAAAGTGATCGCCTCGTCGGCGTGTGGGATGCCAAGCTCTCGTTGACCAATCCCTATCCGCTCGCACCGGACAGGATCGACGCACGCCAAGTGTGTGGCGCCATCGGATTCGTCGAATACCGTCGTGCTCGCGATGAGCCGCTGATCGCGGGCGGGGTCTCGACGATTGGCGTCTACGATCTCGAACTTCAACGTCTCGGGCTCGAGTGGCGCGGAGAAAATTCGCTTCCCACCGCGTTCGGTAGCGACAGATCGCCCGCGCAATCGCGGGTTGGCTCCGTCGACTCGATCGCAATCGAATTGAACCCCGGCACCGACGAGCGAATCGTTCTGCTCGGAGTCTACCACGCCGGCGGAATCGTTGGAGACTGGTCAGCCAGATCGGCGCGCGGGATGGCTACCGGCGCGTTCTCTATGCGCCCGCACGGTTTGGTGGCGCCGAGCTGCTGATCGGCTAGGCCGCCCGGGTCGCCGCCTCGAACGGTATCTCGGTGCTTCTCGCCGCTTTGCGTCCGATCAGGACCACGAGCCACTCATGAATCGATGCGATGAGAATCGCCACCACAGCACGACCGAAAAGATCTTTTTCATTGGTGGACGTGAGCGTGGAATTACGAAGCAGCGGCAACGTGATGCCGCTGCCGGAGCAGTGCGATGCCGAAAATGATCATCCAGAGCGGGAGGAGATAGTTGTTCAGAGCGGCGATGGGATCAACTAGGCTTGTCGCATTGCGAAACATTCCAATCAGGCCGGCGACCGCCGTCAAAATCCCGAGATATCCCACCCAGCGCGGAAAGCGCGCATCCGGAGCGAGCATCGCGAGTCCGGAGATCAGAAAAAACAGCGAGAAGCTCAGCTCGCCGAGAAACTCGCCGATGTAGTTGCCGAGGAAGCCGTTCAGTCCGGCGAACATCGCTGATATCGCTGCCTTGTCAGCATCGGTGCCGGCCGCGTACGCCTGCGCCAGCGACCAGTGGATGCTCGGCCATCGAAGCAACCCGAGCATCATGCTGACCGATGCGACCAACGCGAAGAGCAGGGCAACGCGCATTCCCCCTTCGCGAACATTCCTCAGGGCCTGAAATGCGCCTACGCCCGCGGGAATCCAAATGAGGGGTAGAAAGCCGTAAATGGCCCAGACTACGCGTCCCGTCCTTCCCGTTGCCAGCAGCGCCGGCAGAACCTCGGCGGCATCGCCATCGAGAACCTGCGGATAGTTGAACCGCGCGGCCAGAAATGCGAATACGCCCATGAAGGCGACCGCCCCGACAATCAGGAAAACGCCGCCAAACCACACCGATGTGAATCTGCGCATTGCAATCGCCCCTTGTCGCATGTGGTCTACGCCGCCCGGGTCGCCGCCTCGAACGGTATCTCGGTGCTTCTCGCCGCTTTGCGTCCGGTCAGGACTACTGCCCACTCATGGATGGATGCCAGCAGGATCGCCACGACTGATAGCAGAAAGAAGGCGGCGACCCCGGCGTCGATGCGATCGTTCACGATGAGGCGGTGCGCGTCGGCGACGCTAGCAACACCGCTCGGAAGCCCGCCGCTCGTTAGCGACCGCTGGATCAGAGCCGAATGTGCGAAGAAGCCCAGCTTCGGGTCGACCGCAAAAATCTTCTGCCAGCCGGCGGTCATCGTCACGACCACGAGCCAGATCAGTGGGAGAATCGTGACCCAGGCGTAGCGGCCTTTCCCCATCTTGATGATCACCGTCGTACCGACACAAAGTGCAACCGCCGCCAGCAGCTGATTCGATATACCAAACAGCGGCCACAGCGAATTGATCCCGCCGAGGGGATCCATCACGCCCTGGTACAGAAAGTGGCCCCACATCGCGACGATGATCGCGCTCGAGATGAGCACCGCCGGGTACCACGATACTCGTCCGATCGGGGCCCAGACGTGCTTGAGCAGATCCTGGAGCATGAACCGTCCGACCCGTGTGCCGGCATCCACCGTCGTCAGAATGAACAGCGCCTCGAACATGATCGCGAAGTGGTACCAGAGCGCCATCGCCGTCGGTCCGCCCAGCACGCTCGAGAACAGGTGCGCCATTCCAACCGCCAGACTAGGCGCGCCGCCGGTGCGCGAGAGCAGAGTCTTCTCGCCGACGTTCTGCGCCAACACCTGCATCTGCGCGGGATCGAGGGTGAAGCCCCAGTGCTGCACAGCCGTGGCGGCACTGGCCGCCGTCGTCCCGATCGCGCTTGCCGGAGCATTGATCGCGAAATAGACGCCCGGCGTCAGCACACACGCGGCGATCAATGCCATCACGGCGACAAGGGACTCCATCAGCATTCCCCCGTAGCCGATCAGTCGCGCGTCCCCTTCGCTGGCAAGCAGCTTCGGCGTGGTGCCCGACGCAATCAAGGCGTGGAAGCCACTGATCGATCCGCACGCAATCGTTATGAAGGCGAATGGAAAAATCTTGCCGGCGAAGATCGGACCTTCGCCGTTGGCGAACTGGGTGAGTGCCGGCATCTGCAGTGGTGGAAGCACGATCACGATGCCGAGCGCCAGGGCGGCGATGACGCCGATCTTGACGAAGGCTGACAGGTAGTCGCGCGGCGCCAGCAGCAGCCAGACCGGAAGCACCGAGGCGAAGAAGCTGTATGCCATCACCAGCATCGCCAGCGTCCTGCCGCTCAGGGTGAAGTACGGCGCCAACGCCGGATTGAAGGCCACCCATCGTCCTGCGAATAGCGAAACGAACAGCAGCAGAACGCCGATCGCGCTGGCCTCGAGCACGTGATGCGGTCGGACCCAGCGCATGTAGACGCCCATGATCAGCGCCGTCGGGATGGTGAGGCCGATGGTGACGACGCCCCACGGACTCGCCTTGAGCGCGTTGACCACGACGAGCGCCAGAACCGCAATCAGAACGATCATGATCCCGAGCACAGAAACCAGCGCGATGTATCCGGCGACGGGCCCGATCTCTTCCTTCGCCATCTGACCGAGTGACTTGCCGTCCCGTCGCACCGAGGCGCAGAGGATGACGAAATCCTGGACGGCGCCACCCAGCGCGACGCCGACGATGATCCACAACGCCCCGGGCAGGAAGCCGAATTGCGCGGCAAGCGTTGGCCCGACCAGCGGACCCGGTCCCGCGATAGCGGCGAAGTGGTGCCCGAAGACGATCCAGCGATTGGTCGGCGTGAAGTCGCGGCCATCGTTCAGCCGTACCGACGGTGTTGGGCGCGCTGGATCGAGCGCGAAGATCCTGCTCGCGATGAACTTGCTGTAGAACCGATACGCGACCGCGTAGGTGCAAAGCGCTGCGACGAGCAGCCACGCGGCGTTGATGGTCTCGCCGCGGGAGATGGCCAGCCAGCCGAAGCTCACCGCGCCGAGCAGTGACACCACCGTCCAGACGACCGTCGTGCGGATTTTGCGAGCGAGAGTGTTGTCACTCATGCGATGAAATTGAGTATGCGTTAACTTTCCCCGCAATCCGAAACCCGACCGTTGCGAACACTTTTTATCGCATTGACCGCGACGCTTTGTAGCGTCGCCTGCGCCCCGAAATCGCCCGAGACCGCTGCTCCTCCAGTCGCACTGCGTCCACTGGAGCGGCTGGCGGGTTCTGAAATCGTCGTCTTCCCCGTCCAGTATTTGTCGTCGACGGATTCGCTCGGCTGGCAGCAGCAAATTCCGAATCGCGCGGCTTTTCTCGCCGCACTCGACGATCAGATCGAGGCGGCGCTCACCGCGCGCGGACTCGGCCAGTCGTGGACTTATGGGAGTGAGATCGAGCGGGCGTCGAGACTGAACAGCATTCTGATGACCGACGCGCGCTCGTTGTCGGCCGAGTGGCTGCGCGGCCGCGTTCTGCCCGAGACGACGGTGCGCGATCCGCTCGCATCGCAGGTACGCGGATTGGTCGGGTTGAAAGGGCAGCGTTATGCCCTCCTTCCGGTAGAGCTGCGACTGGCGAACCGTGGGAATGGTATGGGCGTTGCGATTTTGCGCGTGGTGATGATCGACTCCCGGATGGCGCAGATCAAATGGGCGGGTGAGGTGACCAGCGATCCAATGTCGACACTTTCTCCAGCGCTCACGGCCAGCGTCGCGACGCATTTCGCGGATCTCGTCGTCGCGCCGTAACGAAACCCGGGCGTGACGTCAGTATTCCACGTCTCCGATCTGCACTTTGGATGGCCGGCTGTGCCGGAGCAAATCGAGGCGATCGAAGAGATAATCCAGGCCAAGAAGTACGACGTGGTGGCGATCTCGGGCGATCTCAGCCAGCGGGCGCGGGCCGGAGAATTCCAGCGCGCCGCGGCATTCATCCGCGACGCCAAGAAGGTGAGCCGCGTGATCACCATTCCCGGCAACCACGATGTGAAGTGGTGGCGCGCGCCGCTCGGAATTCGTGATCGCGCCAATATCTATGGGAACTATCGACGGTTCATCGACCGCAACCTGGAGCCCGTGCTGCACGTGCCCGGCGCGACCTTCGTCGGATTGAACACATCGCACGGCGTGACGTGGCGGACCCTGACCTGGAATCTCCGCGACATCTCCATCATCGGCGACATCCACAAGCACCAGCTGACCGAAGCGAAGAAGATCTTCGAGAAGGCGGCTCCCCGAGATGCTCGCGTGATCGTGATGCACCACAACCCGGTGCGCGGTGAGCTGTCGCAGCGGCACGGGCTCAAGAATACCCAGAAGATTCTCGGGGCTTTCGCCGAGATGGGCGTCGACTTAGTGTGTTGTGGTCACGACCATCAGGAGTCGGTGCACTACATCGAGCACACGCGGAAGGGAACCGTGATCTCGACGGCAGGCACCATCTCGAACCGATCGCGCGGAGGACGGCCTTCTTCAGTCAACACCATCGACATCGGACTCGAGACGATCGACGTCGTCACCCACGTGTGGTCGAAGGAGCAGCGAACCTTCGTCCAGGGCCCTCACAAGTGCTTCAGACGCTCCGAGTATGTGGCCCCTGACTGACCGCGAGCAGCTCGCGTTCGAGCTGTACGAGGCGCCGCCGAAAAACGCCGAGGAGCTGAGAACGCGACTCCAGCGTCTCGGACTTGGCAGGCAGTACCGTGTCCGGCTGACCACCAATCGCACCGTCGTGGTGAGCTACAGCGGCGGGGAGCTCCGCATCCACAATAGCTTCCTCGACGCGAGCGAAGACGTGTGGCAGGCGATCATCACATTCGTGCACGGCCGCACGCGCGTCGCGCGCAACGCCGCGCGGCGGACGATTCTGGAATTCCCGGTGCCTCGCCCCCCGGTCGAGCACCGAAGACGGGCGCCGGAGCGTACCAATCCCGCCGACCTCCCGCTCATTCGAGAGCTCACTCGCTGGCACGCCGGGTACAACGAAGAGCGATTCGGCGGATCCCTGCGCAGCATCCCGATTCGGATCTCGCGCCGAATGAAGAGCCGGCTCGGCCACTACTGTCCGGCGAGCGAAGGATGCGAGCCGGAGATCGTGATCAGCCGCCGCCACATCCGCCGCGATGGGTGGGAGGAAGCGCTGCATACGCTCCTCCACGAGATGGTGCACCAATGGCAGGACGAGCAGGGCCTGGTCGTCGATCACGGAGCGAGCTTCAGGAGTAAGGCGAAGGCGGTCGGGATCACCCCGCTGGCGTGCCGGGCGGTTGCCTAGTTCGAGGACCAACTGAAGACTACCGGCTTGATGCCGTGCGCCACACGGCGAGAGGCTAGGGGCTAAAAGCCTGCTGTTGCTCGAGCACGCGGCCTCGAGCCGACACGCCCGTGGCCTGCCGCCGGTAGTCTTCAGTTGCAGTTTATTACTACCAGCCCCGCTACCTTTCTCTAATGACCGACTTCTACAACCTCGACTCCACCCTCTCCGAAGAAGAGCGCGCTGTCCGCGACACCGTTCACTCCTTCGTCGACGAGAAGGTCCTTCCCGTCATCGGGGACTGCTACATAGAAGGAAGATTCCCGAAAGAGCTGATCCCCGAGATGGCCAATCTCGGGATGTTCGGCGCCAATCTGCCGGAAGAATACGGCTGCGCGGGACTCAACAACGTCGCCTACGGCCTCATCATGCACGAGCTCGAGCGCGGCGACTCCGGCGTGCGCTCCTTTGCTTCGGTGCAGGGCGCATTGGTGATGTATCCGATTTTCGCCTTTGGCAGCGAGGAGCAGAAGCGGCACTATCTGCCGAAAATGGCGCAGGGCGAAATAATCGGATGCTTCGGTCTGACCGAGCCCGATTACGGCTCCAATCCGTCGGGTATGATCACCCGCGCGGTCGTGCAGCGCGATGGCAGCTGGGTGATCAACGGTGCGAAGATGTGGATCACCAACGGATCCACGGCGCAGGTCGCCATCATCTGGGCAAAAACCGGGGACGACAAAAGCGACAAATCCATCCGCGGCTTCGTCGTCCCGACCGATGCCCCGGGCTTCACCGCCAAGGACCAGCACGGCAAGCTCTCCCTGCGCGCATCGGACACCAGCGAGCTCGTGCTCCAGGACGTTCGCGTACCGGCCGACGCGCTGCTCCCCAAATCCGGCGGCATCAAGAGTCCGCTGATGTGCCTCACCCAGGCGCGTTACGGTATCGCCTGGGGCGCGATGGGCGCGGCACAAGCGTGTTACGAGGAAGCGCTCGCCTACGCCGGCAACAGAGTGATGTTCGGCAAGCCCATCGCTGGGTTCCAGCTGCAGCAGCAACGATTGGCTGACATGCTCACCGAGCTCGTCAAAGGCCAGCTGCTCGCGCTCCACCTCGGCAGGCTCAAGGATGCAGGCACTTTCAGTCCCCAGCAGGTCTCCCTCGCCAAGCGCAACAACGTCAGCGCCGCGACCGATATCGCCCGCGAAGCTCGTCGTCTCCTCGGCGCAAATGGCATCCTCGCCGAATACTCCTCGATGCGGCACATGGAGAACCTCGAGAGTGTCTACACCTACGAGGGCACCCACGACATCCACACCCTCATCCTCGGCCAGGCCGTGACGGGGATCAGCGCTTTCGAGTGAGCGGGGCAAGTTTTTAGAGCCACGGCCCGTTCCGTGTATCTTTATGTGAAATCATTCACATGGAGATTCCGCGGTGAAGATTGCCGTGTGCGTCAAGCGGGTGCCCGACATGGACGTACGGTTCCGGATTGCCGCCGACAACGCGTCGGTCGACGAGGCGGGGCTCAAATTCGACATCAATGACTTCGACGCCTGGAGCGTCGAGGCCGCGCTCAAGCTCAAGGATGCGAACGCGGGGAGCGAAGTCACCGCGATCTCGCTCGGTCCGGACGTCGTCCAGGAGACAATTCGCAAAGCGCTGAGCATGGGTGCCGACAAAGGCATTCAGCTCAAGGTCGACAAAGTCCCCTTCGACGGCCTCGCCATCGCCAGGACACTGGCGGAGGAGCTCAAGTCGGGCGGCTACGATTTGATTCTCTTCGGCAAGATGTCGCCTGATTCGGCGAACGGAGTCGTCGGCCAGATGGTCGCGGAGCTTCTAGGGCTGCCGTGCGTTTCGGCGATTTCATCGCTGGAGATCGCCAATGGAAAGGGAAAAGCGAAGCGCGAGCTCGAGGGCGCGCAAGAGATCGTCGAGTTTCCGCTGCCCGCCGTTCTCACCGTCGATGAGGGTCTGAACCAGGCCCGGCTGCCGTCACTCAAGGGGATCATGGCCGCCAAGAAAAAGCCTCTCGAGGTGAAGCCCGCGCAGCTGCCCCAGTCGCAGCTGACGGTGCGTAAAGTCGAGCTGCCGCCGGAACGCAAGGCCGGCCGCATCGTTGGCGAAGGCGCCGCCGCCGTTCCCGAGCTGGTGAAACTGCTGCAAACCGAGGCTAAGGTTCTCTGATGGCGAACGTCTTTGCTTTCGCTGAGACCCGTGGCGGCGAAGTAAGAAAGGTCGGTCTCGAGGCGGTGACCGCCGCTCGCATGCTCGCCGACAAGCTCGGGGGAGGGGAAGTCCACGCTCTGGTGCTCGGGCCGCGGGGCGTTGCCGCAAAGGCGTCGCAGATCGGCGAGCACGGTGCGGACGTTGTCATCGTCGTCGAGCACCCGGACCTTGCCAATTACAGTCCCGAAGTTGCGACCGCGACGGCGGCCGACCGGATCAAGGCCGGGAATTATCGCGCCGCAATCTTCAGCACTTCGGCGCAGGGTCGCGATCTCGCGCCGCGAATTGCGGCGCGTCTCGGGGTGAGCGTCGTCACCGATGTGCTTTCGTTCGATGTCGAGGCTGACTCGATCGTCGTCCGCCATCCGATGAACATCGGCAAAGTCATCGCGACGATCGCGATCACCTCGCAGCCGGCAGTCATCGCGATGCGCCCCAACGTCATCGCGCCGGCGAAGAATCCGAAACCAGGACGTGTCGAGACCGCGCAGCCGGCAATGGACCCGGCGTCGTCACGCGTGAAGGTCATCGAGACAAAACAGGGTGGTGGCGGCAAGCTCGATCTCGCCGAGGCGCCGGTCGTTGTCGCTGGGGGCCGCGGTCTCAAGTCAGCGGAGAATTTCAAGCTGGTCGAGGATCTCGCTGCCGCTTTCGGAAACGCCGCCGTCGGTGCCACCCGTGCGGTGACCGACGACGGGTGGCGGCCACACAGCGATCAGATCGGGCAGACCGGACGCCTCGTCAGTCCGGAGCTTTATGTCGCCGTCGGAATCTCGGGCGCCGTGCAGCACCTGGCCGGCATGCGCACGTCAAAGACGATAGTCGCCGTCAACAAGGACAAGGAAGCGCCGATCTTCAAGGTCGCCGATTACGGAATTGTCGGTGACGTGTTCGAGGTGATTCCCGCTCTGACCGAGGCAGTACGCGAGGCCAAGAAACACCACTGATGCCACGCGAGCTTCAGGTTCTGCCGTCGGCGCACCAGGCGCCGCTCCCCCTGGACCGATTGATCCTTACCGACGCGCCCGATGCTGAGGCGGTGCCGATGGACGTGTTGTTCGTCGGCGGCGGCCCGGCCGGCCTCGCGGGCGCGATTGCACTGGCGGGACTGGTAAAAGCCGACAACGAAGCCGGCGGCGATCTCGGTGACGTGCAGATCGGCGTGCTCGAGAAAGCTGGCGCGCTCGGCGAGCATTCATTGAGCGGCGCGGTGGTCAACCCCATCGCGATCCGCGCGCTTTTTCCAGAGCTGACCGACAAGGACTTTCCATTTCGCGCGCCGGTCGCTGGCGAGCGCGTCTACTTCATGACGGAAGGTCGGTCGGTGCGGATCCCGACGCCGCCGACGATGCAGAATCACGGCTACTTCATCGGCTCGATCTGTGAGATCGTCCGCTGGCTGGGCGAAAAAGCGGAAGGCTTCGGCGTCAACATTTTCACCGGATTCCCGGCGGCGTCGCTGCTCACCGAAGGCCAGCGCGTGACGGGTGTCCGCACTACACCCTCTGGCTTGTCGCGCACCGGCGAGCAGCGCGCGGGTTATACACCGCCGACCGACATCACCGCCCAGATCACGGTGCTCGCCGAAGGCACGCGCGGAACGTTGTCACAGGCCTACCTGCAATGGCAGAAGATCTCCTCCGACAATCCGCAGATCTTCGCGCTCGGCGTCAAGGAAATCTGGGAAACCCTCAAGCCCCTCGACGCGGTGGTGCACACCCTCGGCTGGCCCCTGCCGAAGGATTGTTTCGGCGGGAGCTTCATGTACCCGCTGACGCGCAATCTCGTCGCCCTCGGTCTGGTCGTCGGTCTCGACTACAAGCGAACGACCGATGACGTACACGAGATGCTCCAGCGCATGAAGCTGCATCCGCTGTTCCGCGACATCCTCGAGAGCGGAGAGATGGTGGAGTGGGGCGCGAAGACGATCCCCGAGGGAGGCTACTTCGCGCTGCCGAAGCGGCGCCATGGAGATGGCCTGATGATCGTCGGTGATTCGGCCGGCTTCGTCGAGGTCGCATCGCTCAAGGGAATTCACTACGCGATGCAGTCGGGGATGTTTGCCGCGCGCGCGGCGTTCGATGCCCTCAAGCGCAAGGACACTTCTGCGGCGACGCTCAAGGAATACGACGCGATGGTGGACGGCAGCTTCATCGTCGATGATCTGCGCCGGCGACGCAACATGCGGCTCACGTTCCAGAAGAACGGCTTCTACGCCGCGGGCCTGAAGGCCGGGCTGATGACGGTCACCGGCGGCGCGCTGTTCGGGGGACGAATCGAATCGCACCAGGACGCCGAGGTAGCGCGCGAAGTGAAGCCGCCCGAGCCATTCAGTCCAGATGGCAAGCTCACTTTCAGCAAGCTCGACGCGGTCTTCAAATCAGGCAACGCCACGCGGGACGACATCCCATCGCATTTGCTGGTCGGGCCGGATATCACGCCCGAAGTCGCGGAGCTCTACGCCCACATGTGTCCCGCGGGCGTCTACGAGCGCGACGGCGATCGGCTGGTGGTGAGTCCGGCAAATTGCGTTGACTGCAAAGCCACAGATGTAATCGGTCCGCGCTGGACGCCACGCGAGGGTGGGAGCGGTCCTAAGTACCGGCAGATGTGACTGCCGCGCCCTCAAGCGCGCGCGATGGTATAGATATCGATTTTCTGTCTGATCTCCCCGGCTGCGAAAGGCCGGGTTTCTTTTTCGCGCACGATGAGATTCTGTTTTGCGCACCCTTCGACGAAGATCGGAGCAGCGACCCTCCCCGGATCCGCGATCAGCGCGCGGCCCTTCGCGGTCAGTGCCCAATTCAGAATTACCGGCAGCAGCTCGGCGTATTCCTTCTCGTACAGCACGTCCGAAGCGAAAACCAGATCGAACGTCCCAAGATCGGCCGGAAAATGTCGCCAGTCGACCAGCCGAGTCCGCGCCGTCAGCCCGAGATTGCGAAAGACGTTTGCGCGCGTGACATCGAGCGCATCCTCGTAGTAGTCGGTCGACAGCACGTCGAACCCCGCGGTCGTCGCGGCGAGAGTGCTCAGCCCCACCCCGCAGCCCAGCTCCAGCGCCGGGTGTCCCCGGCCATCGAGCTCCAGCAGCTTCCCCGCGAGAATGATAGACGAGGGCCAGACGTCAGCCCAATAGGGCAGCCGCTCGTCCTTGACGAAGTCTTCCTCTCTGATGAGATCGTCCGCGTTCGCCGGCTTGAGAATGCTGTAGGTGCGATCGCCGACCACGGCGTCCTGAATCGAAGTGCGAAAGCGCCGGGTGAGCGCGAGCACCAACGCGTCGCCGTCGAGCGCGGCGCTTTCGCCGACCGCGGAGACCTCGCCTTTGTCGATCACAGTGCGAAGGCCGAGGTTTCTTCGAGGCTCTGATCGAGCATCAATGCATTGAGCTGCGATCCCTTCGCGACCTCCTGCGACGTCTCCGGCACGATCAACAGCGCGTTTGCTCGCGCCATCGAAGTGAGCGCGGCCGAGCTCTGTGGCCCGGTCAGTCGCGCCGTCAAGGAGCCATCCTCACGTCGTGTCACGATCGCGCGCAGAAAATGGGTGAGCTTGGCTGCGATCTTCACTTCCTCGTCGAGAGTGACCTTCACCGTGCGGCGGAACGGCGCCGGATGGCCCTGCAGCTTGCGCAACACCGGCCGCACGAAGAGCTCGAAGCTCACCATCGCCGATACCGGATTCCCTGAGAGTCCCAGCCACGGAACTCCGTCGAGCATGCCGAAGGCCAGCGGCGCTCCGGGACGCATTCTGACCTTCCAGAATTTTTGCTCCCCGCCGAGCGCGGCGAAGACATCCCGTGCGTGGTCTAGATCTCCCACCGAGACGCCGGCGGAGGTGACAATCAGATCGCAGCCCTTCGCCTGCCGCAGTTTTCGCTTCAGCGATTCCGGCGTATCGGCCGCGATGCCCAGATCCACCGGGATGCCGCCGGCAACTCGGGTCAGCGCCGTCAGGGTGTAGCCGTTGGTGGAAACGATCTTACGCCCGGCCTCGACTTCGTCGAAGTCATCCAGCTCGACAAGCTCGTTGCCGGAGCTCACGATCGCGACACGCGGCCGCTTGAAGACGGCAATCTTCCGGACACCGGTCGATGCCAGGACCCCGATCAGTGCCGGCCGGACTGGACTGCCTCGCTTCGCCAGCGGATCTCCGCGCTGGAAATCCTCGCCTGCATCCCTGACGTTCTTCCACACATCCCGGGCATCGCGGATTTCAACATTCTTGCTGCCGCCATCAGTGTATTCCTTCCTGATGACGGAGTCGGCGCCGTCCGGGATCGGGGCACCGGTCATGATGCGCATCGCCTCGCCCTTGCGCAGCGCCCGCGGAGCGAATTGACCGGCCGCGATCGTCGCTACAACTTTGAGCTTCACCCGCTCACCGCTCATCACCGCGGTGATGTCCGCCGATCGCACCGCGTAGCCGTCCATCGATGAGTTGCTCCACGGCGGCATCGTCACCGTGGCAGAGATGTCCTCGGCGCAGACTCGCCCCAACGCCTGTCGCAGCGGAACACGCTCGGTCGCGAGCGGTCTGATCTCGGCGAGGATTCGTTCGCTGGCTTCAGCTACTGTCAGCATGCGCCGGGTATCCTCGATGCCGCGGCTACGGACTCAATGCGCGCGGTACGACGCGAGTGCCGCCGCGATCTGATCTCCGACCGTGGTGACCGCCGAGCTCGGCGTCGTCCAGTTGTTGGCGAGAATGCTGAAGATCAATCGCTCGCCATCTGCGCTCGTGACGTAGCCCGAGAGCGACCGTGCACCACCGATTGACCCCGTCTTGGCGTGCACGTTCCCCTCGGCGGGAGTGCCTTTCATTCTGTCCTTCAAGGTTCCATCGACCCCGGCAATCGGCATCGCGTTGTAGTAAACGGCGAAGGCGGTGTCCTGCTGGATACGGTCCAGGACGCGGACGAGAGTTTCGGGCGAGACCAGGTCGTGACGCGAGAGTCCGCTGCCGTCGTAGATGGCAAAGCCGTCGGGCTGGACCCCCCAGGCGAGGAGCTGCTGCGCGACGATTTTCCGCGCGCTGTCGGCTGTTCCCATTCCGCCGCGCTCCAGGCCGATGGTCTTGAGCAGGATCTCGGCGATCTGATTTTGCGACGGCTTCATCAGCGCCGGCAAAATGCTGCGCAGCGGCGGCGAGACGTAGACGAACAGCGTGTCCATCTTGAGGGGAGTCGGCATGATGGAGTCCATCACGCCGGTCTCGACGTTGATGTGTTTTCGGATCAGGGCGTCGTTGAACGCATTCAGGTAGCCGATGCCGGGATCTTTTGCCGGTCCCGAGTAGAGACTGTCCCGTACGGTGTCCGGCGGCGGGCGCAGCGACGTCGGCGCCATCCCTTCATTGAAGATCAGCTCGTCGACTCCAGACGCGTAGTATTCGCCGAGGTCGTCCCATTCCCAGCCGTAGCCGTGCACGGAATCAGGGAATGCGTTGCCGACACGCGCGAGCGATCCGGTGACCTGTCGGATGCCGTGCGCGCGCACCGAATCCGCGAGGGTGTCCATCACGAGGGTCGCGAGCCCGCGCATGTTGTCACTGATGGTCGGATCTCCGCGCCCAATCACGATCAGGTTTCCATCGAGCAGCGAGTCGCGCACCTCGCCGTCGGTGGCAAAAGTCGTCTTGTACGAGTAGTCGGCGCCGAGCAGCGTCAGCGCCACTGCGCTGGTGACGATCTTCATGTTGGACGCCGGCATGAACAGCTTGCCCGCGTTCTTCGAGTAGAGCGTGTCTCCGGTGCGGGGGTTAACGATCAGCACGCCCCACTGCGCATTTCTGAAAATCGGCTGCGACGTCAGCGAATCGATGGTGTGGGTGAGCCCGACGCGAGCCGAGCCCGACGGATTGACGGTGTGCATGACGGTCGCGCAGGCACCAAGCGCAAATGGCGCGACCACGACGAGCATCGAGCCAACCACTCGCCGCGAGATTGAGACGGGCACGATTTGAATTACTCTCTGCTGTAGGTGGCGCTCAGCGTATCGTCTTCCCCGACGGTAACGCGCATCACTCTTGCCGGCTTGGGAAGCTGGCTCTCCACGCGCTCGTAGATGTAGCGCGCGAGATTCTCGCCGGTGGGAACGAGCTTGCCATCCCCAAACTCCGGGACATCGAGATTGATGTTGCGATGATCGAACTTCTCCCGCACCTGCTGGCGAAGGATCTGGTCGAGAACGCCGAGATCCACTACGAATCCCGTCTTGTCGTCGATTGGCCCGCTGACCGTGACATCGCACACGTAACTGTGCCCGTGAAAGTTGGGCCAGGCGCATGCGCCGAAGGTGGTCGCGTTCTTCTCCTCGCTCCACTCCGGACGGCTGTACCGGTGCGCCGCCGAAAACGAGACGCGGCGCGTTAGAGAGGCTGTCGGCATCTCATAATCTGGTTAAAAGCCTTCCGGTTCGGAGCCTTGGCCGCGGCGACTGGCACCGCTAGTCCAAAAGCCGGCAGACGGGAGACGGGAAAGTTGGGAGTCTCTTAGCTGTCGTACTGGAGTCTGATAGCCTCGCGTTTCCTATAGACGCCAGGAGCGACAGACTAAAACGCTCCGGGCTGTCCAGTCTCCACACTGCCGGCTTTTTGACTAGCGGTGCACGTCGCAGCGCCCAGATCCGGGAATCCAAGGAATCGAGGATCAGATCTCGTCGCGAAGCTCAGTCGGCGTGTCTTCGGAGCCGGCGATGCCCTCCGGCGTCGGACCGTCGGGAGGATTCCATGGAATCGCGTCCTCGATCGATTGCTGGACGTCGGTCGTTCCGAACAGCTCGGCGCGGATGTTCTCCTGAAGATGCTCGGCTTCCGGGTCCTCGGGTCGGGGGCTGTCACCGAGGAGAAGACCTTCGTGCAAGCGCTCGTCGACCAGATGCTCGTCGATCGCTTCGGGACTCTGGGCGCGGCGAATCGGATCGACGAAGATGTCGTTGCGCACCTTCTCCAGCCCGACAACGTCGGTCACGATCCGCTCGGCGATCCTCAGCTCCTCGTCTGTTCCAACCCGCCCGGAGAGGGTGACGACACCGGATCGAACGGCGATTGACACATCATCCGGATCCACCGCCATCTGCTGCTCGAAGGCATCGCGCACCAGCGCGCGAAGCTCGTTGTCGTTCAGATCGTCGGTGTCTCTGATGTCTTCGTAATCCTTCTCCACGGTTCCCCCGGGTTGCGCCGACCCGCCAGGCTACCGGAAAAACAGCAGCGACGCGCCGATCGTCAAAGCTCGATTGCCCTTCCAGAATGAGCGGGCCTGATTGCCGGTCACGGCCGCCGTCCCGCCGGTGGGATTCACGTAATACGCGGTCGGGTACTTCAGTTGGTACAGGTAGTCGTTCCAGTCCGCCGTCAGCTGAAACCTTCCGCCCGGAACCCAGCGCAGCCCACCGCCGAAAGTAAACGCAAACGGGGTGCCGAAGGTGTACGGGTCCTTGTCCACTTTGCAGCCGCCGCAGGTTCCCATCCCCGCGCCAAGATTCAGGACCGGGATGATGTGATGGAAACTCCTCTGCCCCGTCAGGTTGACCGCGAGATCGAGGTCGAAAAGATTCATCGACACGTCTTTTTTGCCGAGCTGCCGCGCCGCGCCGACTGCGGTCGGATCGATCGCGAACCGCGAGCTGTTCACGTGTGACCAGCGCGCCATCAGGAACGCCGGACCGCCGACATGAATCTGGTAGCGGATTCCGTACATCGGCCCATCCCGCGGTGCGATCTCGATAGCGTCCTTTCCGGCGTCGTAGTGCCCGCCGAAAAACGTGAATTCGTGACGGGTCTCCACGTCACGGTAGGGGCTGTTCTGCGGCAAATGGCCGACCTGCGCGCTGGCGGTCGTCGCAATAAAGACAAGCGCAATCGCGCTCAGAAAGTGCTTCACTAATCCACTCCAAGATTGACGCCGGTCATCTCCGGCGGCTGCTCGACACCGAGCATCGACAATATAGTTGGCGCCACATCGCAGAGCGCTCCGCCAGTGCGCAGCCGCTGCTCCTGCTCCCAATCGATCACCACGAACGGCACGGGATTGGTCGTGTGCGCCGTATGCGGTCCGCCGGTTTCCGGGTCGATCAACATCTCCGCATTGCCGTGATCCGCTGTCACGATCAATCGCGTCCCCGCGCTCTCCGCGGCCTTCACCACCCGCAACAGACATTCGTCCACCGTCTCGACGGCCTTGATCGTTGCGGGAATCGATCCACTGTGTCCCACCATGTCGGCGTTCGCATAGTTGCAGAGAATGAAATCGTGCTCTCCCGCCGAGATGCCGTTAACGAGCGCATCGGTAACGCCCGCGGCGCTCATCTCCGGCTGGAGGTCGTACGTCGCCACCTTCGGGCTCGGCACCAGCACCCGATGCTCGCACGGAAAAGGCGTCTCGACCCCGCCGTTAAAGAAATAAGTCACGTGAGGATACTTCTCGGTTTCCGCGGTCTTGAGCATATCGAGGCCGCTCGACGACAGAACCTCCGCCAGAATCCTTACCATCGAGGTCGGCTCGAACGCGATCGGAACATCGAAGGTCTTGTCGTAATTCGTCAGCGTCGTCAGGGAAACTTTCGGCCCGCGCGACACATCGAAGCCGTCGAACTGCGGATCGATCAAAGCGCGCACGATCTGGCGCATTCTGTCGGAGCGATAGTTGAAGCCGATCACCGCGTCGCCGTCGCGCATCGGAGCGACTGACTTGCCGTGGTCGGCCACCACCACCGGCAGCATGAACTCGTCGGTCTTTCCGGAGGCGTACGCTTCGCGAATCGCCTCCAGCGGGTCGTCGACTTTCGTGCCTTCGCCGAGCACGATTGCCTTGTACGCGAGCTCGGTGCGATCCCACCGGCGGTCGCGGTCCATCGAGTAGTACCGCCCCGAAACGCTCGCGATCTTGGCGGGCGAGCCGATCCGCTTGATCTCCTGCAGCAGCTCCTGCACGTAGCCGAGGGCGGATTTCGGGAGGGTGTCGCGCCCGTCGAGGAAAGCGTGGATCGCCACGCGCTCCAGCTTCTGCCGATTGGCCAGCTCAAGGAGCGCGAAAAGGTGCTTGTCGATGGCGTGCACGCCGCCCGCGCCGATCAAACCCATCAAGTGAAGCGTCCCGCCATTCTGCTTCACCTGGCGGCAGGCACCCAGCAGCGCCGGGTTGGTGTAAAAACTTCCATCTGCGATGGCCGTCGATATGCGCACCAGGTCCTGCATCACGACGCGGCCAGCACCGAGATTGAGGTGGCCGACTTCGCTGTTCCCCATCTGTCCGGCGGGGAGCCCGACGCGGAGTCCCGACGCCTCGAGCAGAGTGCGCGACCCGCGCTGCCAGAGCGAGTCCCACACCGGCGTCTTCGCCAGTGCGATTGCATTTCCTTCGGTTTCCGGGCGGTATCCCCACCCATCGAGTACGATTAACGCGACTGGCCGCGCGCGCTGTGAAGTTGCCATTATATGAGTAATGTAATCCCACCCCGACGAGAGCCCGAGGGACAATGGAGATCTTCAGACCCAAGCAGGAGAGCGGCCTCGAGACCCGACGCGGTCCCGATCGCGCTGGAGAAGGCGATCGGCGTCGTGGCACCTGGCGCGATTTCCGGCGCGCCTATCCCGGATTCGTGTTCGTCCTCGGACTCGGCCTCGCCGCGATGATCGGGGTCGACGCGTGGCTGATCGCCAAGCGCGCCAAGTACAATCATGACGTCGCACAGCTCCGTGAGCACATGACCGCCGCCGAGCGCGAGCGCACCGACGCCATCGTCAAAGCCGAGCAAAACAAGCTGCGGATCGCCATCGAGCTGGCGAAGCGCCAGGCAAAGTTCGACAAGCGCCTTCACCTCAACGTTTCCGTCGATAGCTCGCGGATGTACCTCACCCGCGAGGGTGCGCTCCTACGCGAGATGCCCGTTCAGTTCGGACCGGAGCGCGCCGCGGCGGAGTCCTCCAGCGCCCCACCCGCCGCGATTCCACGCGGCGAGCGCACCGTCGCCGATCTCAACGACAACAGCATCGTCCTGGACGGGGGCACGCGCATACTTGCTTCGAAGGACACCAATCCCGCCAACGATTCCACGCCGATTCCGCCCGGAGCCCTCCGGATCAGCCTCGAGGACATGAAGGCGATCATGCCGAACCTTAGTGCGGGTATGAAGGTATACTTCTACTAGCGACGTCTGTTTCCGGCTAAACGAGCCACGGGGAAGACATGGGAGTGAGCAGAATTTTTTCGTACGGCGGCAAGACCGTCTGGATGCTGATCGCCGGCTTCGTCATCGCCGCGATCCTGAGCGTGTTGCTGCTCACCAAGACCGCCGAGCTGCGCTACCAGCGCGATGTCAACCGCATGGTCTACAACGACAACCTCGGCGTTCTCACCGAGGTGAAGGCCAAGCTGGGGATGAGCGGCGATAGTCTCAACAATCTGCTCAACTCGACCGCCGCCGAGGCGACCAATCAGCCTTACATCGTGGTGAGCATGGCCGATCACCACCTCTGGTATAAGCAGGGCAAGGAAGTGCTGTTCGATGCCCCGGTCGCGACGGGCAGCGGTAAGGAGCTGGTGGGCGGCTCGAGCGGACAGTGGCGCTTCGAGACGCCGCGGGGACGGCTCACCGTCAAGGCAAAGGATGAGAACCCGGCGTGGGTTCCACCCGATTGGCATTACGTCGAGCAGGCCAACAAAAAGGGTCTCGGGATCGTTCACCTGAGCCCGGGTGGGTCAATTCCCACCTCTGACGGGGCCGTAATAACCACCCAGAACGGCGAGGTCGTAAAGCGTTACGGGAACGGAAATGCGGTGTCATTAGGGGGAGGAGTCGAAGGCAAGGAGATTGTCGCAAATGGCAATATCGTCGTTCCACCCTATGGCACTACAGCGCGCCGCTACGTTGGCGTTCTTGGCACCCGCCGGCTCGACCTGGGCGACGGCTATGGGATCCACGGCACCGACCACCCTGAATCGATTGGTCAGTCCGTCAGCCATGGCTGCGTCCGCATGCGCAACGAAGACGTCGAGAAACTCTATCCGATGGTCGCGATTGGGACTCCGGTCTACATCTATTAGAAAGGTCGCTTGGAGTCTGCAGTCGTAGGGGAGCGGAGGCATCCGACAGGCGAAGAGCTCGAGCTTCCCGACGATCTCCCCGTAAGAAAGCGCCACACAACTCGCTTCGTCTGGGCAGCCGCCGGAGCCATCGCTCTTGTGGGGGCTTTCCAGTTCCTCCAGGCCGCTGACGACACCGCCGAAAAGCCGATCGGAACGTTTCTGCGGAGCTCGGTGGTTCCGCTCGCCGAGCCGTCAGTAAGCGCTTACGGTGCGAGCGGGGAAGTGAAGCTGACCTTTGCGCTCCCGGCGCAGGCGATCTCGTATCCCCTCGATGTGCACGGCGATCCGACTTCGCTCCAATACGCCTGGGTGCGGGTCGGAGACAGCGCGCTCGCCACCGCCGGCCAACCGCTCACCGGAGACAAGGTTTTCGCCCCGCCCAGCGCCGGCTTTTTCCGACTCGCGCTACTCAAGAGCGGACAGAGGCGGATCGTCGACGGACTGACGCTGGCGGTGCTCGTTCCGTTCAGCGAGAAAGAGCGCGGTGTCCTCCGTGGCTATCGAATCGGCACCTACCTCGCCGAGCGCGTGCGGGGCAAGACTCCGCCACCGGAAGGGTTTCTCGAGATTCGGCCCGCCGACGTCGATCTTCCGATCACCAAACACCTCCACGTCGGCGATTTCCTCAACCACGATCAACAGGGTGTCTGGCCGAGCTACGCAGCGGTAAATCCCAAGCTGTTGGACAAGCTGGAGCTGGTCATTCAGGAGATCGCGCGCTGGCACGGCGACAAGGCGGTCGCCGACATCGACATCGACGTGCACTCCGGGTTCCGCGCACCCGAGCACAACCGCAGGGTTCGCCGCGCCGCGAGCGATAGCCAGCACCAGTACGGCGATGCCGCCGATGTCGCGATCGACGCCAACGGCGACGGCAAGATCACCGCGATCGACAGCCGGATGGTAGGTTTGGCGGCGGAGATCGTCGAGCTCAAGCACCCGGATCTCGTCGGCGGGCTCGGCATCTATACCAGCGGGCACTCCAGCACGAATTATGTGCATATTGATGTTCGTGGGAGGAGGGCGCGGTGGAGGGGCGGCGGCTGACCGGAGAAGATCAATGAACGATATCTTGCGCGAACGACTCATCAGAAAGCTCGATACGCTTCCCGAGGAGAAGATCTATCAGATCCTCGACTACATCGATTTTCTCGAGTCGAAGTACGCGCCCAAAGTGACCGCGGCGGCTAATCCACTGAAGCGGTTCGCGGAGGGCGTCGAGGAGACCCTTCGCGCCGGACGCGTTTCGGTGGGCGTAATTGGCGGCACGATGAGCGTGATGAACAAGGCTGTTGGCGTTGTGACCGACGTTGCCAACGCTGGCAAGTCAGTTGCAACTGAGATCGCTGGAGTCGTATCGTCTGTGGCTTCGCCGAAGCCGCCCGCTTCCGGAGCTGCGGCGCCGGCGAGCTCGCCAACCGCGGGCCCATCAGCCGAGACTCCGCCTTCACCGCCACCGGGAGACCAACGCAAGTGAAAGCTCAATCCGCGCGTTCGAGCACCGCGTCGTCGCGAAAGCGGCACGCAACGGCGGCATCCGCCGCCAGATCGTCGCGCGGGGGCACGCGCTCACGCAACACCGCCGACGGCACACCACCAATCGGCTCCTCTCCTCGCACCGGGGCGAAGCGAACCGTCGTTTCTGCCCTCAAGGAGCTGCCGAATTTCCTGCGCCTTTTGGGCGGACTGCTCACCGACCGGCGGGTGTCGAATACCGACAAGCTGCTGGTGGCTGGCGCGGTCGCGTACGTGCTGCTGCCGATGGATTTCATTCCCGATTTTGTTCCGTTCATCGGTGAGGTCGACGACCTCTTCGTGCTCGTCCTCGCGCTGCAGCGATTGATCGCCAACGCCGGAAGACCAGTGATACTCGACCACTGGATGGGCGATCCGCGACAGCTGCGCTCGCTCGATCTCGAGCGGATCCTCGTCGCGGCAGCGTTCTTCCTTCCGCGCCGCGTGAGACGGCGGTTGCGCACCCTTGGTCGGGACTTCTAGGACTGCCTCGCTCCTCGTCGTATCGCTCGTCGTGAGCGCATGCCATCGTGCGGCCCCCGCTGATGTGATGACGATGACCGGCCGGTGCAGCACTCACGTGCGGTCGAAGGGTCCGGCGCCACAACTCCCCGCCGCTCCATCACCGGCGCCCGGCTTCGGAGCTGTGATCGGCACCCTCGCCGATTCCGGCGGTGCGCTGCCACACTATTCGATCCTCGCGACTACGCCCGGCGATGCCCCCGGCTCGCCGCACGCGGCTGCGACGGCCGACAGCGTCGGAGGGTTCGTGTTCAACGCGCTGGCGCCAGGCAGATATCGGCTGCTGGTGCGGGCGTTCGCCCACCGCCCCGACTCGACATCGGCGGAGGTGGTCGCCGGACGCGTCGACACCGTGCGCCTCATGCCGCGTTTCTTCGAGTGCGTCCGTTGAGACGCGAGAGACAGTGATCAAAGAAGGCGATCCCGCGCCCGCGTTCTCGCTGCCGGCCGATGATGGGTCGACGGTGACTTTGGATTCGTTGAAAGGCAAACCGACGGTGCTTTTCTTCTACCCGAAGGACAACACCTCGGGCTGAACCAAGGAAGCGTCCGATTTTCGCGACGCCTTTCCCCGGTTCGGGGAAATGGATGCGGTGGTCCTCGGAGTGAGTCCGGACAGCATCGACTCGCACAGGAAATTCAAGAAAAAGAACCAGCTGCCGTACCGCCTTCTTTCCGACGAGGGTCATCGGCTCGCCGAGACTTTCGGGGTCTGGAAGGAGAAAATGCTGTACGGTCGCAAGTACATGGGCATCGAGCGAACGACGGTCATTCTCGACCGCAATGGCCGCATCGCCAAAATCTTCCCGAAGGTCCAGATTCCCGGCCACGTGCAGGCGGTAGAAGCCGCCGTGCGGGCCCTGAGCTGAGGGGAAGTCCCCGGGGTAGCGTCCGGAGTTAGACGGCGTCGCGCACCGATTGTATAGTTGTTCGATGAAACGCACTGCCTTTCTCGCCGCCCTTTTGCTCGGCGGCGCCACCACCCTCGCGCACGCACAGTCCAGAGCGGTCGCCGACACCGTCGATGACCAGCCGTGGGCATCCGATATCGCCGCATTCCGGAAGGCCGACCGGCTGAATTTTCCCAAGCCGGGCGGCATCGTTTTCGTCGGCAGCTCCTCGATCGTTTTTTGGCCCCACCTCGCCGCGGATTTTCCCGGTGAGAACGTCATTCAGCGGGGTTTCGGCGGTTCCGAGCTCGGTGATGTGGTCTATCGCGCACGGACCATCGTCATCCCGTACAAGCCGCGGCTGGTGGTGCTTTACGCGGGCGACAACGATTTGGCCAACGGCCGCACCCCGCAGGACGTGCTCACCCAGTTCCAGCGATTCGTGAAAGTGGTGCGCGATTCTCTTCCGAAGACACGCATCGCGTTCATCTCGATCAAGCCGAGCTGGGCGCGTGTCGCGCTGCTGGACAAGATGCGCACGGCGAACGATCTGGTTCGCAACTACATCGCGCACAAGCCGGGTCTCACCTACGTCGATGTCTTCACGCCGATGCTCAGCCCGGCAGGACATCCGCGGATGGCGCTCCTCGATCCCACCGACAGCCTGCACCTCAACGCGACGGGGTACAAATTGTGGCGACACCTTGTCATGCCGGTCGTAAAAGAGTCACGCGCGAAACAGCCGCGGTGATGGCGAAATCGATGCGCGGTGTTTCAGCAGCCCGTCTCCTGCTCCCCGCGATGCTGTTTCTCTGCGGGCCTGCGCTGGGTGCGCAGCAAACGACCGTCCCATCGGCTCAGCCTGCCCAGCCGAGTGCCGACGAAATTGCCAGGCGTCACGCCGCGCAGGACGAGAAGCTGCGTACCGACTGGGCCGACTTCGCGAAATACCGCGATGCCAACGCCAAACTATCCCCGCCAGTGAAGAACGAAGACCGGGTCGTGTTCATGGGCAATTCCATCACCGAAGGGTGGGCGCGCTATTTCCCGGCGATGTTTCCGGGGAAGCCGTACATCGGCCGGGGTATCAGCGGCCAGACCACTCCGCAGATGCTCGTGCGGTTCCAGCCCGATGTGGTGGCGCTCAAGCCCAAGGTCGTCGTGATCCTCGCCGGCACCAACGACATTGCCGGCAACACCGGTCCGTCGACGCCGGAGATGATCGAGGCCAACATTGCATCGATGGCCGAGATCGCGCAGGCCAATGGCATTCGCGTGGTGCTGTCGTCGATCCTTCCCGTCTTCGACTACCCGTGGCGACCCGGCCTCGAGCCTGCGCCCAAGATCATCGCCATCAACAAGTGGATGAAAACTTGGGCGCGCAGCCACGGCGCGGTCTACCTCGACTACCACTCCGCGATGGCCGACGCCCGCGGAGGAATGCGCGAGGGACTCGCATCGGACGGTGTGCATCCCACCGAAGCGGGCTACCGCGTCATGGCTCCCCTCGCCGAACAGGCGATCAGGAAAGCGCTTCGGAAGTAGTGCCTAGTTGAACCGGGTGGCGCGCCAGAGCGCTCCACCCGCGACTACGAGCATGACGATAGTCGCCATCACGAGCGCCACCGTCCAGCCGATGTGGACGTCTATCTGCGGGGCGCGCGCGATAAGTGCGAATCCGATGATGACGGCACTGGCCACGCCGACGACGAGCCAGTCGATCCAGGAACGCCGACGCACGGCGCCGGCCGATTCACCCGCAATCCGCGCCTTGGTGTACTCCGGATCGACGCGATATCGCTCGCCTTCACGCGCCGCGGCCTCCTCCCAGCGCAGATGCTCGCTTCTACTCACCGAGGATAGCGCGATCAGTCCCGCTCCGATCGCCATCACTACTGATCCCCCAATCACTTGCGCCAACACTGCGCCGCGCGCGCTCCGTAGCTCACCGAAAACGAGGATTCCCCACATGAGGCCCCAGAGCTGGTTGGTGTTGGAGAGTGGAATGCCGCGAGTGATGCCCGCGTATTTCACCGCGTACTGCTGAAACAGGTCGCCGACGACCCAGACGAAGCCTCCGGCCAGGAGCCAGAACAGCACGTGTCGCGCGCCCGCCAGCTGATCCCACAATGGCGCGACTCCGCCGGAGTAGGTGATTGCCAGTGCGGCCATCATCCCGAGCTCTCCCACGGTGAAAAACGTGATGAACGAGAGCGGGCTCATTCCGGTGAGGTACGCCTTTCTGTAAGGGATGTACATCGTGCCCCACAACACGCCCGCCATCAGCGCTGCCGCCACGCCGCGTAACGCGTCGCGCGACGTGGACTGCGAAGCCGATGCGATCGCGAGGACCGTCGCTCCCGCGAACATCAGCAGCGCTCCGCCAATCACACCGAGCCAGCGGCGGCTGTCGGCACCACGCAGCTCCTTGAAGAACACGATGCCCCACACGATTCCCAGCAGACTGTTGCTGTTCCAGAGCGGAAAAGCGATGCTGAGTCCGACGTCGCGCACGGCGAAGATCGTGAGAGTGTTCGCGACCGCCCACAGGCAACCAGCGAGGATTGCCCAAACGATGAGGTGCGGCGCCTGACGCAGATCGGATGCGACGTACGAGGTTCCCTGAATGAGCGCCGGCAGAGTCCACCGCGCCAGAAAAACGCCGATCACCATGCTCAGAGAGATCACGACGGGCGAGAGACCGAGCGTCACCAGCTTGGTCGGCGCTTCGGCGGCGCCGAGCCACGCGCCGGCGGTGAGACCGCAAAGCATCCCGACGCTCTGCAGAGTCCGGATTCGGCGCGCATCGATCGGAGCCGGCGAGCCGCTCCGCGTTTCCTCGACCGCCGCGCTCACGATATCCATCGCAGTACGATAAGGCCCAGGATCAGCACCGCCACCGGAACCCAGAACTGCAGGTCGCGCAGGACGAGAGTGATCCAGGTCCTCGGGGATTCACGATGATCGTCGGGCATTGGCTCCGGGTGTTATTGCGCCGCAATACTGGTCGGGGCTGGCGGCGCCGCGCAAGACCGGCATCTTGAGACCAACGCTCAGATGCGGAGCTGCCGTGAACAAGGAAGAAGACTGGCGCGCTATCATCGCGTCCTCGCTCAACTGGGAGCAGGCGCACTCCTCCCTCGAGACCGTGTTACGGGGACTGCCGCCCGAGCTGCGGGGCAGGAGGCCGAACGGCTTCGCTCACTCCGCGTGGGAGTTGGTCGAGCACATCAGAATCACCCAGCGCGATCTCCTCGAGTTTCTCCAGAATCCCGACTATGAGGAGAAACTGGAGTGGCCGAAAGATTACTGGCCGGCCAGCATGGCGCCCACCGGCGACAAGGAGTGGAATGGGAGCGTCTCGGGCTGGAAGAAGGATCGCATCGCGCTCGAGCGCTTCACCAGGGAGAGCAAGCACGATCTAACGTCCAGGATACCCAAAGGGACCGGACAGACCTACCTGCGCACTATTCTCGTGGCGCTCGATCACGCCTCCTATCACCTGGCGCAGATCGTCACGGTGCGCCAGCTGCTCGGCGCCTGGCCGCCGCCGAAAGAAAAGTAGATGACGAGGAAACCACGCCCGAAGCGCCCCCAGCCCCCGCACTCGGCACCGGAGATCATCGTGCTTTCGCGTGAGGACGCGGAAAGCTACGTACCCAGCTCACGCGAGGTCTGCATCTCCATCGCCGATCCCGACGCGCCGCCGGCCCGGATCTCCGATTCCTTTGTCGCCGTGCTCCGCCTCCACTTCGACGACGTCGTCGAGTCCACCAACCCAGCCGACATTCTGTTCGCGCCGGAGCACGCCCGTGAGATCGACCAATTCGTCGAGAGCTGGCCGGACGCCGATCGCATCGTCGTCCATTGCAACATGGGTATGAGCCGGTCTCCGGGCGTCGCGCTCGGCGTCTGTGACGTGCGCGGCTGGGCGACGGCTGCAATCGAGCGCTCCCATCCGGGCTGGAATCGCCTGGTGCGAAAGACCCTCGGGGAAACCGCGCGATCCAAATCAGGAGGGTCGAGCTGATGCCGCGCGCCAACGGACCGTTCGAGGTGACCCTCAAGCCACTGCCCATGGAGGGCGACGCCGACCCGCAGCTGTTGGGCAGGATGTCGCTCGACAAGGTCTATCACGGCGATCTCGAGGCTGTCGGCAAAGGTCAGATGCTGACCGGCGGAACGGCGATTCGAAATTCCGCCGCTTACGTAGCGATCGAGCGCATCACAGGCACGCTAAAGGGACGCAAAGGATCGTTCATAATTCAGCACGCGGGTCTAATGAATCGCGGATCGCCATCGCTCGCGATCATGATCGTGCCGGACTCCGGGACCGACCAGCTGGAGGGGCTCAAGGGGAGCATGACTATCAACATCGAGGCGGGTAAGCACTCCTACCAGCTGGACTACACGCTGGCGGATCGGGGATAGTCCAACTTCCCGAGACGAAACTAGCGTCTCGGGCGTAATATGTTCTCAGCGATCCAGCGCCAGATTTCTGGATCACTTCTCTCTACCGCCGAGCTTCGCCAGGCCGGCACAGCCGCCTGAAAAATCGAAGCGAACCCCCTGAAACCTCCCGCTGTCCAATACGTATTGCGGGAGTGTAGCAGGGTTTTTCCCCTACTGAATCAACGCACCACTCTTCCCTGAGAGCTGGCACCATGAAGCGCATCCTGTTCGCTATACTCGCCCTCGTCCTGAACGTCGCAGCAGTTCCGCTCGCCGCCCAGAATCCCGCCGGTCCGCCGCAAGGACAGCAGCCGCCTGCCGCGGCTGGTGAGGTCAAAGGCACCATCGTCGCCGCCGACAGCAGCGCCGCGGCAGTGCCAAGGCCGGCTGTCGGAGTTCGCAACAAGGCGGATGGCAAGTTGGTCGCCGGAACCTACGGCGCCGAGGATGGCTCGTTCCGGATCCAGGGACTGAGACCGGGCACCTACTACCTGCGCGTTTCCGGCATCGGCTTTACTCCGCTCAACACCGCCGAGTTCACCATCGCCCCCGCTTCACCGACCGCGGACCTCGGCAGCATCAAGCTTTCCAGAATCTCGGTGACCTTGCAGAGCGTGCAGATCACCGGCGAGAAACCGATGATGGTGATCGAGCCGGATCGCAACAGCTACAAGGCCAAGGACGTCGCCCCAGCCGCCGCGAACGCGAGCGATGTGCTTCAGGCGACGCCGTCGGTGGAAGTCGATGCCGATGGCAAGGTGAGCCTCCGCGGCAACGAGAACGTCGCAATCCAGATCAACGGTCGTCCGACGCCGATGCGCGGCACCCAGCTCGGCGCGTACCTGAAGCAGATTCCGGCGAACATCGTAGAGCGTATCGAGGTCGTCCCAAATCCATCCGCGAAGTATGACCCGGAAGGGATGGCGGGCATCATCAACATCGTGCTGAAGGCGAATACCGATCTTGGCCTGAGCGGCGGCCTGAACACCGGCTTTGCTACCGCGAGCCGCTTCAACACCGGCGCCAACGTCGGCTACCAGAAGGGCGCGCTGACCCTGTTCGGCACCTACGGATTCAACTCCGACGATCGCGGGATCGTGGGTATCAACGATCGTCTGCGCTACGACCCGACCGGCTCGCCGCTGGACTACACCAATCAGGACATCGACGGTGCGACCAAGAATGGTGGCCACAATTTCACCGGCAACGTCGACTACAAGCTGACCGACAAGGATGTCGTCTCGAACTCATTCACGGTGAACCGGCGTCATAACAACGACGCTGCGCTCGCCGGCTATACCGAGCTGGATGCCGATGCGGCTTTCCTCGATCGCTACGTCATGGATCGCAACACCAAGGCGCGTGGTCTGATGTGGGACAACTCGCTTTCCTGGAAGCACACGATTCAGCCGCGGACCCACGAGCTCTCGACCGAGCTCCGGTACAACCGCGCGCGTGACGAAGACAACACCCTGCTGTGGCGTGAGCCGCAGAACCCCGACGGCTCGAGCTCCGGCCCATCGATCGAAGGTGAAATCGATGGCAACAACGCTCTCACCCGACAGATGACCGCGCAGGCCGATTACACCCGGCCGATGTGGACCAAGGCGAAGCTGGAGTCGGGCCTCAAGGAGACCCGGCGCTGGCTGGACAAGGATTATCTGGTTCTCAAGGACGCCCTCGGCGACGGCAACTGGGCGCCCAGCACTCTCAGCAACACCTTCCAGTTCGACGAGCAGGTTCACGCCGGCTACGGCGTCCTCAGCCAGAGCGTCGGGAAATTCGACCTGCAGGCGGGACTCCGCGCCGAGTGGGCCAGCAGAAACTTCGATCTCGCCGGCTCCCAGGCGGTGCCGTACGACTACCACAGCTTCTTCCCGAGCGGCGTGATCATGTACAAGCCGGGCGAGCAGAGCCAGATCAAGGTCAGCTATTCGCGTCGCATCAGGAGACCCGGAACCCAGGAGCTCAATCCGTTCCCGGTGTTCTTCGACCAGCAGAACGTGTTCATCGGCAACCCGCGATTGAACCCGGAGTACACCGACGCGTTCGAGTTCGGCCTCAGCAAGTCGGGTCAGCTCGGCTCCGTGCAGCTGTCACCGTTCTACCGTCGCACCACCGACGTCATCCGCGTCGACATCAATACCGCGGATACAGTCGATAACCGCGAGGTTACGTCGGTGAGCTTCCAGAATCTGGACAAGAGCAACTCGTGGGGTACCGATTTGAACGGATCGCTGAGGTTGGGTCCCAAGTTCAATGCGTTCGGCGGGTTCAACATCTTCAAGATGGTGACCGATGGCGGGTCGCAGTCGGCCCTGTCGTCGAACGCCGTGACGTGGTCGTATCGCCTGAATGCCACCACCCAGGTGAGCCCGACGGTGATCCTGCAGGCCAATTACTTCTACCGCGCTCCGGTGAACATCGAGAAGGGCCGGTTCTCGGCAATGCAGATGACGAACATCACGTTCAGAAAGAAGCTCGACGGCGACAACATGAGCGTGGCGGTGCGATTTCAGGATCCGTTCGATACGATGAAGTTCCGGATCCAGGCGGGCGACGACAATCTGCAGCAGATCACCGCGCGGAAGTTCGGCGTCCGGGCGACGTATTTCACGTTCCAGTGGAACTACGGCAAGCCGCCGAAGATTCGGCAGCCGCAGCAGGAGGCGCCGCCGGCCCCAGTGTTCCCCTAGTCGTCTCGGCGTAGAGAATCAGGCGCTTCCGCTGGCCACCACATGAACTGAAGCGGGGAGCTCTTAGCGGGACAGCAGCTGCGCTAAGAGCTCTCGGGACGCATCGCGTCGCGTCATCCGAGTCCGCAACGGAATGGCGCAAAGATTCGGACGTGCCGTGCTTTCGGCATAGCTGCTCAGCAGCTGACGGCTCCCCGCTTCAGTCTTGTTAGATGTAGAGGGAGCGCCGGGTGCGAAAATCCGCGAAAGCCGTGGGCGTAGCAGCTGTAAAGCTTGCAGCTGCCCGCTTTAGTTCTGCGGTGGCCAGCCGAAGCGCTGAAAGTCTCTACGCCGAGCCAGACAGGACTAGACCGTCCTCGCGCAAAGCCATACCTTTAACCATGGCAACCACAACTCGACCCTCGCCATCAAACAAGCCCGCCAGCCCGGCAAAAGCCGGAAGCGGGCTTTCGCGCATCAAGGGGCCGGAATCTCCCGATTCCGGCCTCCCAAGGGTCAGAAGCGACGTTGTGCTGACCTTCGACGACGTTCTCCTCAGCCCACGCCACTCGCTCGTCCATCCCAAGGACGTGAACACTTCCTCCCTTTTTACGCGAGGAATTGCCCTCAACGTCCCGTTCGCCTCGGCGGCGATGGACACCGTCACCGAATCCGAGATGGCGATGGCGATGGCCCGCGCCGGCGGCATCGGCGTCATCCACAAGAACATGTCGATCGACCGCCAGGCCGCCGAAGTCGATCGGGTGAAGCGATCGGAGAGCGGGATGATTCTCAATCCGATCACGCTGTCGCCGGAAGGCACGCTTCGCGAGGCGGTCGCCCTGATGCGGCGCTTCAAGATCTCGGGGGTGCCGATCGTCAATCGTGACGGCCAGCTGGTCGGCATCATCACCAATCGTGATCTCCAGTTCGAGCGGAATCTCGACCGGCCGCTCCGTGAGGCGATGACCTCGAAGAACCTCGTCACCGCGCCGGTCGGAACCACCCTCGAGGAGGCGGAGGCGATTCTCGGGCAGCACCGAATCGAGAAGCTGCCGGTCGTCGACAACGACGGAACCCTGCGCGGTCTGATCACGGTCAAGGACATCCACAAGCGGCGGGAATTTCCCAACTCGAATAAGGACCAGCACGGACGCCTCCGGGTAGCGGCGGCGATCGGTGCGGCGAACTATCGCGATCGCGCCCGGGCGCTGGTTGATGCCGGCGTCGACGTTCTGATCGTGGACACTGCTCATGGACATTCGGAAGGCGTGCTCGAGGCAACCGCGATCGTCAGGGAGATGTTCCCCGATGTGCAGCTGGTCGCGGGCAACGTCGCCACGCGCGCCGGCGCCCAGGCGTTGGTCGAGCGCGGGGTCGATGCGGTGAAGGTTGGAGTCGGACCGGGTTCGATCTGCACCACTCGCGTCGTCACCGGCGTCGGCGTTCCCCAGCTCACCGCGATCTTCGACGCCGTCGAAGGTGCGGGCGATGTTCCGGTCATCGCCGACGGCGGCATCAAGTACTCGGGCGACATCGTGAAGGCGCTGGCGGCCGGAGCGTCGAGCGTGATGATGGGCTCGATGCTCGCCGGCACCGAGGAAAGCCCCGGGGAATCGCTTCTGCTCGAGGGTCGCCGCTTCAAGATGATCCGCGGGATGGGAAGCCTGTCGGCGATGCAGGATGGCAGTGCCGATCGCTATTTCCAGGAAGGCGAAATGTCGGCGAAGAAGCTGGTCCCCGAAGGCATCGAAGGACGCGTGCCCTACAAGGGACCGGTTAGCGACGTGCTCTTTCAGATGGTCGGCGGACTGCGCAGCGGGATGGGCTACGTCGGCTGCGCCAATGTCGAGCAGCTCCGCACCGAATCCGAGTTCGTGCGTATTACCGCGGCGGGCCTTCGAGAGTCACATCCTCACGACGTAACGATCACGCGAGAGGCGCCCAACTACTCCCTGTAATTCCTTGACATTGCCGCTCGCGCGGCGGCAACTTGTTGCGCCGAAGTCTCGACTGTATACAGAAAGTCTCGCCGGACCAACTCACGCTTTCGGAGATTCCGTATGGCTTTAGGTACGAGAAAGAGCATCGCTGCCCTCCAAGCGGAGGCCGCCGGCGAGTCCGAGGGGCACACCCTCCGACGCGCACTCGGCGCTCTCAACCTTACCACGCTGGGCATCGGTGCCATCATCGGGGCCGGAATCTTCGTGCTCACCGGGACGGCCGCCGCCCAGTACGCGGGACCGGCGATCGTCATCTCGTTCATTGTCTCAGGTCTCGGATGCCTGTTCGCCGGCCTCTGTTACTCGGAGTTCGCCAGCATGATTCCGGTGGCTGGCAGTGCCTACACATATGCGTACGCGACGCTCGGAGAGTTCATCGCGTGGATCATCGGCTGGGATCTGATGCTCGAGTATTTGTTCGGAGCGTCGACGGTTGCCGTCGGCTGGTCGGGTTACTTCTCGGCCTTCATGGATCAGATCGGCGTC
>Ga0070681_10000476_pt1 | contig 32731 bp, 20 predicted proteins | sample KBSC83BmetaG_FD_65650 | JGI IMG/M metagenome (GOLD analysis project Ga0070681, IMG submission 65650) | Corn rhizosphere microbial communities from Kellogg Biological Station, Michigan, USA - KBS C8-3B metaG | ecosystem: Host-associated > Plants > Roots > Rhizosphere | place: USA: Michigan...
GCTGCTCAACCTCACGCCCGTCCCGCGCGAGCGTTATCGCGTCGGCGTGCCGAGCGAGGGCCGCTACGACGTTCTGCTGGCGAGCGACTCGACGGAATGGGGCGGCAGCGGCGTGAATGAAACGCGGTCGGTGTCGACGGAGCCGTCGACGTTTCACGGATATCCGCAATCGATCGAGGTGACGCTTCCCCCGTTGGGCGCGCTGGTCGTCGCGCCGGCCGGCGCCTGACCGCTCGTGCTCGAGCCGAACGACGGACCGCTCGAGCAGCTGGCCGATGCCTTCGGCATCGCCAGCGAGTACCTCGACCAGACGGGAGCGGAGACACGAGTCACCTCCGACGAGACGCGTCGCGCGCTGCTCGCGGCGATGGGCGTGGATGCCTCGACGACCGCCGCGGCTCGTGACGCGCTCGCCGAGCTGCGCGAGCGTGAGCGTCGCCGGGCGATCGACAGTGTGCGAGTGGTTCCAATGGACGACGCCTCGGTCGGGAGGCTGCGCGTGCACGGCGCGCCGAGCGGACGTTGGCAACTCGAGCTGCGGTCGGAGAACGGCGACGTTGAGACGCGATCGGGGCAGTGGGGAGGAGACGACTACGGATCGTATGACCTGCCTCTGCCTCGCGCCCCGGCGCCGGGTTACCACCGGCTGCGCCTTTCCATCGGCAAAGGCGGAACCGAACAGGTTCATGAGCAAACGCTAATTGTCGTCCCGCCGCGTTGCGTCACGCCGTCCGACATCCTCGGCAGCGGCGCGCGCGCGTTCGGGATCACGGCGAACCTGTACACGATCCAGAGCGGGACGAACTGGGGCATCGGCGATTTCACCGACCTCGGCGAGCTCGCCGCGTGGGCCGGCGACAACGGCGCCGACTTCGTCGGCGTCAATCCGTTGCACGCGCTGCTGAACCGGGGGATCGATATCAGCCCGTACGGTCCGCTCACCCGGCTGTTCCGCAATCCCATATACATCGATGTTGCTCATGTGGCGGAATTGGGCTACTCGTCGGAGCTGTGTGAGCGAATCGGCTCGCCGGAATTCCTGTCGAGCCTCGAGCCGCTGCGCGAATCGACGCTCGTGCGTTACGAGCAGGTGATGGCGGTGAAGGGCATCGCGCTCGACGCGCTCCATCGCGTGTTCATGGAACAGGTGCGCGGCACCGCCGACGCGCGCGATCGCGCCTACGAGCGATTCGTCGCCGAGCAGGGCGAGTCGCTCGAGCGCTTCGCGCTGTGGATGGCGATCATGGAACAGCAAGAGACGAGCGACTGGCGGCAATGGCCGGCCGAGCTTCGCTCGCCGCGCAGTGCGGCCGTCGAGCGGTTTGCCCGCGAGCATGCGGCGCGGCTCGATTTTCATCGGTGGGTCCAGTTCGAGGCCGACCGCCAGCTCGCCGACGCGGCCGAACGCGCGAGTGACGCCGGCATGCGTATCGGGCTTTATCAGGATCTGGCGATCGGCGTGTCACCGGCGGGCGCCGACACGTGGAGCTTTGCCGACCTGTTCGCCCGCGGCGTGGCCATAGGAGCACCACCAGACCCCTACTCGGCAACTGGGCAAAACTGGGGACTGCCGCCGATCGATCCGCGCGCCCTCGCGGGAACCGGGTACCGCTACTTCATCGATACGCTGCGCAGCGCGCTGCGTCATACCGGCGCGCTGCGTGTCGATCACGTGCTTGGATTCTTTCGTCTGTTCTGGATCCCGGACGGCGGAACGGCCGCGGACGGCGCCTACGTGCGCTATCCGGCGAATGATCTGCTGGGAATTCTCGCCCTCGAGAGCGCTCGCCATCTGGCCGTCGTGGTTGGCGAGGACCTCGGCACCGTGCCGGATGAAGTTGCTCCGATGCTGGCGAAGTGGGGCGTGCTGTCGTCCAAGGTGCTCATCTTCGAACGTGAGCGAGACGGACGCTTCAAGAGCCCGCGGTCGTATCCGTCGCTTTCGCTGGCCACGGCGAACACGCACGACATGTGGCCGCTCACCGGCTACTGGGATGGCCGCGACATTGATACGCGCGTCACTACCGGACTCCTGGCGAGCGCCGACGCGGAACGCGCCCGCGAAGAACGGGAGCGCGACCGGATCGCGCTGCTCGAGCGACTGGCCGACGACGACGTGCTGCCATTTCCGATCGCGCCCGCGTCGCCGGCCGACCTCCGGGGGGCGGTACACGAGCTGCTGTCCCGGTCGTCGGCGCAGCTCGTCGGCTTCTCGCTCGACGACCTCGCTGGAGAGCTCGACGCCGTGAACCTGCCGGGCGTCGGACCGGAGAGGCACCCGACCTGGATGCGGAAGATGCGGCATCCGCTCGAGGTCATCATGATGAGCGACGACGCCCGCGCGTCGATGCGCTGCGACGGGCGACGGCGCGGTTCCGACAGCACCGCGCCGAGCGACTGACCGTGCGCGACGCCGAGTCGCGTCGCCGAGCGCGGCTCACGGCGACGTACCGCCTGCAAGTGAACGCCGGCTTCACACTCCGCGACGCACTCGCGCGCGTCGAGTACTTCTCGCGGCTCGGTATCTCACACCTCTATCTCTCGCCAATCTTCGCGGCGCGACGCGGCAGCGCGCACGGCTATGACGTGGTCGATCCCAATCGCGTCAACCCGGAGCTGGGGAGCCGCGCTGACGTCGAGGCATTGGCGCACGCGCTCCACGAGCGCGACATGGGCCTGATCCTGGACATCGTGCCCAATCACATGGCGACCGGGCTGGAGAATCAGTACTGGACGGATGTGCTCACGCACGGCGAGCGGTCGCCGTTCGCCAAGTGGTTCGACGTCCTTTGGTCGTCGGGCAAACGCCAGATCGCGCTCCCCGTGCTCGACGACGGGCTCGATCGCGTGCTGGAGCGGGGAGAGCTCGACGTCCAAATCGGCGACGATGGCAACCTGCAGCTCGTATATCGCGCGCAGCGTTTCCCAATCGATCCGGGGTCACTGACACCGGAGCTCCAGCTGACGACGATCGACGCCGAGGAGACCGGCGAGCTCGTGAAGCTCTATTCGCGAACCGCCGGTCGCGAACGCCTCAAGGCGCTGCTGAACTTGCAGCACTACCGGCTCGTGTCGTGGCGCCGCGAGTTGGGCGGAGGAGAGATCAACTATCGTCGCTTTTTTGATGTCAACGATCTCGTCGGTGTACGCGTCGAGGACGAACAGGTTTTTCGTGAGACGCATGCGCTGACATTGGAGCTGGTCGCGGCCGGACTGATCGACGGCATCCGCGTCGACCACATCGACGGGCTGGCCGACCCTCGAGAATATCTCGAGCGTCTTCGCGCCGCAGTCGGTGAGGATATTTCCATCTTCGTAGAGAAGATCCTGTCGTTCGGCGAGAGCCTGCCCCGCGATTGGCCGGTGCAAGGAACGACGGGTTACGAGTTCTTGAATGGGCTGGAAGACGTCTTCATCGACCCGTCCGGCTACCAGTCGATCGAGCAGACGTACCGCGCGACGCGACGGCTGGGCAAGACAACGTTCCACGACAAAGCCCGCGCCGGCAAAGCGGCGGTGCTGGAGAACGCGTTACGGCCGGATCTCAATCGCCTGGCGAGGCTCGGTTTCGCCATCGCGACGCGCGCGGGAAAGACCTGGAGCGAGACCCAGCTCGCAGAATCCGTCGAAGCGTTCGTCGTCGCCTTGCCGGTCTATCGCACGTACGCCGACGCACGAGGCCCGATCAGCGACGCCGATCGCCGCGTGGTCGAGCGAGCGGAGAGCGAAGCGCGTCAGCATGCGGAGCCGGACATCGTCGGCTTCGTTGCATCGCTCGTACGCGGTGAGCTCGCGAGCGATCCCGACCACGCGCAGTTCGTGCGGCGACTGCAGCAGCTGAGCGGCCCCGCCGCGGCGAAAGGCGTCGAGGATACCGCGCTCTATCGGTACGTTCCGCTGCTCTCGCGCAACGAAGTCGGCGGCGCGCCGGACGAGCCGCTTGCCGGCGCCGTCCAACGGTTCCACGACGAAAGCATCGAGCGACGATGCCGGTGGCCGTCGAGCCTCGTCACCACGAACACGCACGACACGAAGCGAAGCGCGGACGTGCGCGCGCGCCTCGACGCGTTGAGCGAGGTGCCACGCGACTGGCAGCGTGTCGTGCGGCGTTGGCGCCGACTGAATGCAAGACATCGTCGGACGGTTCGAGGGCGGATCGCGCCCGACCCGAACACCGAGTACCTCTTTTACCAAACACTGGTCGCCATATGGCCGGCCCAACGGCCCGGACGCCGAGTAGACGACCTGCCGGACCGCGCATGGCGCGACGCGGCGCGCGAACGACTCGTGCGCTACATGGTGAAGGCGGTCCGGGAAGCGAAGCTGCGCACTTCGTGGACGGAACCGGATGCGGCGTACGAAACGGCGCTGACATCGTTCGTGCGTGAGACGCTGGAGCCGTCAGAGGACGCGCCCTTCCTGTTCGACGTGGCGCGTCTCGTCTCACGAATCGCCGCGGCAGGCTTCACCAATTCGCTCGCTCGTATCGCCATTCACCTGACCGCGCCGGGAACAGCGGACCTCTATCAGGGCGACGAGCTGTGGAACTTCACACTCGTCGATCCGGATAACCGTGGACAGATCGACTATGATCTCCGCGTGGCGACGCTCAACCGGCTCGAGGAGATCAGCAAACGATTAAGCGCCGGTGGGCCGATCGACATGACGGATAACGGACTCAAGCTTCTCGTCACCCAACGACTGCTCGAGGCCCGACGGTGTTCCCCTCGACTGTTCGCCGAGGGTCAGTATCAACCACTCGCCGCTCGCGGACCGCGCGCCGAAAATGTGATCGCCTTCGCCAGGATCGACGGCGACAGCGCCGTCGTTACCGTCGCGCCGCGTCTCGCAGGCGAGCTCGACGCGGGAGACGAACAAGCGAACGGTTGGTGGGGTGATACCTTAGTAATCCTTCCGGACGGGCTGCGGGGCCGCTCGTGGCGAGCCCCAATAGGGGCTCGCGACGTTTCGGCGCAGGCAGAGTTGCCGGTTCCCGATCTGTGGCGTCCGCTCCCGGTAGCCGTGCTCATGAGCTAGCCTAAATGCGCTATCGGTTGGCACGAAAAAATCAGGGGTTGTCGTTTTTGTGATCCGAGGAGCGTGATGAACGTTGCCGCGTCGAAAACCACCGTCGCTTACTTCTCCATGGAGATCGCGCTCGATACGGCGATCCCCACCTATAGCGGCGGACTCGGTGTTCTTGCGGGTGACACGTTGCGGTCGGCGGCGGATCTCGCGTTGCCGCTCGTCGGCATCAGCCTGCTCCACCGAAAGGGCTATTTCGAGCAGCACCTGGATGCCGCGGGCAACCAAGCCGAGTCTCCGGTGCAGTGGAATCCGGAACAGGTGCTCGAGCCTGTCGACGCCACCGCCTCGGTGCAGATCGAAGGTCGCACGGTTCGCCTCCGCGCGTGGAAGTACGCGGTGCGCGGGGTGACCGGACACGAGATCCCGGTCTATCTCCTCGATACGCAGCTTCCCGAAAACGACGAACGCGATCGCCGGCTCACCGACTCGCTCTACGGCGGCGACAGCCACTACCGACTCTGCCAGGAGATCGTGCTCGGCATGGGCGGCGCGGCGCTGCTGCGTGCGCTCGACGTTCACGAAGGTCTCTATCATCTGAACGAAGGGCACTCGGCGCTGCTCACGCTCTGTCTTCTCGAGTGGCAGCTCGACGGCCGCCAGCCGTTCGAGCTCGACGAAAGCGACATCGAAGAAGTGCGGCGACGCACGGTGTTCACGACGCACACTCCGGTGCCGGCCGGTCACGATCGCTTTCCCCTCGAGATGGTGCGCCAGGTGCTCGGCGAGCAGCACGTCGCGCTGCTCGAGTCGGCGCATTGCGTGGACGCGGGCCAGCTGAACATGACCCACGTTGCGTTGCGTCTCGCGCGCTTCGTCAACGGCGTGGCGATGAAACACCGCGAAGTCTCTCAGGGGATGTTCCCGAACTTTCCCGTGGACGCGATCACCAACGGCGTGCACGCGATGACCTGGACGTCGCCGGCGTTCCAGCGGTTGTTCGACCGCCGGATCCCCGAGTGGCGAACGGACAACCTGTACTTACGCTACGCCGTCGGCATCCCGCTCGCCGAGATTCGCGCCGCGCACGCCGAAGCGAAGAAAGCGATGATTGCCATGATCGCCGAGCGCACGGGCGCGGTGCTCGATCCGAAGGCGTTCACGATTGGCTTCGCCCGGCGGGCGACGCCATACAAGCGCGCCGATCTGATCTTCGCCGATCCAACGCGTCTTGCCGAGATTGCGTCATCGGTCGGTCCGGTCCAGATCGTGTTCGGCGGCAAAGCACACCCGAATGACGGCGGCGGCAAAGAGCTCATCCGGCGCATCTACGCGGCGTCGGCGTCGCTGGCCGGCTCGGTCAGCGTGGTCTACGTCGAGAATTACGAGATGGACATCGCCGCGCGCATCGTGGCGGGCGTCGATCTCTGGCTCAACAATCCAATGAAGCCGCTCGAGGCGAGCGGCACGAGTGGGATGAAGGCGGCGCTCAACGGCGTCCCGAGCCTGAGTGTGCTCGACGGCTGGTGGATCGAAGGCCACGTCGAGGGAGTGACGGGTTGGTCGATTGGCGGGCTGGATCCCGAGGGCGACCAATCGAAGGACGCGATGGAGATCTACCTCAAGCTCGAGCGCGTCATTCTGCCGTTGTACTACGGGCTGCCCTTCGCGTACGCAGAGGTGATGCGCTCGGCGATCGCGCTGAACGGATCGTTCTTCAACACCCAGCGCATGGTCGAGCAGTACGTGAGGAACGCGTACTTCCCGGAGACGACGCTCACGCTGGCGGAGGTCGGCGACTGAGCGACGCCGCGCGCTGCCGGGCGTTTTCGGCGCGCGCTTTGAATGGCGGATCACCGGCGGACCAGACTCGGGCGACGAGCGCGTAATTCGCCGCGGCGCTGTCGCGGACGCCCGCGTCTTCCCACGCTTTCGCCAACAATTCGTGCAGCTCGGTGCGATTGACGTAGAGCGCCGAGCCGTCGAGGGCGGCGTGCAGCGCGGGGCGGAGAACGGTGAGCGCGTCGCGCGGACGGCCGGAACGGACGTAGGCGCGCGCCAACTCGTAGCTCGTGCGCGTGTAGCCGTCCGTCAACGAGTACACGGCGGCGCGGAATTCCTCGATCGCATCGGCGTCGCGGCCGCGGGACGCCTGCAACAGCCCGCGCAAATGGTGGAAAAAGCGAGCGTCGCGCGCGGACCCGGTGACGGCGCCCAGCAAACGCATGCTGTCGATCATGCCTTCGGCGTGCGAAGTGTCACCGGCGGTGATCCGCGCCGCGAACGCCTGCGCCAACGGCCAGACACGCGGCGGAGGAGTCACACTCTGGATGAGTGGGAGCCGAGCAACCGTGTCGAACAACGCGGCGGCGGCGACTGGACGACCCCGCTCCAATTCAATCTGCGCCTCGAGGACGCTCGACGAATGAGGCCCGCCCGGTTTTCGCTTGAGATCGGGAAAGCGCCGCAGGACGCGCGCGGCGTCCAGCGCGCGATCGAGCCGCCCCTGTTCGCGCAAGCTTATCGCGAGCAACCAGTATGCGTCGAGCTGGCGCAGCCCCCCTCCGGACGTCTGGTTGGTCTGTATGTCGAGCATCTGTTCCGCTGCGGCGTAGTCGCGAACGCGAATGAGATGTGCGGCGCGAAGCGCGAAGGTTACGTCGTACGGCAGATCCGCTGCCCGGAAGATGGAGTCGACTTCGGCCGCTCGACCCTGCCGGTCGAGCACGGACAGCAGAGTGGTGGTCGCGTCCACAAAAGTTGGTTGCACCTTCAGCCACCAGCGCGCGGTACGTTCGGCGGCGTCGAGCGAGTCGGTGAGAATGAACACGCTCACCAGCGATCGGAGCGCATCACATCCGGCGCAGGGGAGCTGCCCCGAGCGAATGACCGCGGAGTCCATCGTCACCGCGCGCTGAAGCTCGGCGCGACTGGCCGCGAACTCACCCTCGCGCAGCAGTGCGACGCCGAGCGCGAGATGGCCACCGACTTCCGCCGGGAAGCGTGTGGTCAATGTCTCGGCGATCGCGCGCAGCGATACGGCGCCGACACGAAAGGCCCAGTCGGCGGTGATGGCGAGTCGCTCCCGTTCGGTAGCGCGCGACGCGAGCTGCTTGGCGCGCTGCATCCGATCGAACCATTCGTCCATGCCGGCGGCCGATGTCGCGAGCGCGCCCTGATACGCGGCAAGCGCGAAGAGTGAGTCTTCGTGGAGCGCGGCGTCGAACAGGTTCATCGCCGACCGGTAATCGGCGCGGTAATACGCGCGCAGCCCTTCGGCGTACATGCGATACGCCATCACCGACGTGGTCGTGACGTCGGTGACGGAGCCCGGCGGCGCGGCGCGGCCGAGAGCGGCGACCAGTCGCGCGGTTCCACTGTCGACGAGCGCAAAAAGGTCGTTCCCTTCGATGATGTGAGCTTTGCCGATCGCGCCGCTCCGGACGTCGACTTGTCGCAAGTCGAGTCGCAGCCCGCCTGCGGGAAGCGCGTACAGCGTTCCATCGATCACTTGGGTGGCGCCGGCCTGCCGCGCCGCCTCGATGAAGCCCGCGCTGCTCGTATCGCGCGCCCCGTCGCGAACGCGCATCAGCTCGAGCATGCGTCCCTGACTGACGACGCGAAGGCCGGACACGCGCGAGAGACTCGTTGCGAGCAGATCGGACACGGGACCGGCCATCGTCCGCGCGGCCGAATCGGTGCCAAAGCCGGCGACATGACCGACCGCGACCAGAGGCAACGTCGCGTCGTTCGGCTCCGCGGACGAAGTACGTTTGGACCGGACCACGAGCATCGCCGCCGCGGCGATCACAACGAGCGTCGTTCCGACGATGGCCCAACGCGACGCTCGATTCGCGCGATGCGCCGGCTCAGTGCTCGCGGTTGTCACGGCAGGCTCGACTCTCGGCGAAAAAACCGCGTCGTCGAGGGGGGCTGGAGGAACGATCGCCGTGGGCGGCAGCGGTGCTGGAGGTGCCGGTGTCGCGACCGCCGCGTCGGCTCCGGCGCGCAGACGCTCGGCAAGCGACAACACCTCCTTGTCCGGCGGAAGATCCAACTCCTCCTGAACGAGCAACTCATAGACATGCGCGTGACGTATGGCCGCCGCGCGTTCGCCCGCGTTAACGAGTGCCTCCATGAGTCCGACAGCCACTCGTGCGTTGAGCGGCTCGAGCGCGGCCAACTTCCTCCACCATTCGACAGCGGCCACTGAATCACCGCGCGTCACGGCGGCGCGCGCGAGCGACTCCAGACTTCGTGTGTAGTCACGCGCGATGGCGACGCGCTCGGCGTCTACCCAGCGAGAGAAATCCTCCGCGTTGGGAACGTGGAATCCGTCGAGAAACGCGCCGCCGTAAAGCGCGGCTGCGCGCTCGTCGTCGCCGCGCGAGACAGCGGCCATGAATTGTCCGATGTCGGTCGAAACGAGTGCCGGGTCGAGGCGCAGCTCCTTTGCGCCGGCGATCGCGTCTTCAACGCCCAGGTCCCTGCGCAACGCGTAGAGCGCTTGTGCCAGCGTGCGCGGACCTCGCTCGGCGTCCAGGTCCGGCCAGAAGAGCGAGATCAGTTTTTCACGCGACACGCCGCGCTCGCCCGCACGGGCCAGAAGGGCGAGCACCGCCATTCGGCGCGGCTGGGCGGCGGCGCCCGAGATCGGCTTGCCGTCGTCGCCGCGGACGGAGAGGCCGCCGAGCGTGTGAATATGGATCACGACTACGCCTCGAGACGCAGCAAGAGCGAGCGCCAAGCTATGGACCGGTCATCCGGCAGGCAACGAGGCGACGATTTCTGTCTTTCGGTATCACCCGGATATCACCCTCGCGGCCGGGGCCGGCATACATCGACGGTGCGGGTGCCGATGCGAATTCTCCAATGCGCGGCGGGACAACGACTTGTGTTGGTGAAACGGGAAGTGATAGGCGTGACACACGCCGTCCCAGAATTCTCGGCGCACGCCAGGTCGGCGCGCCGGACTTCAGGTCCGCAATCGAGTTCAGCGGTTCACCGGAGCACAACCATGCGTACGACTCTTCTCGTTTTCTCGACCCTCGCCATTCTCGCCGCCTGTTCGCAGGATGGATCTACGTCTCCCGCGCAAAGCCGCTCGCCCAACGCCCGAGCCAGCCAGGATGCGACTCCAAACGGACAGGCGCCAGGCGCGAGTGCCAAGCCGGCCTACTTCACGACGATAACGCAGGTGACCGGTGCGGAAGCCAGTTGGGACGGGGTCGGCAAGATCTACGGCGCGTCGGTCGCGACGTGCCCTGCCGGCGCGAAAGTCACCGGCGGTGGATACACGATGTATGGGGCCGAGACCGCCGTCATGTACAACGCGCCGTTCGGTCCGGATGCCTGGCGGGTATACGGCGTTTCGCACGCCTCCGGTTCGGTCACCGCGTACGCGGTGTGTGTTCAGTAGAGACCGCGAACAGACGTGGCCGGCGCGATCCGCCGGCCGCGCCCGCCGGTCCGCGTCGCAAATCCTCAACTCGAATCCGCCGTGACTCCCGAACAGATCGCGCTGGTGCGTGCGTCCTGGCCGCTCGTTTCCGCCGACGCCGAAGCGCTGACATCCAATTTTTACGACCGTCTTTTCGAAATAGATCCCGCGTCGGCGCTGTTGTTCACCGGCGTGGACATGAGCGCGCAGCGCAAAAAGGTCGTGCAGTCTCTCGGCGTCGTCGTCGCCGCGCTCGATGATCCCGACCGCCTGCTTCCCGCGCTCGCCGCTCTTGCCAAACGACACGCGACGTACGGAGTTAAAGACCATCACTTCGCGAGCGTGGGTGAAGCGTTGCTCGGTGCGTTGGCATCGTCGCTCTCCGGCCAATTCACGCGCGAGTTGCGCCTGGCGTGGGCGGACGCGTACGCGCTCGTCGCGTCGGTGATGCAGCGCGCCCTCGCTCGCCATCGACAAAACTCCACAGGCCTGGAGGGATCCACCGTATGACTGATGACCGGCTTCGTTTCATCGCGGCGAGCGGCCTGGCAGTCGGTGCCCTGTTGGGCATGGCCGGATCGTTCGCACCGACCGCCGAGCTGCGCGCCCTCGCGTGGGGCATCGATGGAACCAGCATCATCGTCGCGTGCGCGCTGCTCGCGGTTCATCATCTGCGACGCGGCGACGTGCAGCTGAGCGCGGGATTCCTCGTTTTCCTCGTCGCCGAGGCGGTGGTCACGTCCGGTGTGGCGATCGACCCGGCCGCCTTCGCGCCGACGTTCGCCGCCGGCGCGGGAATGTGGGCCGCGGCGCTCGCGCTCATCAGCGCTTCGGCAACCGTGCCGACGTTCGTGAGAGCGACCGGCGCGATCGCGTCCGTCCTGCTCGGGGCGACGGCGGTGAGGATCTTCCTTGGCGGCAGTCTGAACCCGCTCACCAAGCCGCTGCCGTTCTACGCGTTTCCCTTTCTCGCGCTGACGTTGTTCGGTTGGGCGTGGACGCATCTCCGTCCGTCGCCCGCCGCGGCGCTCCCATCGTCTATCGATGGGACTTGACGTTTGCCGGCGCAGTGGCGATCGTCCCATCGTCTATCGATGGGACGATCGTCTTGGCGCGACAAGCGGCACCGTCTGAGCTGCTTCCGGGTACGCTCGACCTCCTCATCCTCCGCGTTCTGCGTGAGGACAGGCTGCACGGCTACGCGATCGCGCAGCGGCTCCGAGAAATCTCGAAGGACGTGCTTCACGTCGGCGAGAGCTCACTCTATCCCGCGCTCCAGCGTCTTCTTCTCGACGGCAACGTGCGCGCCGAGTGGGGCGCGTCCGAGAACAATCGCCGCGCACGGTTCTATACACTGACTGCAGCCGGCCGCAAACAACTCGCGGCCGAGCAGGAAGAGTTCGAGCGGATGGTTGGCGCCATTCAGGCCGTGCTTCGATTCGCATGAACGCCCTGCGTCCTCTCATGCGTCTCGCGCGCCGCGTCGCTTATTGGGTGCGGTTCGGACGACACCAGGACGAGCTGCGAGAGGAGCTCGCCTTCCATCGGGAGCAAGTCGCGGCGGACGCCGAGCGGCGAGGGCTCGCTGCCGAAGCCGTAGGCAAGACGATGGGCCACGAGACGTCCATGCGCGAAGAAGCGCGGGAGGTTTGGCTCGCCGCCAGTCTCGACGCGCTGTTCAAGGACTGCCGGCACGCGTGGCGCGCGTTGCGTCGAACGCCGGTGTTCACGGCGGTCGCGGTGCTCACGCTCGCGGTTGGGATTGGCGCGAACACGGCGATCTTCAGTGTCGTCCACCACTTGCTGCTCGCCCCGCTGCCATTCCCCGACGGTAATCGCATCGTTCGCCTCGGAACGCGATCGGCGGCCGATCCCGATGAACCGTTCGACCTTCCCACGGCGGTGCTCAGCCGCCTGGAACAACGATCTCGCGCGCTCGAGGATTTCGCGGCCGCGGCTTTCGTCCGTGCCACACTCGACGACACGGCGAACCACGATGTTCTGCCCGGGGCGCGCATTACCCCTTCGCTGCTGCACATGCTGCGGGTCGCGCCCGTAGCTGGTCGTGCATTCACGCGAGACGACGCGCGTCCCGGAGCGCCGCCGGTCGTGATGATCAGCTACGGTCTCTGGCAATCGCGATTCGGCGGCGCACTCGGGGGCGGTGCCGTGATTAGAGTCAACGGCGTACGGCGAACGATCGTCGGTGTCACCCCGCGCGACCTTACACTCCCGATGCGTGTCGAGGAACCGCCGCAGGTTTGGCTGCCATTCGACCTGGGTGCGGAGGACGCCGCGATCGGCTACGCGCGTCTGAGAGCGGGTGCGACGACTGACGCAGCTTTGCGCGAGCTTAGAACCGCGATGGCCGAGCGGCCGGACCCGCACTGGTCGAAGTCCACCGACGGGAGCGTGGAGCGCGCGGTAGATCGGGTCGATCCGCGGTTCAAGCACGGCATAGTGATCATGTTCGCCGCCGTGAGCGGCCTCCTGCTCATCGCCTGCGCCAACATCGCGAACCTGCTGTTCATGCGCGGGTGGACGCGACAACGGGAGCTCGCGATTCGCCGCGCGCTCGGCGGCGGCCGTTTTCGCGTCGCGCGGCTGCTGCTGATCGAGAGCTCCTTACTCGCAATTCTCGGCGGCGCTCTCGGTCTGGGCATCGCTTGGAAAGGACTGAGCATCATTCTCGCCATCATGCCGGGTGGAAATTCCATGGTGGGCGGACCCGAAGTGACCGGAGCGGGAATCAGCCGCGGCGTGCTTGCATGGACGACGGTGACGACGATCGTGACGAGCCTGCTCTTTGGCGTCGGACCGGCGTTCTTGTCGACCGGCGAGGCGGCGGCTGAGGCATTACGCACGGGCATTCGGAGCCTCGCGGGGAGCGCCGGCGCGCGACGTTTGCGCAGCGGTATCATCATCGGCCAAATCGCGCTGTCTTTTGCCTTCCTCGTCGCCGCCGCGCTGCTCGTGAAGTCGTTCCTTGTCCTCGCGCACTTCGACGTCGGCTTCAATGCTCGCGGGCTGGCAATCGCGACGATCAAACTGGCCAACGAACCTACGGTGCAAGACCGAGCGTCGGTCGAGCAGGCGATCGCGAAGGCGGTGCAGTCCGCGCCGGGCGTGACCGGCGTGGCGTTCGGCGGCCCGATGCTGATGACGGACATCCGCGGCGGACCATTCATCGTCGACGGGCCGCATGGAACCGAAACGCTCGATCTCGACATGTGCGAGATGCCGTTCGTCTCCCGTGACTATTTCCGGGTGACGGGCATTCCCCTCATTCGCGGCAGATCGTTCGAGGGCGGTGATGACGTCGTCATCAATCAAAAGCTCGCGCAACGATTCTGGCCGAATGGAAACGCGCTTGGCGTGCGGATGCGCGTCGGAAATGGGCCGAAGGCGAAATGGATGACCATCGTCGGGATTGCGGGCGACGTCACCATGCCGGGCGTGAAGCAGCTCTTCACGATGCAGATGTACCGCCCGACGAGCGCCGCGACGCAGTTCGTGAATCTCGTTTCGTTCAGGGCAGGCCGAAGTCCTGAAATGCTCGACGGAGATATCAAGCGGACGCTCGAGAACGCCGGCGCAGCGGCCACGCTCGTCTCGATCCGGGGTGTGGAGTCGGTGCTCGACACGCGCGTGCTGGCGCGTCCGCGATTCGCGCTCACGTTGTTCGGCGTGTTTGCATCGATCGCGTTGTTGCTCACCGCGGTCGGTCTTTACGCAGTCGTCGCCTATTCGGTGACGCAACGCACCCGCGAGATCGGCGTGCGCGTTGCGCTCGGCGCGGACTCGGCTGCCGTCGCCCGAATGGTTCTCGGCGACGGAATCCGGCACGTTGCGATTGGCGTTTTGCTGGGACTGGGTATCGCGTTCGCGACGACCCGGCTCCTCACATCATTTCTCTACGACGGCGATGCGTCGGATCCGCGAGCCTTCGCGGGTGCAACGCTGGTTCTCGCCATCGTAACGCTGGTCGCGTCGTCGATTCCACTCCGACGCTCGCTGGGCATCGCGCCGGTGGACGCCCTACGCGCCGACTGAGTCCGCGGCGACGACCGGGCTTCCCAACCCGCCGATCCGCTCGATGTCGACGTCCATGGTGTCGCCCGGCTTGAGAAACACGGGCGGCTTCCGCGCGAAACCGACGCCCGCCGGGGTTCCCGTGGGGATGACGTCTCCCGGTTCGAGCGTGATGCTTTGCGTGATGAACTCGATCAAGCGCGGTATGCTGAAGATCAGCTGATCCGTGTTCGAGTCCTGCATCACGTTACCGTTCACCTTCATCGTGATGCGGAGCGTGTGTGGGTCGGGAATCTCGTCGGTCGTGACGATCGTCGGGCCCATCGGGGCGAACGTGTCGCACGACTTGCCGCGCTGCCACTGGCCGTCACCGAACTGGAAGTCGCGCGCCGTGACGTCATTGAACGCGGTGTAGCCAAAGACGTAGTCATAGGCACGCTCGGCGCTCACGTGCTTGGCGCGCCTCCCAATGACGATCGCCAACTCCGCCTCGTAGTCCACTCGCTCGCTCGTCGTCGGAATGACGACTGGCTCGCCCGGCGCGATCACGCAGGTCGAGAATTTCGAGAAGATGACCGGCACCTTCGGCACGGCGAGCCCACTCTCCTCGGCGTGGTCGCGGTAGTTCAACCCGACGCACACGATCTTGCCCGGCCGAGGAACTGGTGCGAACCAATACGCGTCCTCCGCGGGTACGAGCCAGCCTTTCTTTCGCGCGTCTTCGAATGCAGCGGCGTCACTCTCGAGTCGGCTGGCCGTGTCGCGCGCGCGTTGGAACCAGCGCCCATCCATGTCGAACCACGCGAGTGGGTTCGACGGACGGTCGGCCGACTCGAACAACTTCTCACAGTCGAGACGATAGCGACTATCGCGGCCATTCGTGTCGAGGATGATCCCCATCCGGGGGGTATCAAACTTCGAATCCTGTGTACCGAACGAAATGATGCGCATCAGCTCCTCGTTTGAGCGGCTTCCCAGGCGACGCGGTTGAGCTGCTCGAGCTCTTCTTCGTAGACCGATCGCAAAAACAACGTCGTCATCAGCTTCTCGATCGCGCCGCGTACACCAGGCTTGCGCGGCACCGCGGTGACGAACTCCACGCGCGACTTCGTGTCACTCACCGCATCGACGGTGAATGTAGTGACGAAGCCACGATCGAGATCGGTCTCGACGAGCACGCGTCCGGGCTCGGGCTCGGTGACGCGCGCCCGCGCCTGTTGCGCCGCGCGCTTCATTCCGAACGGATACATCTCGAACGCAATCTCCGTCCCGGCGCCGTAGCCGCCTTTCGTCGCGCGAAGGTTGCCGAAGTATTTCTCGGGCAGAATGCGTTGGTGGCCGCCCTGGTAGTCGGCGATGAGGCGATATGTGACGGCCGCGCTCGCGCCGATCGTGCGCGACGCCGAGACGGTGAACGTTCCATCAGATGGCGTGGACACTATCGCGCGCCCACCGGGCCGGTGTAAGGGACGGAGGTTGACACCGAGGCCAAAAATACCGCCTGCCGACGGTCCGGCTAGGCGAGCTCTCGGCCTAACGATTGTTCCCGGCAGGCCGGCTGATGCGAACCGGGCCGATAGGCCACGTACCCGTCGCCGGACACACCCGCGCGCCCAGCCGCTGGACGAGCGGAGAGAAGCGCGGGTTGGATTTGAGTGGATCGAACAGCGGGTCGCACGCCAAGCTCACGATGCCCAAGAGCGGCTCTCGTGCTGCCACTCCCCGCTCGAGCGCCGTCATGGCCGCATCGGTTTCGCCGAATGCCAACCCCACAACCATGCGGCTGTAGTTGGGCGAGTTGTCGCCCGTCTCTCGCTCGATCAACGCGCGCTGACGCGACGCGTCGGCCCACCTACGCGCCGCCGCGTATCCGAATACCAGATTGCTGCGACCCCCGAACAACGTTGGGTTCAGTTTGAATCCGCGCTCGAACGATGCCACCGCGCTGTCCGGCTGCGCATTAAACGCGTAGTAGTAGCCGAGCGCTCGGTGCATGATCACGTTCGTCGGGTCGAGCACCAGCGCGGCTCGTATCTGCTCGATCGCCGCATCGTATTGCCGCGACAGCAAGAGAAGATACGACAGCAGACCGACGGCAGTCCCCGACAGCGGGTCGCTCTCCCGGGCCCGTCGCGCCTGAACCAACCCGTCCGCGACACGACCGATCTGACCCAGTCCCATGGCGTAGTTCGCGACGATGTCGGCGTTCGTAGAATCGAGCCGGACCGCCTGTTCCATCGGCCCGAGGGCATCGCCGAGTCGCGTCTCGCCTCCCAACACAAACGACTCGGCAGCATAGGCCTCGGCCACCGTCGAGTCGAGTCCCAGCGCTCGCGCCGCGCTCGCGAGGGCCAGCGCATTCATCGAATCCATCGGCGCGACGCCGAGCGTCGGCAGGTTCGCGTACGACATCGCCAGATACGCGTGGGCCCGGGCGAATCGCGGATCTCGGGCGACGGCTTTGCGGAACAGCTCGATGGCCGAAGCGAAATCGTTCTGGTCGAACGGGTGGCGGCCCTGGAGGAATAGATCGTACGCTTCGACGTCCGATGTTCCGCGTCTTCCGGCCACGCGCGCGCCATTGCCGACGATCATGCCGGCGAGACCCAGCCTGCGGCTGATCGCGCGCACTATCGTATCCTGTATGCCCGCCAATTCGTTCGGTGACCCGTCGAACGTTTTGCTCCAGAGAACGGATTCGTCCGCCGCCTGCACGAGCTCCGCGGTGACGTGAAGACGAGACCGCGATCCGCTCACGCTGCCTTGCACAACGGCGCGGACACCGAGTTTCGTCCCGATCTCGCGCGCGCTACGACCCTTCATCTGCTGAGAGGAGCCGCGCGCCTTGATCGTGAGACCGGCGATCGCGTTCAATGCATCGCGAACGTGGTCCGTGACGCCATCCTCGAGATAGTCGAACGTCGTATCGCCGCTCGTGTTCGCGAACGGCAGCACGGCAATTGAACGGATTGCATCGCGGTCGACACTGGTGCCGCGCATCCGCCACCACGTCACTGTCGCGAACAGGACGACTGCAACGACGGCAATACCCAACACGCGCCGTCCGATTCGCGACAGCTGAAAAGTCGCCGCGGCAACCGGCGGCACGCCGATCGACGGCGCTCCACTCGGCGCGCCAATTCCGTCCAACACCTTCACGATTTCGGTCGCATTCTGCGGCCGATCGCCCGGTCGTTTCGCGAGACAGCGCATCACGACATCGGCGAGCGGTGCGGGAGTCGCCGGTCGAAGGGTCGCGATCGATCCTGGTTGCTCAGTGGCGTGCGCGGCGAGCATGCCCTGGGCGCTGCGTCCCGCGAACGGTACGTGGCCGGCGAGCATCTCGTACGCCATCACGCCAAACGCATAGAAGTCGGCGCGGAGATCGGTGCCGGGATCGGCGGCCGCCTGCTCGGGCGCCATGTACGCAGGAGTTCCTAGCGCGACACCGATCGACGTCAACGGACTGCCAACGGTCGCGTCGCTCACCGCTTTGGCCACGCCAAAGTCCGTGATGACGGCGGACGTGCCGGCGATGAGCACGTTGTCCGGCTTGATATCGCGGTGCGTTACGCCGTTGGCGTGCGCGAACGCGAGCGCCTTTGCGACATCTCGCAACACCGATACCGTTTCGGCGATGGGCAACTCGCCATGCGAGAGCCGATGGCGCAGCGACTCGCCGTCGACGAACGGCATGACGTAATACGGCAGTCCGTCGACTTCGCCGGCGGCCAGGAGTGGAACGATGTGAGGATGCTGCAATCGGGCAGCGACCGAGATCTCGCGACGGAACCGAGCGACGGACACGTTTCCGGACAGTTCGGCCGGGAGCATCTTCACGACGACACGCCGGCCGAGCGCTCTCTCCTCGGCTACGAAAACGCGCGACATCCCTCCGCCGCCGAGCTCACGCTCGATTGCGTAGGCGTCACCGAGCGATGTTTGGAGCTGGTCGCGGACGTCCGTCAATCGAATCGGAGCAGGAGGTCGCGCTAAGGTAGCGTGACGACGCGTGGCGCGACAGGCGCCTCAGTCCGTCGCTGGAAACAACCGTCCTAACGCGGCGGTGATTTCAGGAACTGCACGAGCTTCGCGTGGAAGATCTCCGGTGACTCGAACTGCGGCACGTGTCCCACGTTCTCGATCAATTCGAGTTGCGCGCCGGGAATCGATTCCGCGACGTGCTTGGCCTGCTCCGGATATTGCGGCGTGTCCTTGGCCCCGCCGATAACGAGTGCTTTCGACTTGATGTGCTGCCAGTCGTACACGACCGTCTCGGCGCTCAGCATTTGCGTCAGCGCGCCGCGCACCTTCGAGAACCATTCCCAATCTTTGTGCTGCGTCCAACCCCAGTGGATGCGGACGTACTTCTCGTACTCCGGCTTCCAGGTCACGAAGTAGCGTGTGATCGTCGCGCGCACCTGCTCGTACGATCGATTCGGCAGGGCGCCGTTCGAGTCCGTACGATAGGCGTCGTCGAGATAGTGCGGCGAGCGCCCCGGACGCGCGTCGGCTAGCCCGATCTGGTTCACGAGGACGACATGCGTCGTTGCCGTGGGGTAGAGCATCGCGTACCGCGACGCAAGCATCCCACCCATGGAATGTCCGACGATCGCCGCCCGATCGATGCCGAGTGACTGCAACAGGCGCCGCGTGTTGTGCGCCATGTCGTTGAAGGTGTACGGAATGAACGGCTTCGACGAGCGACCAAAGCCGATCTGATCGGGCACGATCACGCGAAACCCTTCGCGCGTGAGAACGTCGATCGTGCCGGCCCAGGCCTCGCCGAAAAAGTTGAAACCGTGAAGCAGTACTACCGTTTGCCCGTTCGGCGTTCCGATCGGCTTCACGTCCATGTACGTCATCTTCACGTCTTTGCCGTACAGAACGAACGCGAATGTGGACACGGGATGCGGATACGGAATCTCGGCGACGTCCGCGCTGACCGGGCCGTAGTCGGTCGGCGCTTGCGCCGCGAGCGAAAGCGGCGCAAGCGCCAATGCGAGCGCCGCAATCGCGCGCTTCATGAGCCTCGCATGTAGGCGCATCCCGCATTCTGCGCGCGCACGAGCGCGAACACACCCGTCGGCATGAGGATGGCGCCGGGCACGAGATTGTTCCGCACGTCGTTCTTCACCGCTTCGACGTCGAGCTTGAGCCGCTCCGCGGCGCTCGTCGCCCAGTTCATCGACGCGCGATTGCAGACGAGGAAGATCGCGCCGCGCGCGTGCAGCGTATCGAGCTTCGACGCGACGGCCCATGCCGGATCACCAGCAATCGTCTTCGCCCAGGGGTTGCGCTTCGCCGGCTGTTTGGTCAAGGGATCGTTGACCTTTCGCTCCTCACCGATCCCGTACTTCTCCCACATCGTGTCGTTGAATGCCATCACCTGACCGAGCTGTCGCATGATGATCACCATGCGCGTGCTCGAATCCGTGCCATAGACTTCTTTAAAGTTGTCCCATATGCCTGCCGCGAGGTCGGGTGCGGCGCCATCGGCCAGGGAAGGGGAGTCGAAGACGGCCTTGTATGGGACTTTCTGTAGCTCTTCGACCCACGACATGTTCCAGGTCGGCTCGGCGGCGAAGGCCTCACCCAGGCCATCGAGCTCCTCGGCGCCGAGTGGCGTAACGATCGCGCCGCCGCCGAGGGCGACCGCGCCCAAGCCGAGTTTCGTCAGAAAGTCACGACGATCCTGTGTCATGATAGCCTCGAGATCTCCGGGTTCGAGGCCAGCTCATCGTCAGCGTCCTCGAACTCGTCTTCGATGTCCTGCGTTTTCCGAACCGCGCGGAGCGCGGTGTTTCCGGCGACGATGGCGCCAAGAACTATATAGATGTAGAACGTATAGAAGCGCCACCAGAGCAGCGCCGCCGCGAAGTACTGTCGGCCGATGACGCCCGCGAGCGCGGCGCGGAACGCGAGCTCCACCGCCCCGCCGCCGCCCGGCGCCGGCACCACGGCGGCGCCGTAGAGAAATCCGAGCGGCCAGAGCGCGAGCGGCGCGAGTGGGGCGTTCGCGCCGGCGCCGAGGACGAGCGCCGGCAGCACACAAAGACGCATCGCCACATGGATCACCGACATCGTGTACGACGCGGTCGCCCACCGGAAATCGATGTGCCGCACGCTGTCGACGGTCGTGCGAACTTGGGCGAACCAACGCTGGATCATGTCCCAGCGGCGGCCGCCGAGTCCAAGACGACGCGCCCAGCGCGGCGCATCGTCGTCGACATGCTTCCTAGCAAGGACGATCGCGAGCACGGCGATCCCGAGCACGAAGCCCGCGTACGCGCCGACAACCCCGACCAACGCACCAAGGACGAATCCCGCGTGACGGAAGACGATGGCGACGACGATGACGACCGTCGCCAGCGACAGCGCCTCGAGAAAGAGCTCGGCGTACAGGACGACGAGCGCGCTCGACGTCGGCACACCTGATTCGGCGAGCACGAGATAGCGCGCGGGCTCGGCGCCAGACCGTGCCGGCGTGATCGACGCGCCGAAGTCGCCGGCGAGTGTCGTGCGGAGCGCGGTCATGAACGGCAGCTTGATGTGCGCGGCCTTGGCGCTCCACGTGATCTTCCAGCTGCGCGTCAGGATCTCCGTCACCACGGCGGCGATCGCCCAGAGGTGGGCGCGGGGCGGCAAGCTGATCGCGCTCCCTTGGCGCCACCACCCAATGATGAAATACGCCGACACCCCGATCACCGCGGCAAATGACAATGCGGTGAACAACCATCGACGCCAAGTCATGCGGCGTCGCGTGACGGAATCGGGGCCGGGAGCCTGGGCATTCCGTGCATCTTAACCCCAATCGCACGATTCGGCCCGGGTCGCTGGCAAATCGGGGCCGAGCGCGACTAGCGGGCGCGTCTACGCAGGCGCCAGTTCTTGAATGAGCTCGGGGTTTGTCCGGAGGGCGAGCGATCTTCGCGTCGTCACGATACCCATCGTCCTACTGCACGAACAACCTCACATGCAATCGGCGCTCGGCCTGAAAGAGCCGGTTGGACCAACCCGGCAGAATCGCCAGCTGCACGGGAGCGAGAATCTCCGGGTACTTCGTGCGCACCTCGACCCGCGTCAATTCCCAGGCCTCATCAATCGTGTCATCCATCCGCCGCGACGCGTCAGCAAAGTCGTAACGCTCGGGCAGATCCGACAAACGCTGTGCGAGTCCCGACCAGAGCGCATCGATTCTCTTTCTATAGCCGGCGCGCGCCGACTGGAGCGTCGTGACTTGCGCGGCGGTGAGTAACAATGAATCGGTCTGCTGCAGCAACTCGCCGTAGGGGTCGGGCACGTTGCGTTGCAATCTTTGCGTCAGCTGTTCAACGGTGAGCTTCGGACCCGGTCGCCCTCCACGTCCCGGCCTAAGCCAGCGGTCGAGCTGCTGATCGGGCAGGGCGCGCGCGAGATCGACGGTGAGATCGAGGGTCAAACGGAAGGGCGCGCGCAGTGTGTTGCTCGACGGAGCCGTCGTGCCGAAGCGCGGATTCACTTCGTAACGGAAGCGATTCGTCGCCGGATCGAACCCGCGCACATTGTAGAGCACCGGATCGGGCAGCGACGGGGTGCCCCAGCCTTTGAGGTTGCTCGACCCATGTAGCGCTTGATCGAGCCCTCCCAATGGATTCGTCAGATTGAGCCCGAGTTGGAAGCGCTCCCACGACGGCCGGTAGTCGCCGCCATTGATGACGACGTTGAGATTGAGCGCCGCGGTCCACGGTCCTTCGCAGCTCGCTCGAGCCGCAGGTTGTCCAACCTGGCGATTGATGCAGTCGCGCACCGTCTTGGATCCGGAGGTGCGAAGACTCTGCAGAGCGTTGCCCAGCGTCGCGTCGCTCGCGCTTGCCGGATTGAAGATGAACGCGCGATCGTTGGCGAGGCCGTCGCCGTTGACGTCGCTCCCCACCATCGGCGTGTACGGCAGTCCGGATTGTACGTGGCCGTAAAAGAAGAACCCCGGCCCGCCGCGCGTGCCGCGCGGCCAGAAGATCGTCTGGAAGGTGAATTGATGCCGCGCGTCGAGATCGCCGCGACCCCATGTGATGCTCCCGGGATCTCCAAACGTCGTGCCGTTGAAGCCGCGCTGCTGCGCGCGCGTGCTCGAGAGCACGTACCAGAGGCTCGGATCCCGGAGATAGAGACCGACGTGTCCGAGATCGGGACGCAGCGCCAGGCGCAGCTGGCGCGTCTCCGACCGGAGATCCGACAGGTTCTCGGCAACGCGCCCAAAGCTCGCCGAGCTTCTCGCGTCGACCGACGACACCACACCGCTCGCCGGCACAACGCTCGACGCATTCGCGTACACCGGCCGATTCTCGTCGGCGCTCGTGAAACGCTGCACGCCGCTGAAGTTGAGATCGCGCGCGCTCGGTTGGTCGAGGTTGAGTGAGTAGAGTCCTTCGAGCGTGTACAGCGTGCGTCCCCACAGTCCGGACGTCCACGAGAGATTCGAACGCCAGCTGCGCGACGGCGCGTAGTCCGGCGAAAAGAGCAACACGTTCGGTGCGGCGTCCACATAGCTCGGCAACGCCGCGCCCCCTCCGGCGCACTGCGTCGGCACGAGCGACGGATCGCGCTCGTACGCCGTCCAATCGGGTGTCGGCACCGCCGATCCGATGCACGTAAGCCGCGTCATGCCGGCCGGCAGACCGGTCGTGACCGACGCTGCCGACAGCAGCGCCGGATCGAGCAGATTCCGAAATTCGCCGATGCCGCCGCGTATCGCGCCCGATGGCGCGCCGGCGCGGCCTGGCCGATTGAGCGTGAAGCCGAGACGCGGGCTCACGTGGTACGAACTCGGCGCCACATCCGTCCGCGCACCGCCGAAGGCGTTTGCGACGGCCGGGTTGAAGACGGGCGCCTGCGTGAACGCGTTGCCTTCCACTCGAGCGCCGTACATCACCTGCAGGTTCGGCGACACACGCCACAAGTCGCCGAGCGCGAGATAGCCGTTCCATTCACCGCCGGTTCGGATCGGTGCGTTGAGCGTTCGGGTGAACGTCGACGGCCTGTTCGCCGCCAGATCAGCGAGTGAGTTGAAGGTGAAGGTGCCGAGCTGATTGCTCGCAAGGTCTTGGCGGTATCCATCGAGCCGCGAGTCGGCGGTGAGCTTCACGCGATGACGCGACGCAGACGCCGGGAAGAGCTGGAGCTCGCTCATTGACTCCCAGGTCCACTGTCGCGTGTCGGTGTGCGGGCTGCTGCCGCCGAACGCGAGCGGCGTGACCGCCGTCGAGCCGTCGTTGAACTGGCTCGCGACGAGCACGCGTCCGTCGGGCACGCGGACATACGGATCAGCCGTGTTCCGCGACACGGTGAGTCCGCTGCGGACGTCGCCCAAATAGTCTCGGCCGAAATAGAACGAGTATTCGCCGGAGAGCGCGCCGATCGCCTGCTCATTGTGTCCGGCGTGTCCCGGCGTGCCCGTGGGACTGACACCCTGCGCCTGATTGCGCGACGCGCTGGCGTACCCGATCAACCCCCACGTGCTCCGCGATGGCTGGAGCGTAGCCCAGTTATAGCGAGCGTGATCGAGGCGGCCGAGGAAGACGATGTTGTCGTTGGTCGCGGCACCCGGCACGCCCGTGCCCGGCGGAACGTGGGCGCCGTTCACCAGCTGCACGAAGCGCGAAGCGGAATCCGGCGACACACCGGCGTGACGTAGGAGGTCGTTGTCCGCGGTGAGCAGCGAGGTCACGTCGGCCGACCGCCGGCCTCCCTGAAGGCCGACGTTGTAATCGAACTTGTCGTCCAGGATCTCACCGCTCATGCCTAAGCTGCCATTCACATTCTTGTATCGCTGTCCAATGCGCGCGGCGACCGGATCGCTCGCCTGGAGCGACGGCGCGTCGACGGTGAGATGGCCGGTCGCCTGTGAGAACAGCTCACTCGACGGGACGTATACGTTCGTTCGCGCGCCGCTGAACCAGCCGTTTGCCGGATCGTAGCTCGACGCCGAGACGGTAACGCGCATTCGGATGTCGCGCGGTATCATACCGCCGGCGAAGGACATGCCGTTCACCGTGACCGAGTTCTGCGACGGCGCGAGTCCGAGCACGGAGTTGCCGCCGGCTGTCGCCACGACGCCGGGCACCATCGCCGTCATGGCGGCGATATCGCCAACGACCTCAGGCGCCGAGCGCCGGTACGTATTCGCGTTGCCCGACGTCCCTCCGACGTCTGGATCTTCGTTGCGAGTCGGCGTTGGCCGCTGCGCCTGCGACACCACTGGTGCGAGCTGCTGCACGCGGGGACGATTGGTCAGCAGAACATCGAAGACGAGGACCGAGTCCGTGCCTTGCCGCGTGATGCGCCGGCTCGTTGTCGGCAGGCCCGATGCCGTGACCGTCATGAGATACTCGCCCGAGCCATCCGGCCAATCGATGACGAACGCACCGGAGGCATCCGTCGTCGCGACCTTGCGGGCCCGATCGGGCGCCCGAAGCGCCTGCACGCTAGCCGACACGACCGCGCGACCGCTATCGGTAGTAACTCGGCCGCGGATGATCTCATGTCGCCCGCTACTCTGCGCGGATAGGACCGCGGGCGCGACAAGTACCAAAAAGATCGAATGGAGTCTCATCGGATCGGGGAGAGAGTCTGTCGCACAATGCGGCGAGGCCGCATTGTGTCATCGGACGCCGAGCCGCCGAGCCGCCGAGCCGCCGAGCCGCCGAGCCGCCAGTGACAGTCCGGCCCTTTCATGCATTGTAAGACGTGAACCCGAGCGCCTTCGATCCCGCCGCCTTGGCACAGCGCCAGCAGCTCCTCGAGCGGCGGCTCGCGATCGCCGTGCAGCGCCTCGGCGACACGCGGCTCATCGATCGGCTGCGGCCGACGCTGAGCGTCGGCACGGCGGTCGAGCTGTTTGCGCTGCTCACCGATGACGATCGACGGGTAGCGACGGCGGCGCACGAGTGCGTCATGCTGCGCTTTTCATATGTAGTGGCGATCGTCGCGCAGTCGATGGCCTTTGACGCCGACCGCCGCGACGATCTGGTGCAGCGCACCTTTCTCAATCTGCCGCAGGTCGTGCGGCGGTCGGTCGTCAACGGTGTCGGCATTCCCAATCCGGAAGGTTGGCTCGCCTACCGGGCGCATCTCATGGCGCGGCAGATGTTCCGCGAGGAGCGTGGCAATGCTCGTCGCGACGCGGACGGACGGATCACATCGACGCGCGGCCGCCGCGTGCCGGTGGAGGCGATCGACGAGCTCCCGGTCATGGAGGACAATGCGATCCTCGCCGCGCTCGACAACGCGGCCACGCGCGCCGAGTTGGAAACCGCGCTCGACCGTTTGGCGCAGGAGCAACCTGTCGGCGCGCGCGTCCTCCGCATGCACTACTTCAGCGGTCTGGCGCTGGACGAGATCGCGCGGGCGCTCGGGCGATCGCACGGCACGGTGCGCAACGACGCGAGTAAGGCGCGGACCCGTCTGGCCGCGATCATACAACAGCATCATCCGGGGCTGCGCGATGCCGCGGGCTGATCGTCGGCTGGACGCGCTCCTGTATTTGCCGAGCGAGGAGCTCGTCGCCGCGACCATCGAGAGCGGCGACGCGGACTGGTCGGACGCCGTGGGCTACGTTCCCTCCGAGCTAGTCGTCGCGCGGGTGCTCGAAGCACCCTCGGTGCCCGTCGCCACGTTCCGCTTTCCGCCGTGGATGACGGTCGAGCGTACGGTGAACGAGCGCGGTCTCCGGCGCGCGGCAGCGGTCGTCCTCGGGGCGTTGGGTCTCTCGCCATCGTCGCTTGCAGCATCTACGGTCACGCACATCGTCATACTGGTGATCGTCGGGCCCTGGGTCGCGGCAAGTATGGGCGGCACCTGGAGTTTTGTTCCCCGTCAGCCAGTCGCTCGTACGCCGATCGAGCGTGTGGTGTATGTATCACGTCCGGCGCCGGCAACAACTCCTGCGCACCGCGAGCCCGCGACTCGACGCGCCGTCACGCCTCGCGTGGACTCGGCGGCGATTCGCGCGCGGCAGGAAGCGATGGAGCGCGAGCGCCGCCTCGCGCACGAAGCGGACGTACGGAACGCGGCGACGATGGAGATTCTCCTCAGCGCCGAACTTGGTGTGGAACAGGGCAGCGGCCGCGATATCGAGCAGCTGTTCAAGCTGCTGGAAACGGAGCCCTGGCTCAGGATTCAGATCGTCGGGCGCGGCGCGCGCCGAGAGCGCATGGGTGAACCGGGCCGGCGCGAGGCTGAGGCGGTAAAGCGGATCCTCGTCAACGCCGGCATCGCCGCTGATCGCATCGAGCTCGCGGGCGAATCCGCGTGCGGTGAGCGCGAACCGGCGTGCGGCGCGCGCAGTCTCGTGCACATCGTGCCGCTGCCTTGATAGCTGGACCAAGCTCGCCATCTGCATGGACAGCAGGCGCCGACGCGTGCCATGTTCAGCGGAGACATGACCGCCCCTCCCTTCCGCCTCCATCACGGGCAACCCGTTGCCGGACGCCGGACGCGCCGGATCGTCCTCGGCGCGCTCGCCGCGTTTTTCCTCGTCATCGTCGTAGTCCCATGGCTGGCGACCTTCGCGACCGACTGGCTCTGGTTCCGCGAGGTAGGGTTCGAGTCGGTCTTTCTGAAGTCGCTCGTCGCTCGCGCGACGCTGTTCGTGGGATTCGCCGCGTTTGCCTTCGCGTTCTTATATCTGAATTTCAGGTGGGCGCGTCCCAGACCGACGGACGTCCTCACGTCCTTCGTCAATCAGAAGGGTGAGCGGATCAGCCTGGACCTGACGTCCGTGATCCCACGACTCACGCTCGTGGCGTCGATTGTCGTCGCGTTCATCACCGGCATCATCGCCGCGGCGCAATGGATGTCCGTGTTGATGGCAATCCACGGAGCGTCGGTCGGTGAGGTAGACCCGGTGTTCGGCCGCGACATCGGATTCTACCTGTTTCGGTTGCCCGCGATCTCCGCCGCGCTCGCGACGCTTGTCGGCTTGACGGTACTCTCCGTGGTCGGCGTGACTGTCCTCTACGTGACGCGCGGCGCGATCGCGCTGCGCCGGCGGGCGGCGGTCGAGCCCTCCGCGGCGATTCACGTGGGTGCGCTACTGGCGTTGTTGTTCATTTTGTTCGCGGCGCAGCTCTGGATCGTCGATGCCGCCGCGCTGCTCTATTCGAGCACCGGTCCATTCGCGGGCGCCAGCTACGCGGACGTTCATGCGTCGTTGCCCGGCATTCGCTTGTCGGCGGTGGCGGCCGTGATCGCCGCCGGCATCGTGGTGTACGGGATCGTCAGACAGAAGCTCATCTGGTACGCGGCGATCGCCATCGCGCTGTACGCGGGCGTCGGGGTCGTGTTCCGCTTTCTCATTCCGGAGACCGAGCAGAAATTCGTCGTCGCCCCCAACGAGCTGGCGCGCGAGCGGACGTACCTTCAGCAACACATCGCCGCGACACGACGCGCCTGGCGCCTCGACAGCGTGACTACACGCGACCTGAGCGGCGACGTCCAGTTGACCATGGCGGACGTGCGCGCGAACGCGCCGACGATCGACAACGTGCGCCTGTGGGAGCGTGACCTCCTGAAGCAGACGTTCGGCCAACTTCAGGAGATTCGGACGTATTACGACTTCGCGTCCGTGAGCGACGACCGATACATGATCGACGGCCGCTACCGCCAGGTGCACATCTCGGCGCGCGAGCTCAACACGGCGTCGCTGCCGACCCGCAACTTCATCAACGAGCGTCTCACCTTCACGCATGGCATGGGCATCGCCATGGCGCCGGTGAATCAGGTCACGAGCGAGGGATTGCCGGTCTTGTTCGTGAAGGATCTGCCGCCGGTATCGACCGTCTCGGTCAAGGTCACACGTCCGCAGATCTATTACGGGCAGCTCACGAACAGCTATGTCTTCGTCGGCACGGGCCAGAAGGAGTTCGACTATCCGGCGGGTGAGACGAACGTCTACACGAATTACACCGGCAAGGGCGGCGTCCCCATCGGATCGTTTCTGAGGCGCGCGCTGTACGCATGGCAGCTTGGCTCGACGGACATCGTGCTGTCGTCCTACATCTCGCACGACGCGCGGATCATGTACCGCCGCAACATTCTCGAGCGTGCGCGCACGGCGCTGCCATTCCTGGAGTTCGACAGCGAACCGTATCTCGTCGTGACGGACGCGGGCACGCTTGCCTGGATCCTCGACGCATACACGTCAAGCCGCAATTGGCCCTACTCGAAGCCGACGTCCGACGGAACCACCTACATGCGCAATAGCGTGAAAGTGGTGATCGACGCCTACGACGGGACCGTTGATGCCTACCTCGCCGATCCAGGCGACCCCGTGGTCCGAACGTATGCGTCGATCTTCGGATCGATCTTCAAGCCACTCGCCGCGATGCCGGCAGATCTTCGCGCGCATACGCGCTACCCCGGCGATCTGTTTCGCCTTCAAACTGCGTTCTATGCCACCTACCACATGGTGGAACCCGACGCGTTCTATCACCGCGAAGATCAGTGGCAATATCCCGACGTGGACCAGGACAAATCCAACGTCGCACCGTTCATGCGGCACATCATCATGAAGCTTCCGGGCGAGGCGAGCCCGGAGTTCATCTTCATGACGCCGTTCACGCCGCGCGGGAAAGACAACCTCGCCGCCTGGATGGCGGCGCGAATGGACGGTGCGAACTACGGGAAACTCGTCGCATACCGGTTTCCAAAGCAGAGTCTCGTGTACGGGCCGAAGCAGATCGTCAACCGGATCAATCAGGAGACCAGCATCTCCCAGCAGATCACGCTGTGGGATCAAAAGGGATCGTCGGTGATTCGCGGCGAGCTGCTCGTCATTCCGATCAAGGAAGCGCTGGTGTACGTGCAGCCGCTGTACTTGCGGGCCGAGGGCGGAAAGATCCCCGAGCTGAAACGTGTTGTCGTCGCGCTGGAGAATCGGGTGGCGATGGCTGAGACGCTCGAGGACGGCCTCGCGACCCTGTTCGGTACATCAGCCGGCGCGCGCCCGACAGTCGTCGCCGCGGACTCGACGACTGCCCTCGGAGCCGTCGGAGCAGTCGGAGCAGCGACCGCCGTTCCTGGTGTTGCGGCCGATCTCATTCGTCAAGCGCAGCAACACTACGATCGCGCGATCGCCGCGCAGCGCGCCGGCGATTGGGCGACGTATGGGCGCGAGATCGACCAGTTGGGCGCGATTCTCGGTCAGTTGCGCGCGCGCAAGCCCTGACAATGCAACAGTCGTTGCGATGGTGGGAAGGACTCTGGTCCGTACCGTCGTTGGCGCCGACGTCTTCCCACCGATGAGCTTGACACAGAGAACTCAAAGCGTTCAGTCTGGTTGGCCCACGACGCCGTCGGCGTAGCGCTATCGAGTTCCATCGCTCGTTCACGAGGTGTCAAATGGCTCTGTCGCTCCCCGCGGTGAGGCGCATTCCGCTCGCTCTAGCAACCGTCGTAGGGCTGTTGTTGACCACCGGTTTCGCATCCGCACGGCACGTGAAGATGCCGGGCGATCTCGTGGCCAGTCCGTCGTTCGTCAACCTTGGAAACGTGGGCGCCGGCATCAACACCGAAGTCGATATCACGATCACCAACAACACCAGCCAGGCAGTCGTGTTGACCGATGTGACTTTCAATACCGTGAATGCTCAGGGGCTGGCCCAGGTCGACGTTAGCGTGCCGGCGAACGGCACCGCACAAGCCAAGGTGTTCATGGGACCGGCAAGCACTGGCGTCGCTGTCATGCGCGTTCGATGGCGCGGCGGCTCCGAGTCCACCAACTGGGTGACGATCGCGGCCAATGGGACGTGAACGCGCGGCCGCGAGGCCGAGTTCCGCGCGCTGCGGACGATGACCGATTTCCTCCAGGACGTCCGATACGCGTTTCGTACGTTCAGGCGAACCGCCGGCCTGACCTCCGTGATCGTCGCGTCGCTCGCCATCGGCATCGGCGCGAACACGGCGGTCTTCAGCGTCGTCAACGCGCTGTTGCTCAAACCGCTGCCATACCCGGATCCCGATCGTTTAGCCGTGCTGTGGCTTCGGTCGCCCGGCATCAACATCCCGCAGGACTGGCCGTCGCCGGGACAATTCATCGACGTCAAGAACGAGAACCGATCGTTCTCCGAGATGTCCATCTCGCAGGGTCGAAGCGGCACCATCATCGGTCGAGGAGGCGAAGCGCCCTTTCCCGAACCGCAACGCGTCGAGGTCCTGCTGACGTCGTCGAGCCTCTTTCACATGCTCGGCGCCAAGGCGATGTACGGCCGGCTGATTCTCCCGGACGAAGACACGCCAGGCAAGGCGCCCGTTGTCGTGGTCAGCAACGCGTTTTGGAAGCGAACGCTCAACAGCGATCCGAGCATCGTCGGCAAGACGATCGTCCTCAACGGCTTCTCCGGGCCGAAAGACCCGAACAATCAGTTCCAGGTCGTTGGTGTGTTGCCGCCGGACTTCTTGCTCAACGCCGAGATCATGCCGACGGTGGCGAGCATTCAGCAGATGGATCTGTTTCTGCCACTCCCACTCGGCGCCGATGCCGTGAATCGTCGCGGCGACGAGAACTACAATCTCATGGCGCGGCTCAAGCCGGGCGTGACGATGGCACGAGCCCATAGCGACGTCGCCGCCATCGCCGCGCGTATTCGCGACAAGGACAAACGCGACAGGACTTTCACGATCGACGTCGTGCCGCTCGTCGAATCCGTCGTCGGCAACGTGCGACTGGCGGTATTGGTCGTCATGGGCTCCGTGACGCTCGTGCTGCTCATTGCCTGTGCGAACGTCGCCAACCTGCTGCTCACGCGTGCGACGGCGCGCCAAAAGGAGATCGCGGTGCGCGTCGCGCTCGGCGCACGCTGGCAGCGGCTGGTCCGGCAACTGCTCACCGAGACCACGTTGCTCGGTCTCATGGGCGGCGTCTCCGGCTTGGTTGTCGCCGCGCTCGCACTGCGCGCGATTCGCACGATCAATCCCGGTAACATTCCGCGACTCGACGCCATCACTCTCGACGGCAGCGTCCTCGCCTTCACCTTCGCCGTGTCGATTCTCACCGGCGTGCTGTTCGGCTTGGCGCCGGCACTGCGAGCGGCGCGGGTCGATATCAACTCGACTCTCAAGGCCGGCGGCAGGAATACGCAGGTGGAAGGCGGCCTCGGTGGCTCGCGCCGCCGCGTGCGAGGCCTGCTGGTCGCCGGAGAAGTGGCGATCTCGATCGTGCTGCTCGTCGGCGCGGGGTTGCTCATTCGCAGTTTCGTGCGACTGCAGAGCGTATCGCCGGGCTTCGACCCCGAGGGCGTCATCTCGATGCGGCTCGGTTCATCGGCCCGGCGATTCGAGAGCCGCGACGCCTCCGTTGCCTACAGCGCCACTTTCGGCGAACAGCTGGCGAGTGTTCCCGGTGTAAAGGAGCGAGGCGCGGTTTCGGCCCTTCCGTTCACCTCATCCGTCGGTTGGGGCACGATCAACGTCGAGGGCTGGACACCGGAGCCGGGACAGGAGCTCCAGGTCGATCAGCGCGGCGTGACCACCAAGTATTTCAGTACGATGCGGATTCCGCTCGTCGCCGGGCGGGCCTTCACCGATGCCGATCTCCCGCAGAACGCCGATCCGGTCGTCATCATCGACAACAAGTTCGCCAAGCGCTTCTGGCCGCCGGCGGGAGCAAGCGCCATCGGCAAGCATGTGTGGTTCAACCCGGCCCGAAAGTTCACGATCGTCGGCGTCGTCGGCTCGGTGAAACAGTACGGCCTCGACGTCGACGGACGGATCGTGGTCTACATGCCGTCGCCGAACGCCAACTATCAGGTGGCGAGAACGACGGGCGACCCCGCCACGGTTGCCGGGGCGATGGTGAGGAAGATCCACGAGCTGGATCCATCACTGCCGGTGTTCGACGTCCAGACGATGTCCGCCCGAATGAGCGGCTCCATGGCGCGACAGCGATTCGCCACGACGATGCTCGGCGCGTTCGCCGCGTTTGCACTGCTGCTGGCGATCGTCGGCGTCTATGGCGTCATGTCGCATCTCGTCGCGCAAGGCTCGCACGAGATCGGGATCCGCATGGCGCTCGGCGCCGACCGGGGCGGCATTCTGCTGATGGTGCTGCGGCAGGGAATGGAGCTGACCGCGGTCGGTGTCGTCGCCGGGCTGCTCGGCGCCTTTGCCCTCACGCGCGTGATGGCCAGTCTGCTGTTCGGCGTCAGCACGACCGATCTGGTGACGTTCGCCCTCGTCCCGGTCGTGCTGATCGCGACG
>Ga0070681_10000479_pt1 | contig 32596 bp, 29 predicted proteins | sample KBSC83BmetaG_FD_65650 | JGI IMG/M metagenome (GOLD analysis project Ga0070681, IMG submission 65650) | Corn rhizosphere microbial communities from Kellogg Biological Station, Michigan, USA - KBS C8-3B metaG | ecosystem: Host-associated > Plants > Roots > Rhizosphere | place: USA: Michigan...
CGATGGGCTTGCCGGAGACCAGCAGGAAGCGGATGCCTTCCTCTCCTGCCTGCACCAGGATCTCATCGCCACGGTCAAACAGGACCAGCGAGTGATTACTGGCATCGTAGCACGCGGGCGCGTTGGGATCAGCATGTTCGGTAAGTACGGCCTTCGGGTCTGATGAATCCCGGAATGTGCCGGAACCAGCGAAGACATAGGCAAAAGCATTGCGGGTGGTTTCCACCTTGATCCGCTTGCGCTGTCGCGGCGGTACCGAGATATCAAGATAGCTGGGGTCGGCGGCCACGCCCTCCACCGGTCCCTTCTTGCCCCAGAATTCTCCGCAGATCACGCGAACCTGTGTGCCATCGTCGTCCGTGAGTTCCGGGATGGCGCCTGACGGGATGTCCTGATAGCGGGGGGCGGTCATTTTTAGGTGCGAGGGCAGGTTGGCCCAGAGTTGAAAGCCGTGCATGCGGCCGCGCTCGTCCCCACGAGGCATTTCCTGGTGGAGAATGCCGCTGCCCGCGGTCATCCATTGCACGTCGCCGGCCGCCATTTTGCCCTTATTGCCCAGGCTGTCGCCGTGCTCCACCGAGCCAGCCAGGACGTAGGTGATGGTCTCGATGCCGCGGTGTGGGTGCCAGGGAAAGCCGGCCAGGTAGTCCTCGGGCTTCTCATTGCGAAAGTCGTCCAGCAAAAGGAATGGATCGAACTCTTTCGTTTTTCCGAAGCCGAATGCGCGCTGGAGCTTTACGCCCGCGCCTTCAAGCGTGGGCTTGGTCTGAAGGATCTGTTTAACGGGACGGAGCGACATGGAACCTGCTTTCCGCGCTTAAATATCAGCGCTTCCTTTTGATGCGTGAAAGCGGAAAAAGACTCCGGCATCGGCCCGAGGTTAATTTGACATCAAAACACTCTCACTCCGGTGGCTACCCCTTTATCGCCAGAACTGGAACATGGCAGGACCGAAAAGATGGTAATCGATCACCGCATTCGAGAGCAGGCTGCTGCACGCCGCCGTAAGCAGCCCATATCCGGCGTATCGTCTCCCCCAGCGGAGCAAAACGTGGTAGATGGGAATTACATAGCCGAGCTGCACCAATCCCAGTGCAGTGGTCAGCACATACACTGCGGGAAGGTTTTTTTCACTGCTCGACAACAGCACAAACGCGATTCCTAGTTGAACCAGGTTTAAGAGCCAACAGACCAGCATTCCCGAGATGAATTCCAACGCCGCCCTAAGCACTCTCCAGTATCTGGGCAATGGAGGTGAATGCCAAGCGTCGCCATACTCCGCGCACGCAATCGCAGCGCTGTAGCGTTCTTCAGCGCCTTGCAGTATATTCCAGCACTGGAAGTAGATCTGGAGGTCCATCATGCGCGGCAAGCACTTTTTCTTCCTGTCCAGCATTGCCCTAACTGCAACTCTGTTTGCACAGGCCCCACATGCGCCGGCTCCAATGGAGCCCCCCAAGACCCAGACCCATGAAGTCCGGGAAATGATGCACGGAGTCGAGATCGTTGATCCGTATCGCTGGCTGGAAGACCAGAACAGTCCTGAAACCCGCAAGTGGATTGCCGCCGAAAATGAATATTCAGATTCTCTTCTCAACAACATTCCAGGCAAAGATGCGCTGACCAAGAAGGTCGCAGCACTTCTCAACGTTGAAACCATGACGACGCCGACTGTGCGGGGCGGGCGATATTTTTTTCGGCGTCGCGGAACGGACCAGGACCAGAGCTCGCTCTATATGCGCAGCGGACTGACAGGAAAAGACGAATTGCTCGTCGATGCCGACAAGTTGAGCCCGCAACATAACGTTACAGTGGTGCTGAGCTCAGTAAGTCGTGATGGAGGGCTCATCGTCTATGGGTTGCGCCATGGCGGTCAGGACGAGATCATCCCCCATTTATACGACGTCAATGCGCATCGGGAGCTCGCGGACCAACTGCCCAAGGGACGATACAACGGTATTGCCATATTGCCCGATAAGAGCGGCATTTACTATTCGAGGCAAACAGACGAAGGGCCGCGAGTCTACTTCCACCAAATTGGCGTCAGTGCTGACAAGGACGCAGAAATTTTTGGCAAAGGCTACGGCCCGGAAAAGCTTATTCACGCGGCCGTTTCCCTGGATGGTCATTATTTGATCATTGAAGTGAGCTACGGTTCCGCAGCGGAGAAAACTGACATATACGTTCAGGACCTCAAAAAGAAAAGCACCATTGTTGCCGTTGTGAATGATGTTCCCGCGCAATTCTCGCCTTCGGTCGCGGGCGACAAGATGTATCTGGTCACTGACTGGAAGGCTCCCAATAGCCGCCTGCTGGAAGTGGATTTGAAGCACTCCGCTCGCGAGCACTGGCGTGAAGTGCTCCCCCAGGGCGATTCAGTTCTTGAGGGCATTTCCCTTATCGGCAATAAGCTTATCGCCAGGTACACAAAAAACGTTGTCACGACGCTGAAGGTATTTACTCCCGCGGGGAAACTGGTCCGCCAGATTGATCCGCCTGCGTTGGGATCGCTCTCCGGCCTGAGCGGAAGCTGGGACAGCGCCGAGGGCTTTTATACCTTCAATTCTTTTTACATCGCCCCGGCCATTTATCGGTACGACGTTTCCAACGGGAAGCAGTCGGTCTGGTTCCAGGCGAAAGTCCCGATTCAGGCGGACCGGTACGAAGTGAAGCAGGTCTGGTATACGTCGAAAGACGGAACCCGCATTCCCATGTTCGTGGCTCATGAGAAAGGGATAAAGCTGGATGGCTCGCATCCTACACTGCTTACCGGATACGGCGGGTTTGACATAGCTGTGGACCCCAGTTTTAATGCCTTCTCCGCGGCGTGGATCAGCAATGGCGGTGTTTACGCTCTGCCGAACCTGCGCGGCGGCTCGGAATTTGGCGAAGCCTGGCACCACGCGGGGATGCGCGAAAAGAAGCAGAACGTATTCGATGACTTCATCGCGGCTGCGGAGTGGCTGATTCAGAGTAAGTACACCTCGCCCCAGCGACTCGCGATCCGCGGGACCAGCAACGGTGGGCTGCTGGTGGGAGCCGCGCTGACTCAACGCCCCGATCTATTTGGGGCCGTGATCTGCGGCTATCCGCTACTGGACATGCTCCGCTATGAGAAGTTTCTGGTGGCGCGCTACTGGGTCCCTGAATATGGCACTGCTGAAAATGCCGACGATTTCAAATTTATTTATGCCTACTCGCCGTATCAGCATGTTAAACAAGGAACAAAGTACCCAGCAGTGCTCTTCCTGACTGGCGACTCCGATACGCGAGTGGCGCCTCTACACGCCCGCAAAATGACCGCTCTGCTGCAGGCAGACAACGCTTCTGATAAACCAATTCTGCTGCACTATGACACTGACGCAGGCCATTCCGGCGGTGCGCCGGTCAGCAAGCAGATTGAAAACACCACGCGCGAGCTGAGTTTTCTGATGTGGCAACTTGGGATGACACCCGAAGAATCATCCGCGCACAAATGAAGGTGAGTAGAGACGCGGCCATGCCGCGTCTCTGCGCTGAACCCTTTATATTCCTGAACTGAAAACAGTGGGCGTTGGACTGTGACTTCGCTCTATCTCCATCTATGATTTATCCTCGTAAGTCCCCAGCTGACGTGTCTATGAAAGTGATGATCATCGGGAGCGGAGGCCGCGAGCACGCGCTGGCCTGGAAGCTGCGCCAGTCGCCGCGCGTTACGCAGGTCTATTGCGTTCCCGGCAACGGCGGCATCTGCGACGAGGCGACCTGCCTGCCTGGCGACCCCAAGAATCTGGAAAGCCTGCTTGCGGCCGCCCATCAGGTGCAACCTGACCTTATTGTGGTAGGCCCGGAACTGCCGCTCTCACTCGGATTGGTAGATGAATTTGAGCATCGTGGGTTAAATGTTTTTGGTCCCACGCAGGCGGCGGCGCAGTTGGAATCGAGCAAGAGCTTTGCCAAGGAGTTTATGCAGCGGCACAAGATCCCCACGGCGCATTACGCGGTGTGCTCATCGGAAGATGATTGCCGCAAGTCTTTGGGCCTGTTTTCCACGCCGGTGGTGGTCAAAGCCGACGGCCTGGCTGCCGGCAAGGGAGTGGTTATCGCCCAGACCAAAGAAGAGGCTGCTACGGCCGCAGCCGGGATGTTTAGCGGGAAACTGCTGGGATCGCCCGTGACGCAGGTTGTGCTTGAGGAGTTTCTCCAGGGCGAAGAGGTTTCCTTCCTTGTATTGAGCGATGGCGTACGTGTAGCTCCTTTGGTGGCCTCTCAGGACCACAAACGGATCGGCGAGGGAGATACCGGGGCAAACACAGGCGGCATGGGCGCATATTCAAGTGACGCGCTGATCGATAAAGGAATGATCGACTGGTTGCTGAATCACATTGCCCGTCCGGTGATTGCCGGCATGAAAGCAGAAGGGATTCCATATCGCGGAATTCTCTATTGTGGACTGATGATGACAGCGCGCGGTCCCATGGTTCTGGAATTCAATTGCCGCTTTGGCGATCCGGAGACCCAGGCCGTGCTGATGCGCCTTGACAGTGATCTGCTGGAGGCGTTCGAGGCAGCGATCGAAGGACGCGTCAGCGACGGCGTGTTTCGCTGGTCGGCTGACGCCTCCTGCTGCGTGGTCGTTGCTTCAGGCGGATACCCCAATGCTTTCGTTTCTGGAAAGTTAATTACCGGCCTTGAGAGCGTCTCTCATATGAAGGATGTAAGAGTTTTCCATGCCGGAACCAGCAAGCGCGACAACAAGTATTACACCAGCGGAGGGCGGGTACTGGGTGTCACTGCGCGCGCGCTAAGATTGCAGGATGCAATCGCCACCGCGTACCAGGCGGTGCAAGAGATCCGTTTTGAAGACATGTATTACCGTAAAGACATTGGCGCGAGAGCGCTTAAAACCGATCGTAATTAGGAGAAGGAGAAGGAATGGCAGAAAGTCCCCTCGTATCTATTGTGATGGGTTCAGACTCGGACCTGGAGATCATGACCGAAGCCGCCAAAGCGCTGGATGATTTCGGGATTGCTTATGAAATGGACGTCACCTCCGCCCATCGCTCACCGGCCCGAACGGCTGAATTCGCGCGCAATGCCGCCGGTCGTGGAATCAAGGTCATCATTGCCGGGGCCGGCGGCGCGGCCCATTTAGCGGGCGTGATTGCCGCTGAGACCACTTTGCCCGTCATCGGCGTGCCAATTCCCTCGACAGCCCTGAATGGGATGGATTCGCTGCTGGCGATCGTGCAGATGCCTGCTGGAATTCCCGTTGCCACCACCGCGATTGGCAAAGCGGGTGCGACGAACGCCGGAATTTTGGCGGCGCAGATGATCGGCCTGAGCAATACGGCGGTGGCAGGCAAGCTGAAATCGCTCAAAGAGAAGCTGGCACGCAGCGTTGAAGAGAAATCCAAAAAGCTGCAGCAGTTGCGCAGCCGCTCCGCCTAGAGCCACGCCAGAATCACCATGAGTTCCACATTCACCGCGATTGCCGTGATTCCGGCAAGGCTGGGATCTACCCGGCTTGCGCGCAAAGTTTTGCGCGCAATTGCAGGCAAGCCAATGGTCCAGCGCGTCTATGAAGCAGCGCAACGGTGTCCGCTGCTGCATGAAGTGATCATCGCGACTGATGCGGATGAAGTGATGCAACTCGCGCACTCCAACGGCTGGAAGGCCCAGATGACGTCTTCCAGCCATCGCAGCGGCACGGATCGCGTGAACGAAGTAGCGCAGAGAATTCCGGCCGATATTTACGTGAACATTCAAGGTGATCTGCCCCTGCTGCGCCCCGAGCAGATTGAAGCCCTGCTTTCTCCTATGCAGCGGCCTCACGTGCAGGTCTCAACGGTAAAAACGCTGTGCAAGCCTGAAGAGATCAGCAATCCCAATGCAGTCAAAGTTGTAACTGACCGGAACGGACGCGCGCTGTATTTTTCGCGTTCCACTATTCCGTATGATCGAGACCGAGCTGGCATTATCCCGTACTTTAAGCACCTCGGTTTGTACGCCTATCGCAAGGCTGCTCTGGAACGGTTTTGCAGCTTGCCGGAATCAAAGCTGGAGGCAGCGGAAAGGCTCGAGCAGCTCCGGTTGCTGGAGAACGGCATTGATATCTACGTGGAAGAAACGCCGTTTGGCTCAGTAGAGGTGGATACCGAAGAAGATCTGAAGAAAGTGGAGGAGTTGCTCCGCGAACAAAGAGGTTAAGTCGCCAGACTGGGACGGTGTTTTTTGGCCCAATCTTCCGCGGCAGCGATTCGCTTGGACACGGGTGGATGGGAGTGGAACAGGATCTCTACCAGCCGGGAGGGATGGCTTTCACTCAGGTTCTGCTGGTTCAGTTTCTCCATGGCGCTCACGTACGGTCCGATGCTTTGCACCGACTTCCAGCAGTAGAGATCGGCTTGTCGCTCATTGAACCGCGAGTAGGCATTCAGCGCCGGCATAAGAAGGACGGAGAGTCCGGTCGAGACCAGGACGAGCAGCGGCAAGTTAGCAAAATCTGACATGTGCTCAAACATGTGCTGCTGGTCAATGGCGTACCGCAGCACCAAATTGGCAGCCCAGAAGCCGGCCAGCGTAACCAGGGCTTCCACCGCGATGCTCTTCAGAATGTGCCCGTGCACGTGATGTCCGAGTTCATGCGCCAGCACCGCCTCAATCTCATCATCACTGTAATTCTGGAGCAGCGTGTCTGCTAGGATGATGCGACGCGTATTGCCCAGTCCGGTCAGGGCTGCGTTCGCTTTTTTGCTCTTCTCTGAAAGCTTCCATTCGTACACTCCGCGAACGCGCGTTCCGGCACGTTCCCCTAGGCGCATCAGACGCTCCTTAAGACCGTCATTCTGCAGCGGTGCAAACTTGTAGAAGAGCGGAAACAAGACCACCGGCGCAATCTGCGCAAAAAACACGAACAGTCCCAGAAAGATCAGCCAGCCATAGATCCACCAGTGCTCAGGCGAAGTGCGAATCAGCGCGTAGACGATTTCGCAAAGGATAGTAGCCAGCACTAATCCAAGCACCCAGCCTTTCAGCGAATCTTTCAGCCATGAGCCGAGGCGCTGGTTCGAAAGGTTGAAGCGATGCTCCAGACGAAAGCCGTAGAAGTCCAGCCCGAAGCCCAGCACCTTGCTGAAAATGCTGAGAAATACCACGTAATAGAAGAGCTGAAGGACGTAGTAGTCCCTGGACATGCGCACAGCCCAATCGCGGAGGGTATTTGTCCAGCCGGTGGCTAATAAAGCCACAAGAAAACCAAAGCTTACAACAAGGTCCCCGCTTCCCAGCCAGCGTTTGGTACGGTTGTACTGACGGGCCTCGGGGGAATCAGGAAGCAAAACTGTGGTTTCCGGCGACGTGCTCATTGGCCCCACTCTCCGTTCGTCCCATTCTGGCGAAGATATTGGGATGCGTCGTAAACCTGCGAGGAACTGATTGTTGGGGCCGTCATCTGCTGTACCCGAGTGGCCGAGGGCGGAAGCAGAAGCCCGGCAATCCGGGGCTTACGCATATATGAAAGATTGTAGAAATAAATAGCGGCGGTCGCAACCCGCGAAAGACCTGAGAATAGGACACTGAGCGCCGGTTCAAAAACACAAGCGCTCAGCTCCGTACCAGAACTAGTGATGATCGTGTGGCTTATGCTTCCCCGGCTTTTCGGGGGTCATCGATTCTGACCCTTCACCCGCCGGCCGGCCACGAAATTCCAATACCACAACTTTTGCGGTATTAGGCCCGACATTCCTAATGGTGTGGACCATAGGATTGTTCCAGCGCACCTCACCCGCTTTGCCGTGGACTTCCGTTTCCGGGCCGTTCTGGTTTCTCATCTTCATATCCGCATCGGTCAATGGAACCACAAGAAAATTAGCCAAATGGGTATGTTGCGGGTACGTAGAACCGGGAGGAAGCGTGATTCGTGTAACCGACCACTGATCTGCGCTCATCAGCTTCTGCACCGAGACACAGCCAGCTTTATCTTTGGACGCACAGGGGACAGGGATTTCGCAGGATTCCGTGCAGTTTTTCTCATGCGTGGTCGGTTGCATGATTTCAATTGTGATATTGCGGAAGGGCTTGGTGGCCGTGTCCTCCACGGCATGTACGACGGGCGCAGCGGCAAAGCGTACCTCGCCGTCCCCAATACTGGCGGACGAACTCTGGCCGTCCTGCTTCTTGTTTACGAACTTGCTATCGCCCAGAAATATGCCCAGGTAATCGTGCCCGTGGTGATGCATCAGCGTGGACTCGTTGGGTTCGACGGTAACGTCATATACGCGCACGAACATATTGTCGATTACGTGGTGATGATGCGGTTCAGAGCTCACGTCAACCGGCTCTTGCTGGGCAAAGCACGCAAGCCCGGAAACCAGGAAGGCAGCAAGTAACAGTCTTGGCATAATGAGGGCTATTGTAGCCGCATCAAGCAAAAATCGAGAGTAAAAGCTACGAATGTGAACAGGGAAGCGGAGAAATCAGCCGATGAGTTTCCACCAGAATAAAATCAATGCGGCAGTTATGATTGCCCCTATGGATGCCCCAATCCAAAAGTTCTGCCACCAACTGTTGGTTGTGTGCATGATGCGGAGATCATTGGAGACGAGCAGAATGAACACCAGAATCGGGACAGTGAGAACCCCGGCCAGAACCTGCGACCAATAGAGTGCGGAAACCGGGTTGATCTTGAAAAAGTTCAACGAAGCCGCCAGGAACATGGCTCCGGAGATCAGCACGTAAAAGCGAACCGCCTCCCAGGGCGTCTCGTTCAGGCCGCTGGGCCAGCCCATGGCTTCCGCCACGCTGTAACACATGGAAGCAACCAGCACCGGAAGCGCAACCATGCCGGCTCCGATAATTCCCACCGCAAACAAAGTGGTGCCCAGAATTCCCACCGCCGGCGTGAGCGCAGAAGCCGCCATGCGCGTCGTCAGATCTGTGCCGGCCGGTATGCGGAGAACAGTGCCTGCCGCCACCATGATGGAGTAGCAAAGTACGGTTGTAACAACTGTTCCGGCGCGATGCTCGGCGCCGCCGGGGAGCATTCCTCCCGCCAATGCTTCCTCGCGACGCGAACTGGTCTGCCACACCAGCACATACGGCGTCAGCAGCGAGCCGAAAATCGCGACGACGGTTTCCGGATAACCGGCTCCATGAGGAATGCGAGGGAAAATGGAGTGGCCGATCACTACCTTCCAATCAGGATGAGCCAGCACAGCGGCTGCCACATAGATGAACAACGGCAAGGAAAGGAGGACCAGCGTCTGTGTGATTTTCCTGTAGTCGCGAAAGATGAGCACGTACCAGACAAAGAACGCGACAGCGCCAATGAAGAACATTCGTGGCAATTGCGTGATGATGGAAAATGCATCGGTCACGGCCATAAGATCGGCCACGATCATGGCCATATTGATGGCGACGATCAGGCAGGCGCACCCAATTGCGATGGCGCGTCCATAATGGCCGCGCAAAAGATCCACGAGCCCCTTCCGCGTCTGATAGCCGATGCGTCCGGATACAGCGAACACAGCCAGCAAAAAAGGAACGCAGAGCAGGACCGACCAGAGTAGAGAATACTGGTACGCTGCTCCCGCCACTGTGGCAGTCAGCACCAGTGCGGGATCAACATCCGAAGCGCCGGTGACCATGCCGGGAATAATGCGCCGCAGTGGCCCCGCAGGAAGGGGAGGCTGGCCCTCTCTGCCCAGCTTCGGCCAGCGCACCACCTTTTCGCCGCTTTCCCCTATTCGGCTATGGGATTTTGGGGAGTTCACGATGGAGGGCTCTTCTGATCCGGCGTTCGTGCCAGAGGCGGAGTGGTCTCGAGTAGTTGATGATGCCAAAAGCCGCAATCGCCGCCAGCAGAAGGGTCGTGCTCAGAAAAAGGAAGATGTGGGATGCTCCTGTTTCCGCAATGCGCAGGAAAATTAAGGCGTTGCGCGGCGTCAGGAGCATGGCCGCGGCTAAAGCGAGCATCCCAATGCCCGCGAACAGGCCTGTAGCATTCTTGGCCCAACGGCCGGAAGCGTGGTACTCAGCAAACAGCCGAAACCCGTAAGAGATCAGTGCTGCAATGACAGCGAAGTTCGCGACTGTGGCGATCCAGTCCTTCAGGTCCATCCTTCAGGTTAAGACGCTCCTGAGTAGTGGCAGGTTGGAAGAATGCCAAAAAGAACGGCTAAGGCCCTCTCCAGCGCGCCTTAAAAGATGAGGAAGCGCTTCTTCTTCTTGAGGCCCGAATTCTTACTATGCTGGCCGTTTCCGTCATCGGCCGCCATCAGCACCGGATGATTGCTGCTTTGATTAGCTGTCGCCCCCGTATCCACGAATCCGGTCTTGACCTCAATGTAAGCCTGTTCACGAAGTTTGTTGAGGTAAACGCGCGCCGCAGGCTCCAATTTTTGCGAATAGATCACCTCCCTGATTTTGTCTTCTACTTCCTTCAAGGGAGGGATGCCCGCCGAGCGGTGTGCATCAACTTTCAAAATCAGAAATCCCTGCTTGGTGCGGATCGGGTCCGTGAACTCGCCTGGCTTGAGAGACATGGTTTTATCTTCAAACTCCTTAGCCAGTTCGCCTTTCTTGAAAGTTCCCAGCGGCCCGCCTTGCGCAGCCGTGGACCCATCGGATTCTTTTTTCGCCAGCTCGTCGAACTTGGCTCCCGTTTTCAATTGAGTGTAGATGAGCTTTGCTTTGGCTTCTGCTTTGGCCACCATAGCAGGATCTTCCGGCGCGTTCTCGTCATCGGTTTTGTCTGCCGATTCATCGGAAGCGTTCTTGTCAGCTGCAGGCTTTGGATGGGTGGAAACCAGAATTTCACTCAGAGTGATTTCCTCCGGCCCCGCCATCTCCTGCTTGTGTTGATTGTAGTAGTCCTGAACTTCTTCGTTGGTGATGTGGATCTTGGCTCCCACTTCCTGTCCAATTACCTGCTGTGTGACGACGCGCGTACGAATGCTTTCCTTGTAATCTTCAAATGAGATGCCCTGTTTTTTGGCCTCGTCTTCCAGCGCTTGCATGGTAGGGAGCCCCATGTCCTGGCGCATTTTGTTCAACTGCTTCACCGTCTCGGTCTCGCCTGTGATGCCCAGGTCTTTTCCTTTTTGCAGGAGCAACTGCTCATCGATCATTTCGCGCAGGACGTCCTTCTCGGACTTCGACCAGCGGGCCTGCCAGTCGTTGGGAAATTGCTGTTTCAATTCCTGAAGTTGGGAGTCCCTGGCACGTTGGAATTGCGATTTGGTAATAATCTGGTCGTTTACGCGGGCAATGATCTCGTCAACAATATTGTCTGCTTGAACCAGAACGGCAAGAGCCAGGATGGCGGCGGAAATGAGCGAAAACTTCTTCATGATGGCGCTTTCTTTAAGAATGATTTGGCAGCCGGGGCTTTGCAAACATTTTAGCAGCCGCGTGACGCAAATTGCCATGCGTGTTGCGCGCAATCACTCAGATGAGTAGCGGTGTCTTAAGGCTTTTTCTTCTTGCCAAGGATGCCGCCGAGAATTCCCTTTAAGTCCTGTTTTTGCTGTCCCTGCTGCGCGTTTTGATTACCCGTGACTGTTCCCAACAAACCTTGCTTAAGTCCTTTCACCTGATTGCCAATCGCCGGCAGGAAGCGGGGATTCTGTGTGGTGCCCTGGATCAGAAAAGGTATGCCGTTGTTCTGTAACGCCGTTGAGACCTGAGTAAAGTTTCCCAGCAGGCCGCCGGAGGTCTTGGAGAGCTTCATCAGCATTTTGAAGTCGAGAGAATTGTTGTTGCCGATCAGGCCATTCCCGGTCAGAGAACCGATGGACGGTACGTCAACAAGAATATCGTCGGCGCGGATACCCTCAGGCGCGACGCGCAAAGATGAGCTAACCGTTTGAATCAGCGTATCGGAACTAGGCTTAATGCCAGTGAGGGCCGCCATCGCACCCAGCTTGGAGCCCAGATCAAAGCCGGTGAGACGCGTCCCGGAAACCTTGAGGGGTCCGGTAATTACCAAACGATCCAGAGGACCTTCGGCCGTCATATCCATGTTGATGGTTCCACCCTGAAGTGATGCGCCGGAAGGCATGACAACGCCGAACGCGGGTAGAAGGGCTTCAACGTCGTTTACCGCCATGGTGTTGCCTTGAACCTTCATATTAGCGACCGTATCTGCTCCGCGGCTCGCCAGCGTGCCGCTGGATTTGACTGTGCTGTTGCCGGTGTGCAAGTCGGCATTGATGGTGCCGGACTGGGATTGCAGCCCGTAGTCAGAGCGGTAATCGAGCGTGACGGGAGCCTTGGCGGCAGAGCCGCCCTTCACCACTCTCAGGTTGCTGGCTTTGATCTTTCCGTCGGATTGGATTTTGCTGCCGTCCGACTTCACCTTGCCGTCGAAATCAAGATTGCCGGCAAGGCCGGACATGGGATCGATGAAGCCCGTGGAGGCCAGATCTGCGTGTTGAAGGGTGACGTGGGCATTGAGCGGCGTGCGACTCGAGTCCTGGCTGTTCAGGGGGCCAAACTGGCCATTAAGTTTGAGTGAGCCTCCGCCGGGAGTATCTGCGCTCAAGGTGAAGGGAATAGCGCTTGTCGGCGAGATGTTGCTGGCTGTCAGGTTCACCTTGTCGTACACATGCTCGTGGGCCGCATTATGACCGCTGCTCTCACCCACGCGCACCTTACCGTTCACGATTTGAAACTTATCCACGGAGATAGCGGGACCGCCGCCCTTGGAGGGAGGTTCCTTACTGGAGGAGGAATTCCCAAGGGTGGAGTAGTTCCATTTGCCGGCTGCATTCTTTAGTAGCACGATCTCAGGGCGTTCTACAGTTATGCCGGTAACCTCCAGACGCTTAGAGAAGATCAGGGGCATCAGGTGAACGTCGACTTTCAGCGAGCCCGCCTGCAGAAAAGGTCCTTTGCTGAATGCGGGATCGTCGCTGATAGAGATCTGGCTGGCCGATGCGCCGCCGCTGAAGATCGATGCAGAGAGCTTTCCGATCTGTACCTGCCGGTTGAGCGAAGAGGACAAGCTCTTCTCCAGGTTGGGACGGAAGCTGTCCACGTTTATGAACAGAGGCACTAGCAAGACGGCAATAATCAGGATGGCAACAACGATTCCGACAACGGTGAGCAGGCGTTTCATACGAGAAATGCTATCAGAATGGCAGGTGTATGGCTGCAATTGACAGAGTTGCTGGCTTGCTGGAGGATAGACGCGCCGATGTTCCAAAACCCGAAAAGAATCTTTTCAGTGTTACTGCTGATATCGCTCCTGCAAGTGGCAGGCGCGAAACCTGCAACTCTGCCTCTCAGCTCTGCTGGTCAAACAGCTAGCCAAAGAACATCGTCTGGCCCAAGAAAGTTCCGGGTTTCACAAGGAGTCGCTGAAAGCCACATCATCAAGAAGGTGCCGCCGCATTATCCTTCGGAGGCAAAAAAGGGTCACATCATCGGCGATGTTATTCTCGACTTTATGATCGACCGAAATGGGGGCGTGAAAGACCTGGTGATCGTGAGCGGCAACCCGGTTCTCGCGCGAGCTGCGGTCGAAGCGGTGCAGCAATGGAAATACAAGCCTTACCTTTTGAATGGTGATCCGGTAGAAGTCGAGACCACTACTAAAATCACTTTTCGCATGTAACAGCCGGAACTGAGATTAGGTTCCGTAGGTTCTCCTCAAATATTCGGTCACTTCCATATCCAGTTCTTTGTACCCAGCGTGGATAATATTTCTCAGAGCGGTTTCAACGGAGTCTCCCTCGCCCAGGCGTTCGAGTATGCGGGCCACGTCGCTCACGCCGTATGTTGAAGAAATGTACTCCACGGCCGCGAGGCTCTCAGCATAGGCCACCAGCGCCTCTGACTTGTCCAGGGTGTCAAAGTTTCCTTCCAGCATGTTGAGCGGCACTTGATGTCCTGAGCTGTAAAGAACGGCCAGCTTTGGTCCAAAGGACGAGGTGTTAGCGCCCTGCTCCAGCTCAGCTACGCCTTCATTCAGCCATTGCGGCGCCCGGCCATGCGTGATTTGCGCGACGAAGGAGTGAGTAAGCTCGTGCCGCAGCACGCGGGCGAGCTCCGGGGTGACGCTGCTGACGCCGGAGATCGGAATGCGGATCTTTCCATCATTGAGGGCGGCTGACCAGGCCGGCGCCTGAGTCACGTCGAAAAATGCCTGATCAGTGTAGAGGGAGACATAGATATTGCGCGGTGATGCGCCAAGGTCGTTTTCCAGTTTGTTATAGCTCCGCTCGAGCGCTTGCAGAATTTCCCCGCGCAACTCACTGCTGGCCTGTGAGCCTTCATACCGGAGCGTGAAATGGCTGCTTTCCTGCTGATGGAAATCGGCCTCCGTGCTGGATTCGCGTTCCACGCGTTCCAGCAACTGCCGGGCCTTGTCATCCTCATGAAGTTGCAGCGATTTTTTCAACGCGGCAATGGATTCCTGATTCCGGTTGTTCTTGTAATACGCATATCCAAGAAACCAGAAAGCCAGCGATGATTGTGAGTCGGCGCGCGTGGCCTGTTCGGCATAGGGGAGCGCTTCAGAGAACCGGCCCAGGCGCAACAGGACAGAGGCATAGTTTTCAAGAAGAATGGAGTTGCCGGGAAGCAGGTGGAGAGCGCTTTCCAGATACCCGGCGGCTACGCTCAGATTGTTGCGGTTGTCTTCGAACCCTGCGGCAATGGCGTAGGCGGCCGCTGATTGCTGCGGAGGGTTTTGGAGTTCAATTTCCCGCAGCGCGGCAGTATCCACCTGTCCACCATGAATTACCCGAGTAACAAGCTCTTCTGAGGCTTCCATCTCCGTTGCTTTTTCAGGAAGATCCTCAGATCTGATTTCACTGGTTTTCGAGGATGCGGGCGCAGCGTCGCCTGCGCCTCCCCGCTCAATTCTGGTGACAATGGATTTCGGAATCGTGAGTGTGTTGTCGCCGATCGAGTATTCCACGCGGCCGTTATATTCGGTGACAGAATCAGCCACAATCCGGGTGCCGCTCTTAAGCACAATGGTGTCCGCCCTGGCCGCTAAAGCGCCGAAGAGGCCGGCCCACACGGCGAGCCAACAAAATGTGATAATCGTTTTCAAGAGCCAGCAGCATTATGGCATGTATATGAACCGCTTCTCATCGCCCCCGGTGACGAAGGTGTTAGTGCTCGCGCTATTGTTGGCGAGCGCGTGCATGCATGCACAAAATGCCTCGACGCCGGGTGCCGCTGGATCGGCTTCGGCACTCTACCGTGAAATCCTGAATCCAGTTCTCGATCCGGCGCAGGTGCATACCTTGCGGGAAGTGTCCATTGACCGCGAGGACCTTCACTTCTCACTCAGTGATGGTACGATCGCGCTGATTCACGCGGTCGACGGGCATATTACCGGAGCACTCTTCGAGGGCCAGGGTGAGGTGCTGATGATCCCGCCCGGGCGGGCGGAGCGAACATCTCTCGCGCTGTTTACCGGTTCCGCCGTTCTCGAACAAAGGTTCACTACAGCTTATTTCCGGTTTGTGGATGACCGGCTGGTGGACGAATTGCGCGCCGGATTTCGTCCGGCTGAGAATCCGCAGCCGTTTATTGATCGTTGGTCCCAGCCCATGCGTGAGCTGGCGAGGGCGGACGGCCTGTCGATCCTGCAGGCGCTGACGAACTCAGGCGATTCCTCGCCACGGTTCCTGCACGTCCGCGTGGGTGGCACGGCGTTTGGCACCTTCGACATGTATCTCAATCCAAATGCCCAGGAGCAGGTCAGCGTCGCCCAGGCGAGCCTGGACCACGACACGGTCTATTACAACGTGTGGAGTTCATTCCCCATGCGTTCACTGCGAGGCTCCGCAAATACGGATTCACCAACCCCCTCGCGCTTTGATCTTACGGACTACCGTGTTGAAGCGGAGCTGGAACCACCGTCTAATCTCACGGCTGAAACCGAAGTTTCGCTCGTTCCCCACGTGGCGGGACAGAGGACGTTCATTCTGGAGCTTTCTCAACAGCTCCAGATCAGCAACGTGCGTGTGGGCGGAAAGCCGATCGAGTTCATCCAAAACGAAGCCATCGGAGGGAGTGAGCTGGCGCGACGTGGAGACGATCTCATCGCCATCGTCTTCCCCGGTCCGCTCGAAAAAGAGAAGCCCGTCCGCGTGCAGTTTCACTATGCCGGGCCCGTCATGTTCGATGCCGGAGGCGACCTGTTGTACGTGGGCGCGCGAGGAACGTGGTATCCCAACGCCGGCCCCGCATTCGCCAATTACGATCTCACGTTCGATTACCCTGATGACTGGTCACTGGTTGCTACCGGCAAGCAGGTGGCGAGCGACGTGAAGGAGCGCCATCGAATTACGCGCTTTGTCACGGAAAAACCGATTTCCCGCGCCGGGTTCAACCTGGGCAAGTTTGCCACAGCAGAATCTTCTTCTTCCGGTGTCCGGATCCACGCCTACGCGGCCAAGATAGTTGAGCAGCCTCTTGCCGCTCGAGAGGCGCGCGCCGGACACTACCCCGATCCTGCTCGGGAGGTGCACCAGATTTCAGCGCAGGCTGCGAATGCAGTACAGTTCCTTTCCGGCGAACTGGACCCATTTCCCTATTCACATCTGGAGATTACTCAATTCCCGGGAATGCTCAGCCAGTCGTGGCCGGGATTGGTATATCTCTCCAGCATGGCCTTCCTCGATCCGGATGAACGCCATGCCGCAGGCGTGCATGATCCATACATCGATCTGCTGCTCAGCAAGCTCATGCTGACCCACGAGACAGCCCACCAGTGGTGGGGTGATGCGGTCGATTGGAGTTCTTACCGTGACGAATGGATCATCGAAGCGCTGGCCAACTACACCGCCCTCATGATGCTGGAGAAGCAGGATCCTGCGGCAATGAAGGTCGCGCTCGACTTTTATCGCCAGGAACTTCTAAGCCAAACTCCGAATGGGGCCGTCGGCGACGCTGGGCCTGTGACGCTGGGGATGCGGCTGACCTCGTCGAAATTCCCCAACGCATATCAGCCGGTCCTTTACGGGCGAGGTACGTGGCTGATCCACATGTTGCGTACCATGCTTCGCGAGGCGAGCGGCGGAGACAGCGATGCCCTGTTTTTCTCTGCGCTGAAGGGCCTGCTGGCCCAGTCGCCCAACCACAAGATTTCCACCCATGATCTTCAGCTTGCTTTTGAAAAAGTGATGCCTGCATCGCTGCGCTACGAGGGGCAGCACAACCTGGACTGGTTCTTTGATAGCTGGGTCAACGGTACGTCAGTCCCGCAGTTCACGCTGGACAAAGTGCGGGTTACGGCTGAGAGTGGCCGCACCCGGGTGCGCGGCGTCATCCGCCAGAGCCATGGGGGCGATCGTTTGGTTACCGCTATCCCGATCTACGGAGTTGATGCTCAGGGCCGCGCCAGATTCCTGCACTTCGTGTTTGCGGACGATGTAAACACCAGTTTTACCTTTATTGCTCCGGCCGGAACGCGCCGTCTTGAGCTTGATCATGGGAATACCATTCTGCGCCGCTGAACGCGGCCGCCAAAAAGATTGTCCTCCCGGCCGCTTTATGAAAGGATGGCTGGCGCTCTCAAGGGAGGACCATGCGCCTGTTTCTCTTCTTATCTCTGTCTGCTATAGCCGCGCTTGCACAAGCCAGCGATGCACCGCATACATACACTCTTCCTGCCACGCCAAAAACTGTAGCGTGGGGTTATTACGATTCGGCCGCGGCACCCGTGCTGCGAATACACTCCGGCGATACGGTCAAATTCGAAACACTGATTACGAACAGCCCCACGGGCCTGGAAAAAGCCGGTGTCCCGCCCGATCAGGTGCAGCAAAGCTTGCGTGACATCTATAAGGAGGTAACTAAGAAAGGTCCGGGAGGGCACATTCTGAACGGGCCGGTTTTCATCGAAGGCGCTGAGCCCGGTGACACCCTGGAAGTGCACGTGGAAAAAATCGATCTGGCAATTCCTTACGCTTACAACGCATTCGGTCCGATGCACGGCTTTCTTCCTGATGAATTTCCTTATCGCAAAATGAAGATAATTCCGCTCGACCGCGAGCGCATGGTGGCGAAGTTTGCCCCGGGGGTCGAGATTCCGTTGCATCCATTCTTTGGCAGCATGGGCGTGGCGCCTCCGCCGGAGTACGGGCGTATTGACAGCGCGCCGCCGGGGATTCATGCGGGGAATATGGACAACAAAGAATTAGTCGCCGGCAGCACGGTCTATTTTCCCGTGTTCGCGCCAGGTGCGCTTTTTGAGATGGGCGATGGGCATGCGGGCCAGGGAAACGGTGAGGTGGACATCACAGCGCTGGAAACATCGCTGGTGGGGACCGTACAGTTCATCCTGCATAAAGGCACCCACCAGAAGTATCCGCGGGCGGAGACACCCTCGCACTACATCAGCATGGGTTTTGACCACAATCTCCATCAAGCCACACGCATCGCGATTCGGGAAATGATTGATTTCCTGGTCTCAGAAAAGCACCTGAGCCGCGACGAGGCTTACATGCTCACCAGCGTGGCCGGTGACGTGGACATCACGGAGCTGGTGGACGGAAATGTTGGCGTCCACGTAATGATGCCGAAGGGTATCTTTGTTCATTAGAAGAGCGGGCTAAATCACCTGAGGAGCGCGACTGTATGAGGCTGCTGGTTCGCTGGCTGGTGAACGCCGTATCGCTGCTCATTGTGGCGTACCTGGTTTCCGGCATTCACGTGCGCGGATTCGCGGGAGCATTAATTGCCGCGGCGGTGATCGGCCTCATCAATTCGACTCTTGGCTTTTTCCTGAAGATCGTAACGTTCCCGCTTTGGATCTTGACATTTGGACTCTTTCTGATTCTCATCAATGCCGCCATGCTGAAGCTGGCTGCGTTTTTTATGCCGGCACTGTTTCAGGTGGAGACATGGTGGGCCGCGGTTGTGGGAGCAATCCTGTTGAGCCTTGTTTCGGCCTTTCTAAACTGGCTCGTGGGAGACAAACGAAGAGAACGCTACTAGCCGCGTGCTGTTGTGCCGGCCACGCGAAGCCGGCGCAAAGCGTTAACCGTAGCTTCCACCTCACCCTGTTGAAACAGTCGGATAGCAGCGATTCCGGAGGCTCCTCCCTCTAGGCATTGCTTTGCTTTCCCCAAGGTAATGCCGCCCACCGCCAAGACCGGCAGCGATTGCCGGGTCACAGCCGCGAGCTGTATCAGACCGTCACGAATAGCAATACCGGCCTTTTCGAACATCGGGCCAAACACCGCCAAATCAGCGCCATGTGCTTCTGCTGAGGCGACCTCATGCGCCGAGTGAGTGGATATCCCGATTACGGGATCGCTTTTTCCTGCGCGAGCGAAAATCGCGCGGGCTTCGCTGGGGGAAAGAGAATTGGCGGGCAGATGGACGCCGTGGGCATTGCAGGCCAGGGCGACGTCAATCCGAGAGTTGATGAGCAGCCGGGTGGCAGAACCGCCGGGAATCGCCTCCACGGCTCTGGCGGCGAGTTGCTCAAGGGCGCGCGTGGTGAGATCTTTTTCACGCAACTGAATGTAGTCGACGCCGGCGTCAGCACATTGGCCGATCTTTTCAAGCAGTTCCTGCTCCTGGTCAGCCGCACTTCCGCCAAACTGTTTACGGTCCGTGATGTAGTAGAGCAGCACGGGGCCTGCCGTCGCGCTGGCTCTGGATTGGGCCGGGTTGCACATAAGCGTTCTGAACCTGACTATATCGCGGGCGGCCCGCCAGCGTCTAAAGGCAGACTTGTCTCATCCGGCAGCATCTTAAAGAAGTGCCGCTTTACCTGCAGATTGTCTGGCTTTTTGTGCTGGCCATCCCAATTGCCTGCGTTGCCTGGACGGTAACTCACGAAGAAATCTTTCGCGAACCGCGCCAGTATTGCCTCGACCAAAGCGACAACAACAAAAGCTTCGCCGCACGGAAGTTCTTTTTCATTTTTACTTGCGAGTACTGCTTCAGCCATTACGTGGTCCTAATTTTTCTTCTCATTACACGCTACAAGCTGCTGTTTGACGACTGGCGTGGGTACCTGGTGGGCGGCTTCGCCCTGGTCTGGGTAGCGAACCAGTACATGAGCCTGTATGCGCACCTCCGGCTCGACATTCACAAGGAAAGAGTGGAGATCAAGCACGTAGAGCAGAAGGTGAAAGGGAACGACTCCGACAGCGGTCAACAGGACGTTCGGGCTGCGTAACAAAATTTTCCAGTGATGTTCCGAGCTGCTCCACGGGCAGTGCAGGTGATTGTGGAAATCACGTTCCCAATGTGCAATAAATTCGCTGTATCAAGCTCATAAGCTTATTTAATTGGCTGCATCGCGCTGCTTCGCGATAACCTACTGACGTTCAGTCCCTTATTCCAGGCCCATGCCATTCCAAATTCATTCCGTGGAGAGCCATGTCAAACGAACTGCGTAATTTTCTGAACATCTCGTACGACGAACTGGAAGATCTCAATCTAGCTGCCAAGGAACAACGGAAAAACCGGGTGCCCGCACACAAGGTCCGGGAAGAGCGGCTGAAGTACCTGAGTGATGAAAAACGCATTAAAGCCGTAACCGTGCTGTTCAGCGACCTTGAAGGCCGGCTGCACATGCTCGATTACGACAAGAAATTCCTGCTGAAGAGCTGGGACAATCTCACATTTGACGGCTCCTCCATCCGCGGATTTACGGCGCAGCGCGAGAGTGACCTAAGATTGGGCATTGATTGGGGCTCATTCTATTGGGCTCCGGCAGACATCTTTGGTCCAGGGAAAGTGCTGGTTTTTGGCGATGTAATTGACAAGAACGGCACGCCTTATGTGGGCGACATCCGCGGGATCCTCAAGCTCTATGCCGCCAGACTGTACGAGAAACAGGGCTACACCCTCAATGCAGCGAATGAAATTGAAGGCTTTCTCTTTCAGGGTGTGGACGCGGAACGTCGCTACCACGAGACAGGCAAGTTCGACTATGTGAATACCGGTGGCTACTATCATTCTCTGCCCGGAGATCCGCTGCGCCAGTTCATTGACACCACCGCCGAGGTGCAGCGCGCCATGGGCTTCCAGAATGAGAAGGACCATCCTGAGGTCGCTCCGTCACAGTTTGAAATCAACTACGGTTACGGCGAGGTGGTTGCCGCGGCTGATCAGATTCAGCTCTACAAGCTGATCTGCCGTCAGGTTGCGACGAAGATGGGTTTGACCGCGTGTTTCCTGCCTAAGCCAGTGGTGGGAGTGAACGGCAATGGCATGCACACAAATGTCTCCATCAGCAAGGATGGCAAGAACCTGTTCTGGGATGCAAAAGGCGAAGAGAAGCTCAGCGAAACCGGTTGGCAGTTCGTGGACCGCATCCTTACGCACGGGAATGATATTTGCCTGCTGTTGAATTCGAGCGTAAACGCCTACCGCCGACTTGATCCGCATTTTGAGGCGCCCAATCAGCTCAAGGCATCGGCTGTGGACCGCGGCTCCATGGTGCGAATCCCCATCGGTAACGAGCGCAGTATGCGCGTGGAAGTTCGCTCTGTAGCCCCCGACGCCAACCCTTACATGGTGCTATACGCGATTTTCAAAACCGGGGTTGATGGCAGTATCTCGCGCATCAAGAATCTGCGCCAGGCAGAACGCTATTTGCCGGACAATATTTACACAGCGCTCGAGAATTTCCGCAACTCCGAATGGACCACGAAAATCCTGGGCGAGGATGTGAAGGCCCGCTATGGGGATCTGAAGCAGGCTTCCGCCGACCGCTGCTCTAGGTTGCTGGGAACCTTTGTGAAAGCCCCCGAGGTGCAGTACCACCACGAGGTATACAACCAGTTTTTGTGGAATCTGTTTTAGGGCCCACAGAGGAATCCGTTCAATTTAGAGGGGCACGACGCAAATCGTGCCCCTTGCGATTTAGCGAAGAATTCTCTGCAATTTATGGAAGCGTCTTGGCGATTTCCGGGCCCTCTTCTGGCACTAGCCGCGCGGGCGGCGGCTGGAGGTGATACTTGGTCAACCCATCCTTCAGGCATTCAAACGCTTCTTCCGGCGAATCGCAGAAAGAAAACAATTGCGTATCATCCGGGGAAATGGCGCCTGCGTCAGCGAGCGCTTCAAGGTTGAGTACGCGGCTCCAGTACTCTTTCCCGTAAACAATTACGATGATTTTCTTGGCAAGCTTCTGAGTCTGCGCAAGGGTGAGGATTTCAAACAGCTCGTCCAGTGTGCCAAAGCCCCCGGGAAAAACCACGAGCGCCTTGGCTAGATAGGCGAACCAGTATTTACGCATGAAGAAATAGTGGAACTCGAAGTTCAGTTCCGGCGTGATATACGGGTTCGGGAACTGCTCAAAGGGAAGCCTGATGTTGAGGCCAATTGTTTTGCCGCCGGCTTCGTGCGCGCCTCGATTGGCGGCCTCCATAATTCCCGGCCCACCGCCGGAGGTCACAACAAACCGACGCCGCTTGCCGGGCAGCGTTACCGTCCATTCGGTGAGCATGTGGGCAAGTTTGCGCGCGTCTTCGTAAAATCGCGACATCTCCACTGCGGCGTGCGCTCGCTTAAGCGCTGTCTGCAAGGCATCACCATCCTTACCGCCGGGCAGGTCTTCCGGCCCTGCCGGTCTCGCGGAGCCGGGCTTTTCCAGGATGGTCAGCGCTTTTTCTGTTTCAGAAAGGCTGGCAAAGCGGGCGGAGCCAAAAAAGACGACGGTGTCCTGGATTTTTTCCCGGCGAAACCTGGAGAGCGGTTCCGCGTATTCTGACATAATGCGCAAAATGCGCCCGTCTGGGCTGTTCAGGAATTCGGGATTGAAATAGGCGAGCGGCGCCGGATGCAACAGGTGATCTGGCGAGTCAAGCGTTTGTTCCGATTTGTTCTTGGTGTCACTCATCAGTTTCAGTTTTGCATCCGGAATGCCGGCAGAAGATTACAGCCGGTCGTGATAACTTACAGCCTCGAACACCCCGAGGAAGATATCGACGAGCCCGAGGCCGGAAATCGCTCCACGAACAAACGCGTGTTGCAAGATGGCTTGAGCGATCGGGTAATGCAGAATCCAGCCGGTATCAAACCACTCGCTCCTCCACGGCAACGTAAGAAGGACTAATCCCACGACCATGCAAAACAGAACATAGACAAGCGCAAATAGGCGCTGCAACCACACTGGCGGCAATGGTTCTTCCTGTGCGGCAGGGGGACCGGGAGGCGTTTCGAGATTCGTGGAGGTCAAATTCAAACCGGAACTAAATTAGATGCAGTCGCAGATTTTCAAGATTTCAAAGTTCTGATGCGGCTGGCCACGTCGCGGAAGTCAATGTTGGAGCCATACACTTCCATGAAATTTGCCAGAGCGGATTTTGTGTCGCCGAAGGCTTCGTAAGCCGCTGCCAGATCATAATAAATGGCGCAGCGGCTGGAGTCATCCAAAGCCGGGATTTGAAGCGCCTTCTGATACCAGCGCACTGCCGCTTCCGGCGCCCCTTTGTCCACCAGGCACTGGGCCAACCATGTATAAGCCTGGATAGGTTGCGAGAAAACGTGACCCTTGTCAATGGCACGGCAAACTTTCTGCAACTCGCCGATGGCCTCATCAAGCAGCCCCATTTCTTTGAAGGCAATGCCCAGATTGTAATGAGTTTCGGGATCCTCTTCCGATTCGGCTGGTTCAGCAGTCTCCTCCTGCAAGTCAGAAAGAATGTCGGCGAGAACAGAGCCGGCGTCCTGCGCTTGTGTCTTGCCGTTCGTATGCACACTCGCGACGGGTGTTACCACTGGAACCGGCGATACAGCAGCAGGCTCAGCGTGGGGCTTAGGCAGGAAGTCCTTCAGTTCTGTGCTTTCCAGATCCTGAACAAAGTCGGTGAGGATATCCTCCGTGCTCTGCGTACTGTCACTGACCGCAGAAATCTCGCCCATCGCCGCAGCAGGGTGGGCAACGTCATCTCCTAAATCAAGGACCGGCTCTTCATGCGCTGCCGGTTTCTTGCTCGGGGTTCGCTGCTTGCTTGCCGCCGGCGCGGCAGCCGAGGCTGGCGTATGCGCGGCAAACGGATCCATGAATGCATTCGTCGGAGGAGCGGGCGCGGCAAAGGGTGGCGGAAGGAAATTGGCAGCGGCGGCCTGATCCATGACCGGGGTTCGTTCCGGTTCGGCCGCAGGTGCTTCTGGCGGTGGAGGTGTGGATCCGGCAGCGATGGCGGCCATCAGCTCGGGCAGATGCGGGGAGTCCGGAGCCATTTGGCTCAGCTCGTTGAGCGCATCCTTCGCGGCTTGCCACATCTGCTGGGAAATATAAAACTGCACCTCCTGGACCTTGTCGTCCGTGAGGTAGCAAACGTTGGAGCCGCCTTCGGGCTCCTTTGGCGTACTGTGAGTTGTTTGGGACGTTACGGCGGCCTCGGCCACCAATTCGGGTTCCAGCTTTTGGGTATCGTCTTCTTCCGTCGCGGCCTGAGCGGCAATTTCCACTTGCACGGCCTCGGGCTCTTCCACCTCGACGGAGAGCATGTCTTCCCACTCGCTTGAAGCTTCAACTTCAACGGGCTCGGCTTCGACCGCCTCAGGTTTCGTTTCCGCGGGATAAATCTCCAGATCAGGTTGCGGAGCGACTTCCAGGGTCGGAGCAGCGGCGTCGGGTTCCTGAATTAGCGGTTCCGTCACGTCAAAGCTGAATTCCTGCACTGAGGGCGCAGGCTCCTCAATGGCAGGTGATTCCGGACTCAGAGAGCTTGTATCCACCGTAGTTGGGACGGCCTTTTCTACGGTGGGACTCGGCGCTCCTTCCGCTGTACGAGCAGCAGAAACGGCGGCTGGAGTAATGCCGGCTTTCAGTCCGTACTTTCGCGCTGCATCCTGGTACCGGGCCGACTCATTCCCGTGCCCAAGTTCACGATAGATGTCGCTGAGGCTCTGGCACATCCGCGCCGCGTCCGCATAACGTTCGGCACGGGCGTAGAGAGTAGCCAGGCGCTGATTCAAAGTGATGTCTCTCGGAGCCAGTGGCAGGGCCGCTTCAAGAGGCGCGATCGCTTTGGAAGGGACATTGTAGGAAACGTACAACTCGGCGTCTGTGAGCGCAGCTTCAATAGCGTTTTCAGTGGGAGGATCATATTTCTGCTGGACCACCACCGCACTCTGGTCCAGTTCTTCCACCATGAGTGCCTGAGCTGCTTCTTCCGGAGTCAGGATGCGAGTGGCCGGATCCTCGCCCAGTTTAGCCAGCATCTGGCGGTAGTTTTGGTTGTGCAGCGCGTTTTCAGGCTCCAGTTCAGAGAGCTTTTTGTAGAGATCGCGTGCCTGCGCGTACTCACCTTTCTGCGCAAACGCATGCGCCTGCACTTCCAGCATTTCAGCGTTTGGGGGAGCCTCGCCGCCGGGCTGGAGCAGGCGCTGCAAGCGGTTGAGAGCCTCAGGATTGTTTTTTACTTTCTCTATCAATGGATAGAGCGTGCTCTGGAACGCCGCTGCGTCGGCCCCAAGGATCTTGGCGGCGTTGCGCTCATAAAGGGTCACCGCGCTGCCGGCCTCGTCATGGTTCACGTACCACTCAGCAAGAGAGCTGATGCCGGTTGTGTCGTTGTGACGATCCAGCAGCGTTTGTGCGTCTGATTCGGCGCCCTCAACTTCGTCTGAGATCAGTCTGGCGCGCAGCAACGCCCTGAGAACGTCCGGGCGAGACTCGCGGTCGGAGAGCTGATCAAGGTAGCGGAGGGCAGCAGAATGATCGCCACTATCGGCAGCCATCATACCGCGCAGCAGCAAGGCAGACGTATTTTGAGGATCGAGAGTGATGACTTTGCTTAGCGCTTCTTCGGCTGCCTGAAGAGACCCTCGCGCGTAGAGCGCTTCGGCCGCGCTGGAAAAAATCTTGAGCGCCTCATCTTTCTTTCCAAGCTTCATGTAAAGATCAGCCAGCTTGGACTGCGTGGTTGCATTCTCGGGGTCGAGTTCCAGGATCTTTTGAAATACGCGTGCGGCCTGATTATTTTCCCCGGACCGCAAATGCGCGTCTGCCATGAGCATGTATTGGGCTCGCGCATCGCTGAAGAGCCCCTGCTGGGTGTAAAGCTCAGCCAGCCTGGTGATGTGTTCGGCATTGCCGGGGGCCAGCCTGGATAGCTTTTTGTAGACGGCTATGGCTTTGACCGTGAAGCCGCTTTGCGCGTACTGATCGCCGACCTTTTTGAAGTAGTGGACGGCGTGCTCATTGTCTCCCAGACGGGCGTAGAGATCGCCAATCGTGTTGAGGACGGTCACGTCTTTGGGGTCTTCCCTGGCAACTTTTTCGTATTCGGCAATGGCGTTCTGCAGCTTTCCCTGCTGAACGAACTTCTCCGCCGAGGCCAGTACCTTTGCTTTATTGAAGCCGAATCCAAGTGCCATAGTGAATACGAGAGGCCGCCCTTGTGCCGGGGAAAATCACGAATGAGCGATTAGGGCCTAAAGTACCATAAAAAAACGGGTAAACCCAAGGTGCAAACGGCAATCGTTAGTGTACGTCAGCTATTTACCTTATAGGTTCTGGTGTTTTCAGGAGAATCGTGCCAAAAACCCAGCTTGCCCATCCTCCCGCTGCGGCTCTACCGGTATTTTGCTCTGTTCCTGAACTCGGTGACGATCAGCTCAAGAAATGCCTCGGTATCGGCTGGACGCATGTCAGGGGAGATTGCCAGCCGGTTCGACAGCATCGCCGCAATGCGCTCGGCGCTCTCGCGGCGTATGGCTGGAGCCATGTCAAGACGGCGGAGAAGAAAGGCCTCAACCAACTCGGCCTCTTGAAGTGTGAGGTTTGCTGCTTGAGGAAAGATAACATCATTGGTCGCGGAAATAGTGTTGAAAAAAGGCGCGACTTCTCCGTCAGAAGTCTCATGAACCACGAGGGTGCCGGCCACAAAGTCCCCAAGGCGACGGTTCTTGTGGTTCAGCAACATGGTAATTACGCCCACACCGTAGAACCCGGGAAGATAATCGACGAAACGAACGAAATTGCGAGCTATCGCCTCGTACGCATTGATCGGCCGTCCAGATTCCTTGATGACGCGAATGCCGGCCCAACGCTTACCAGGGGTCTGTCCCTTCCAGAGCGTTTCAAAAATGGCGTAGTAGCCCCACATGATGAGGAAGAAAACAAAGATCAGGATCGCCAGGATCCACGTCGGGGATCCGCTCGTTAGCGGTGTTGCAGCAAAAGCAAGAGCAATGAGTGAAACCACAAGCGCAATGCCCACTTCCACGAGTGTATCCAGCAGGGCCGCCATGAAGCGGCTGCCAATGCCCGCGAGCACAAACTCAAGGTGCACCTGCTCCGGAGTGTCAATGGTAAGCTTGTCCACTTATGATCTCTGCTCACTGGCTCGCGAAACGGCAAAGCCATTGGGACCGTCTTGAACGTCTGCTCAATCAGACCAGCAGTCAGGGGCTTGGATCGCTGACCCGCGCTGAGTTGCAGGAACTGGGACTGCTCTATCGCCAGGCAGCGGCGGATCTTTCCACGTTGCGCGAAGACCCAAGCGGTAAGACGTACGCACGATCACTGAACCTCCTGCTGTTCCGCGCTCACAATACCATCTATTCCGGGCAAAAATCGAGCGCAGCCGGGATTCTGCATTTCTACAGGGCAGTCTGGCCAGGAATATTCCGGCGCAACCTTCGCCTGATCAATGCGGCTTTTCTGCTCTTCGCTCTGGGAGGACTCGCCGGCCTGCTGCTTTCGATCACACAGCCTGAATTCATGCGCCTCTTTCTGGGTCCGCAGATGATGGACACGATTGAAAAGCACAAGATGTGGACGGAGTCAGTGGTTGCGGTAAAGCCGCTGGCTTCCAGCCGCATCATGACGAACAACCTGAGCGTAACGTTTATTGCATTTGCGATGGGAATCACCGCCGGTGTTGGAACGGTGTTGAGCATGGTTTTCAACGGACTCCTGTTAGGAGTGGTGGGAGCTGCCTGCTGGCTCGGAGGCATGAGCCTCTCCTTGTGGAGCTTTGTTGCCCCGCACGGCGTTCTGGAACTGCCCGCCATCTTTATCGCCGGGGGGGCGGGTCTGCGGATTGCTCAAGGCATGCTGTTTCCTGGCATGTTGCCCAGACGCGATTCCCTGGCGCGAGCGGGCGGCGAGGCTGTCCGTCTTGTGCTTGGAGTAATTCCGATCCTAATTCTTGCCGGGACGATCGAAGGCTTCATTTCTCCGTCACCGGCCATTTCATGGCATTGGAAGTTCATTCTTGCCGGCGGCATTGCCATGGTTTTCTTCAGTTACCTGTTTTTCTGCGCCCGCGGTGAGCTGGCGGAAGCTCCAGCAGAGATAGCTCTGCCGGCCCGAGTTGTTCTGCATTGCTGAACACCGCCTTAGCAAGTCAACCCCTGCAAATTGTTTGACCATCTTAATCCCAAGGGGTGGTCTATGATCCGTTTTCAGTGCGACACATGTGGACGATTGAAGGAACGTGATGAAGCCTGGATCCTGGGTTTTGCCGCGGAAAACATCGGCGTAACTTCAGCTCGCCGCGAGGTGTCCATTTCCGGAACCTGGGACCGCCCTCGCGCCGTGGAGGCTTTGGCAGTGCACTTCTGCTCGGACGAATGCCGGGCGGAGTACATGACCGCTCTCTTCGGCGACACGCCCACAACTCGAGAAGGCCAGGCTACAGCCACCAAACGTCGCATCAAGAGGATGGTTCCCGGCGCTGTGGTGGACACGGTTGTGGCCGAGAGCAAAGAACCCGTGGTGATGAAGAGGACTGTGGTAAGGAAAAAACGGGTGTCCTAGAGAACTAGATCAGCCCCCTCTCCTTCACCTCCAGATAACGGTTCACCAGGACTGTCGTTAGCGCATCAGGAGATATTTCCAGAGCCAACGCGCCTTTTCCGCGCACGCGGGCCAGCAACGTTTCTCTTCTCTGTACAAGCTCCTGGGCAGCCATGATCTCGAACATCTGCTCTGGATTTTCCGGGTACTTGTTGGCCAGGCGCTGCAAGTCGGTTTGCGCGATTACAGCAAACAGGAGAAGGTGCTTGGAAAGTATGCGCGACGCGCTCTCAACTACTTCCGGTGTCATGGATGTGTCAGCGAGATCGGTGATCCAGATAATCAGTCCGCGCTGTCTCTGCATTTGCAGCAGCGCCGACGCCGCGCGAAGGTGATCCGCTTCGGCCGCTTCCTCGTGAGCTGAAGCAAGCGCCTCCAGGATGGCTCGCATATGTCCGATGCCCCGGCCAAGGCCAACCCGCTGCTGAATGTTGCGGCCATACACCAGCAAGCCGGTGCGATCGCCGGAATAGAGCGCGATCTGAGCGAGCGAAAGCGCGGCGTTAACTGAGAGATCGAGCTTACTGAGTTCGCCCACGCGGGCGCGGAGCAGCCGGCCCGCGTCCATCACAATCCACACCGCCTGGCTGCGCTCAACCTGGTACAGCTTGGTCACGTGCTTCCCCCGCCGCGCTGTGGCTGTCCAGCAGATGTCGCGAAATTCGTCGCCGGGCTGATACTCGCGAAGACTTTCAAACTCGCGCCCAGTGCCGCGCTGGCGAATGAGACGCTTTTCCAGTTCAATCTGCCGCGCGCGGGAAAGATAGATGTTGTGTCGCTTCGCTTCCTCGAGATCGGGGAACACGCGGATCTTCTGCTGCAGATCGGCGAAAGCCCAGCGCTCGGCAAAATGGGCCGGGCTTTGATACCGAAGCCAGACTCCGGCCAGCTTGATGTCACCGCGTTGCAACGGCCTTGCCGTGTAGCAGGCCGAACCGTTGCGGCGAGGGCCAGCCTTAACTACCAAATCCGGAGGCACGTTTCGCAGAGAGCTGGGGACGTCATCGAGCAGGCGGCACTCAACCGAGGCGCCGCTAAGGTTTTGCATTTCGAGCGTGACTTCGACATGGTTGCTCAGTGAAGCCGGACCACTCCACACTCGGTGCACGATCAGTTGATGGGGTTGGGCAAGCTGTTTCAGATCGATAGCCCACGCGATAACAGCACAGAGGTCCCACGCCGCCATCACGAGCAGAAAGCGACTGTCCCAGAACGCAGGGACAGCCCAGAGCACGCCGAGCGCGAGCAACAGGAAAAATCGTCGAGCGAAAGCGTAAGGGAAACGTTTGTGCGAACGTGCGGCGGCGCGCACGGTTGGTGGGACAAGAGCCTGGCGGCGAGAGGTCATTTCTCACCACGAAGACGCGGAGGCACGGAGATTGTCCAAACCAGGATATTTTTTGTTTTGTCGCCCCGCTTCGCTGCGCTCCAGCCTACGGCAGTGTGGAGTAGGTCTGATCGCCCGCTTACCCAGTCCTTATCCCTCATCCCGCTTCGCGGGACTCGGGAACGGACTGGGCTACTTTCTGCTGCGCCTAACGGCGCTGCCGCGTCGCGAGGGATGAGTCGTTGCGGCTTCCGGCTCCAGTTTTGGCACAACTCTGCAAAGCAGAATCGATGCTGACGCGCGGCTAAGCTGTGCCGAAGGTTCATTTGGGAACTTCCACGGTATTGATAGTCTCCTTCAGCACCTGATCGCTGTCCTGTCCTTCCAACTGTGCTTCAGGTTTCATAATGATGCGGTGGCGAAGAACGGGGAGCACGGCTGACTTCACGTCATCCGGAATCAGGTAATCGCGTCCTTCAAGCGCTGCTGCGGCCTTGGCCACCATCATCAGACTGACGGCCGCGCGGGGGCTTGCGCCCATTGTGAGTGACGGCCAGTCGCGGGTCCGGCGCACCAGGGCCACCATGTAGCGGAAGAGTGCGGGCTCCACCGTGGTGCGCCGCACCTCAGCGCGCGCGTGCGCGAGGACTTCCGTAGGCAAGGGGGCAATCTCAACTGCTTCGAGATGATGGGAGTCGAAGCCGCGATGGTGTTTTTCAAGAATTTGGGTTTCCTGATCGGCCTCAGGGTAGGAGATGCGGATTTTCAGAAGAAAACGGTCGAGCTGTGCTTCAGGCAGAGGATAGGTTCCTTCAAACTCAATGGGATTTTGCGTAGCGAACACGGTGAAGAATTCTGAGAGATGATGAGGAACGCCGTCGATCGTGATCTGCCTTTCCTCCATGGCTTCCAGCAGTGCAGCCTGTGTGCGCGGGGGCATGCGATTGACCTCGTCGGTCAGGAGCATGTCAGTAAACAACGGGCCCCGATGCAGCGCAAACGTGCTGGTGGCGAGATTGAGCACGTTGCTGCCGATAATGTCTGCCGGCATAAGATCCGGCGTGCACTGAACGCGCCGGAATTCCAGGTCAAAAAGACGGGCGAAGCATTTGATCACCAGAGTCTTCGCGATTCCGGGCACGCCTTCCAGTAACGCGTGCCCGCCGCACAAAATCGTGAGCAGGCACTGGTTGATAAGTTCTTCCTGTCCGACAATGATCTTGCCCAGTTCAGTTCGCCCGTGCTCGAGCACCCGGGACACGTTCTCCATGAATTGCGTTCTCCTCCAGGAGGTTTAAATTCTGCATGTGGCGGTTGAGCTCCTGCGTCAACTGCAACACCAGATTTTCGTCGGGTTCGTGTTGCCGCAAGACAGCCTCAATTCTACTTAAGAGGCCGGACAGCCCGTCACCCTTCTTATACCCGACGCGGTTGCGCAATGCCTGAACAAGTGCCTCAGCCGCGATCTCGGGATTCAGTCCCAGGTGCCGGGTCACAATCGTGCGAAATCGGCTATAAGGCACCTCTAGAGCAGCATGGGTCGTTTTACCACGCCGATACAGAGCTCCGAGCGTCTCCACAAATTCGAGTGGCGAAAGGCGTGACCTCTCCTCTGCTGGATGAATGGGCAAACTACGCCGGGAAAAGGTGAGCAAAACAACGCCCAGCAGAAGAACGCACTGCAGCAAGCCGAACATCAGCGGCGAGTTTGCTATGTACGCGCCAAGGCTCTGGCGGAAGCCATGGAAGTATTCGTCCCAGAGAATCCGCGTGTCTTTGCTGTTTCCGACTGAATTGAGCAGGAGAGCAAGATTGCCCGGCGCCGTAATTCCAGCGTTTGTCATCGGAGTGACCGAAGCCCACCAAATTACCTTTCCGCGTCCCACGTGATAGGAGACCACCACGGGCCTTTCGCCGTCGGCATAATGGACAAGATAATGGGTCGAGCTTTGCTTCCAATAGGAACCGGGAGCCATACGAATTGCGCCGCCGCGCGTCAGCGGCGTAAGCAACTGCGGCTGTATCGTCTTCCAGTCAGGTCCGGGCATTGACTCGGGGACAGTATCGGCCTGCGCAAGAAACAAAGACACGGTACGTCCGGTGATGAGGACCCGCCCGCCACGTGCAAGATACAACTGCAGCGCGGCTTTTTCTTCGTCGGACGGCAGAATGAATGGAGAGGCCAGCACGAGCAGAGTGTGCGCTGCGTCGTCTGGCAGCGCACTCGGCGGCTGCTCCCATCGCTCAACTTTGTAACCTTCCTGCTCCAGCAACAGATAAGCGGCTTTGGCGCCCTGCGAATCGGCAGAATAGGAACTGGGAATTTGTGATTCCTGCTGGTTGGCTGACTTGACCGCCAGGGCCACGATGAGGATGAGGACAATCGCGAATCCCCAAAGCACCAGGCGGCGATCACTGGCGGGAAGGTTCAGCGGCATCCCAGCTTCTCCAGGTAGGCGAGCGATTCCTCAAAATCCTGGCGCAACGCGGGCCGGTCACCGTACCAGACAATTTCGAATTTTCTTGTCAGGGTGGAAAGC